>Ga0079226_10004315_pt1 | contig 10862 bp, 11 predicted proteins | sample Poulit2014_FD_76345 | JGI IMG/M metagenome (GOLD analysis project Ga0079226, IMG submission 76345) | Agricultural soil microbial communities from Georgia to study Nitrogen management - Poultry litter 2014 | ecosystem: Environmental > Terrestrial > Soil > Agricultural land | place: USA: Georgia...
CATTGAATTTTTACCGCACATTTTTTTGCTAAAAAAGCCGCCATCGTTATAAATTACGGTAGCTCAGATTAGATAATCATTTACTGCTTGTAGTTTTGTCTCAATTGTATAATGTGTATTTTGTCGTTTTACCAACAGATTGGTGGAATTTTTGTTTTCATAGAACGTAATCCATTTTTTTAGATTAGACTCACTGATACCAATTATATCAGTAATACTATTCAAGCTGTTTTTTCCATTTAAATAGCTCTCTACTAGTATTACTCGTAAACTTAATCTTCCTTTTTGACATACAATATCCCCCTATATAGGACCTTTTATATTTCAGTGTCCTATATAGGGGGAGCATATCATTTTTTCCAATCGTTTTTGCTCATTCAAGCTAAGATCCTTTGCAAGAAAGCTTTTGTTCGTTCTTCTTTAGGATGATTAAAGAGATCTGCTGCACTGCCTTCTTCAGCGATAACTCCTTTATCCATAAAGAGGACTTTGTCTGAAACATCTTTGGCAAAACCCATTTCATGAGTTACAACGACCATTGTCAATCCTGTATTTGCAAGGTCTTTCATGGTTTTTAAAACTTCACCAACCATCTCTGGGTCAAGAGCAGAAGTAGGTTCATCAAAAAGTAGGACATCCGGGTTCATGGAAAGTGAGCGGGCAATTGCAACCCGTTGTTTTTGTCCGCCAGATAACTGAGCAGGCTTAGCCGAAACGTAGGGTTGCATGCCGACATGCTTTAAATTTTTCATCGCAATTTCTCGTGCTTCTTTCCTGTTTCTTTTCAAGACAGTGGTCTGCCCAGTGACACAATTTTCTAGGACATCCATGTTATTAAATAAATTAAAGGATTGAAAAACCATACCTAAACGGGCTCGATACTTAGGCAGATCATAACCTTTTTGTAATACATCTTCTCCATTGTAAAGAATTTCCCCGCTAGTGGGTTTTTCTAACAAGTTGATGCAACGTAATAAAGTGGATTTACCTGACCCGGAAGAGCCAATGATGGTTAATACTTCGCCTTTATTGACTGTAGTTGAGATATCTTTGAGTACTTCATTACTGCCAAAATTTTTCTTTAAATGATTAATTTCGATAATTGCTGCCATTTCCATCCCTCCTATTCATGACCAAAAGTGCTGTCATCTAACTTAGTATAAGAACTTGGACCATCCATTTTCTTTTCCATTAGCCGTAATAGACCAGTTGCTGTCAAGGTCATAACTAGATAAATGGCCCCGACAATCGTGAAGGTTTGGAAAAATTGCAGATTGGTTCCAGCCGCAGCTGTTCCCTGGAAGAAAAGATCACCTACACTAATTACACTTAAAACAGCTGTATCTTTAATATTAATGACTGTTTCATTGCCAATGGCTGGCAAAATGTTACGGATCGTTTGTGGTAAGATGACTTTGATCATCGTTTGTCCATGAGTCATGCCTAGGGCCTGGGCAGCTTCAAATTGACCTTCATCAACAGAGAAAATACCGCCACGAACAATTTCTGACATATAGGCCCCGGTGTTGATTGAAACAATCAGAAGAGCTGCAATTGTTCGATTCATATCGATCGAAAATAAGAGAGCCAGGCCGTAATAAATAACCATGGCTTGGACCATCATGGGTGTTCCGCGAAAGACCTCGATATAAATACGTAACAGTCCGTTTAATACTTTTTGCAAGAAACGCCAAAGAGCATTTTCGGCTTGAGGTAAAGTCCGAAAGACTCCAATTAATAAACCAATCAATGTGCCGGCCACTGTTGAAACAAGTGCGATCAGCAAAGTAAGTCCGGCTCCTTTTAAGAATAACCCGCCATATTGAGAGATAATATTTTTAAAAGAGGTCATTAAACCATTAGAATTCTCACTCTTTTTGTTAGAAGAAGGCTGATTAGCTACGGCTTGATCCATAATCTTCAAACGCTCTTTATGGCTGATGCCGCTTAAAATCTGATTCACTTTTTCTTGATCAGGATCGTCTTTACGCATACCAACGGCTACTTGGACATCTTCTGGTTCTGTTTGAAAACCATTATCCTTTTCAAATGAGATCATGGTCAGATTCTTATTTACATTCGTGGCTGTGATTCCTTCCGGGCGTTCACTCACATAGCCATCGATAGTACCCGAAGCCAAGGCGACACGCATAGCAGAAAAGTCTTTTTGAGCCTGCTGCTTGTCAACACCTGGAATTTGATCAATTACTGTGTAATGAAAAGTGTTGAGTTGCGCTGTGATTTTAGCTCCTTTAAAATCTTTTAGACTCTGTGCTTCAGCAAAATCACCATCTTTACGTGTAACGATAACTAGATCTGATTCATAATAGGGATCAGTAAAGTCGATTTCTTTACGTCGCTGGGCTGTAGGTGACATACCGGCAACGATCCCATCGATTTTCCCTGATTTTAAAGCAGGGACTAAGCCGTCCCATTGGATCGGAACTATGACTAGTTTTTTGTCCATGCCTTTGGCAATTTTTTTCGCCATTTCCACGTCATAGCCACCTGCATAAGAACCATTTTCGCCGTTTTTAGCTACCGCTCCATTGGTATCTGTCGTTTGGGTCCAGTTAAAAGGGGCATAAGCGGTTTCCATTCCTACGCGAAATTCATTTTCAGGTGTTAGACTATCTGCAGATGCTTGGATCGTCATAAAAAAGCTTGTTATCAAAACGAGTAATAGCCCAATTTTCTTTTTCATATTTTCTACCTCCTAATTTTTGTGTGAATTTTGAAAAACACAAGCTTTTTGTACAAAAAAAGCAGCCGTACTCCATGGTTGGAAAACGACTGCAGACATTTCGTCAACAAACTTCTCACAAAACATAGCGCACCTTAGCTTGTACTAAGACAGTCCGCAAACTATTAATTTGCGACCCAACGATTTTTTTTAAGCAAAGAAAAAATCATTTCGGCGATTTTCCCTAGACCTGCTTCTTCGTGTTGCCTCACTTAGCAGGGTTAATGAAAACCGCGACCTCTACCTGTTCAAAGGTATTCTTTTATTCAAATTCAACTAACTTTCATCAAGTTTAGGGAAAAAAGTTCACTTTGTCAACCATTATCGGGAAATTAATTATAGTTGATTGCTGAACCAAGCAGTAAATATCCTCTAAGAAGAATGCCAGTGAATTTTTTTCTTACCTTCAGATTCACGCCCTAAAATGGCTTGAATGACACTTAAGCCAATCAATAATCCTAAGAGTAAATAAATCAGACTGCTATATTGGGTGACTCCCCATCCCCAAGCATGATAAATCAGCATCACGATCCAAAGTACAAGTGCTGAAATAACATTTAACAAACTAAAAGCCCAAAGATTTCCATTTTCATTACGACTGAGATAGAAAATAGAGAATAAGAGACTAAGTGCTAACCAGGCGATATTAATTAAAATAAATGCCCAATAAATAATTGCCGCTAACATAGAATTGTTCACCTCACTTAATATTTAAATCATTTTAATTTTATCATTTTTTAGGGCAGATGTCATAAATATTGGCTGTCTTTTATTAAAAAGCAATGAAGACAAAGTTTGCTAGATATTGTATGATAAAAAGTGAATAACTGGATAATAGGAGAAAGTAATGACAGAAAAAACTGAAAAAGAAAAAATGATTGCTGGAGAATTATATTTTTCAGCCGATCCTGAATTAGTAGCAGACCGCAAGCATGCCAAACAAAGACAATTACTGATCAATCAGACAACTGATCTTGTTCTTAAAAGAGAATTAGTCAAAGAGACTTTTGGACAGGTAAAAAACCAAGTACATATCGAGGCGAATCTTCGCTTTGATTATGGTTATAATATTTCAGTGGGGAAAAATTTCTATGCGAATTATGACTGTGTATTATTAGATATTTGTCCTATAACGATAGGGGATAATTGCATGTTAGCACCAAATGTTAAATTGTATACTGCTAGTCATCCGATCGAAGCTGCTAAGCGCAACAGTGGTTTAGAAAATGGGGCTCCGATCAGTCTGGGTGATAACGTTTGGATTGGCGGTAATGCGACTTTACTTCCGGGTGTGACTTTAGGTGATAATGTGGTTGTCGGAGCCGGCAGCGTTGTCACTCGATCATTTCCCGCAGATGTTGTCATTGCAGGAAATCCAGCGCGTGTGATCCGCAGCATTGAAACGGGAGCAAATTTTAATGAACTAACCAGAGAAACTCAGCGAATTGATAGCCAGTTGATTGATTTGCTTGAAAAAAGAATGCAGCTGAATAATAAATCCAAAGTTCAATCAGAAGAAATTTGGCAAAATATCAGTCAGCTGACGGAAAGTAAAAAGTACCAGCATGAAATTTTAGCCGTTTATACGAAGATAAATGAATTAACAAAAAAAGTACAGGAGGGATAGTTATGGATGGAAAAAGTCGTCGCCAAGAAATTTTAAGCTGTTTATCACAATCGGATGAAGCCATTAGTGCACGTAAATTAGCAGCCTATTTTAATGTAAGCCGTCAGATTATTGTGGGTGATATTGCTTTATTGCGTGCTTCAGGAGATGAAGTTATTGCTACCGCACGTGGTTATAAAATGAATCATGATCAAGCGGCTTTTAAAACCAAGATTGTAGTTCAACATACCAAAGAACAGACTAGACAAGAATTAGAAACAATTGTAGCTTTAGGTGGTGAAGTGGTCGATGTGATTGTGGAACACGATCTTTACGGTGAAATAGTTGGAAATCTTTATATCAAGAGTCAGGCTGACGTAGATGAGTTTATCCAAAAATATGAAGCATCCCAAGCTAGTTTATTGCTACAATTAACCAATGGCATCCATTTACATACGATTATCTACCAAAAAAAAGAAGATCTTGAAAAAATCAGACAAGCACTGGCTAAAGCGGGTCTTTTATATCAGGAGTAGTGAAAACTCTTGACTTTTTAGTTAAGATAAGGTAAATTAAGCACATTAAGAAAAGAAAAGTCCTGTGAATAGGAAAGTAGACTTGACTGCTTTAAAGAGAGACTCTGTGTGGTGAAAAGAGTTAAGTTATGAAAAGTTGAAAATGGCCTAGGAGGATAGTGTATCGATAAGTAGATATACTCGGAGATCCTACCGTTAAAAAGGATACCGATCTTTCTATTTAAGAAATGTTGGGTTAAGAAAAACACTAGGTTTTTAAACAAAAGGTGGTAACACGATGATGCGTCCTTTTACTGATAGCTTTTTATCAGTAAAAGGATTTTTTTTATATAAAAAGTGATGAAGCGGCAAGTAATTCAGTTGATTTTTCACATAGAGCCCTTTTAGCCGAAAAAAAGAGTAAGACCAGCTTTATGAAAATGGCCATGGAGCTTCTGGCTGATTAAAATAGCTGACTCAGCCACGGACTCAGCAATCGATATCTTAACGAAGAAGCGAAGTTTTTAGTTAAACTTAACTGAGGTGGTACCGCGTCAAAAAGCGCCCTCAAGAGACGGGTATATAAATGTGCCTCAGACTCTTGAGGTTTTTTAGTAAAAAAGATGAAAAGAAATAAGGAGTGGATCAAATGATTGATTTAAAAAATGTTTCAGTAACTTTTCGGCAAGGAAATCGCGAAATTCCAGCTGTTAAAAATGTTAACTTATCAGTAGATGAAGGAGATATTTATGGTATCGTAGGTTATTCTGGTGCCGGCAAGAGTACTTTAGTACGAGTGATCAACTTATTACAAGTGCCCACTGCAGGTACTGTTGAAGTTAATGGAGTTGATTATACCACTTTAAAACCGGTAGAACTGCGGACTAAAAGAAAGTCTATCGGGATGATTTTTCAGCATTTTAATCTGATGAATAGTCGCTCGATCTTTGATAATGTGGCTTTTTCTTTAAAATATTCAGGAAAAACCAAAAAGGAAAGGCGGACTAAAGTGAATGAGTTGCTTGAGCTCGTCGGACTAGAAGATAAGATCGACGCCTATCCCAGTCAATTATCGGGCGGTCAAAAACAAAGGGTGGCTATTGCGCGAGCGCTGGCTAATGACCCGAAAATTTTACTTTGTGATGAAGCGACTAGTGCTTTAGATCCTAAAACCACACTGCAGATTTTAGCTTTACTAAAAAAATTGAATCAGCAATTAGGTCTGACGATTGTATTAATTACCCATGAAATGCAAGTAGTCAAGGAAGTCTGTAATAAAGTAGCTGTCATGGAAGAAGGCGAAATTATTGAACGCGGAGATAGTATTCAAATCTTCAGTCAGCCCCAACGTCCTTTGACTAAGGACTTTATCCGAACCGCAACCCATATTGATCAGGCTTTAGCTACAATTTTAAATAGTAAAAGTTTCTCTGCTTTGGCTGAAAATGAATGGTTAGTCGAGCTGTCTTATGTTGGCGATCAGACAAGTGAACCGCTGATTGCTGAATTGTTAACCAAGTTTCAAGTTACGACCAATATTTTATATGGAAATGTTGAGATTATTCAAGATACCCCTTTTGGCAGTCTGATCGTGACTTTTTCCGGTGAAGAAAAACAGCGTCAAGCAGCTTATGACTACTTAGTAGATCAGGGAATATATATTAATATCTTAAAAAAAGCTGAAAAAGGAGGAATTTAAAATGCAAGCTTTACTTGAAAAGTATTTACCCAATGTGATGGAAATTCCTGATGAATTTGTTGTGGCCACCAAAGAAACAATTTATATGACTGTTTATACGGCTCTGATTGCCGGAATATTAGGGATCTTATTTGGAATTTTACTGGTTGTCACCCGTCCGGGAGGTCTATTGGAAAATAAAATTTTCTTTAATATCTTGGATCAAGTGGTCAATATTGTGCGTTCGATTCCTTTTATTATCCTGTTGGCTTTACTGGTTACTTTTACCCGTTTTGTTGTAGGAACTTCGATTGGGGCCAAAGCAGCTCTGGTACCTTTGATCGTAGGAGTGGTTCCTTTTTATGCACGGCAGATCGAAGTTGCTTTACTTGAAGTGGACCCGGGAGTGATCGAAGCAGCTCAGGCCATGGGTACCAGTCCAATAGGAATCATTTTTCGCGTTTATCTGCTAGAAGGGTTGCCGGGAATCATCCGTGTGTCTGCCTTAACTATTATTAATCTGATTGGTTTAACCGCTATGGCCGGAGCAGTAGGTGCGGGTGGATTAGGTAATTTAGCAGTGACACGTGGTTACAACCGTTTTCAAACGGATGTCACCTGGATTTCCATGCTGATTATTTTAATATTAGTATTTATCAGTCAAGCCTTTAGTAACTGGCTGGTGAAAAAAGTTAGTCATTAGGTCAAATAGCTATTTGTGTTTTTAGCAAAAAAAATCAGGCTCAGCTGAGTCTGATTTTTTTATTCAATGATAAGTACACCTTCGGCTAACTTGAAGGGACTCTTTTCATTAATATGGTCATAAAACATAATTCCATTTAAATGATCGATTTCATGCTGTACGACAATGGCCGGATAGTTTTTTAAGCGGATTTTCTTTTTTTCTCCGAGAGCGTTAAAATAGCGTAAGGTAATACGCGCCTGGCGAGTGACATAACCAGGAACCTCACGATCAACAGAAAGGCAACCTTCACCTTCGCCCAAGGCGGCCTCTTGGACCGAATAGCTTAAGATTTTTGGATTATATAAGACATCTTTAAATTCGGGCTCAGCACTATTTTCTGGATCCAAACTAGGAACAAGCACAGCTGTCATCCGTTTTGATACATTGATTTGCGGAGCTGCAAGTCCGACACCACCACGCAGCTGTAGTTCTTCAGCTTTTTTAGGATCTTGACTATTTTCTAAAAATTTCATCATTTCTTTTCCTAGCTCTTTCTCTTCATCACTTAATGGAAAAGAGACTTCTTTGGCCACTTTGCGTAAGGTAGGATGACCTTCGCGAATAATATCATCCATAGTAATCATTGATGAAAAATCTCCTCTCAATAAATTTACACCTATTACAGTGTAACATAAATAATGATATGGAGGGGTAAAAATTGTTTGAAAGAAGTTGTAAAAACAGTTACAATAAAAATAATAAACGCTAATTATTTTTTGTTTAATCGCTATCTTAAATCGTGATAACGTTAATTATAGAGTTTCCAATAAGGAGGAAAAAAGGGTGAAAATTGTTGCAGTAGAAGAAGCTGTCGGTATGGCTTTATGCCAGGATATGACACAAATTATTCCCGCTGAAAAAAAAGGACCGCGTTTTCGTAAAGGCCACGTAATTACTAAAGAAGATATTCCAGTACTTTTAAGTATGGGTAAACAACACGTCTATGTATGGGAAGAACAAGCAGGAATGATCCATGAAGAAGATGCCGCGCGTATGCTTTACCAGATGTGTGCCAGTGATTTTTTACAGCCAACTGAAGTTAAAGAAGGAAAAATTGAAGCGATTGCTCAAGAAGAGGGGTTACTAACGGTAGCTGAAAAACGTTTGAATATTGTCAATGCAACTGGAGAAACGATGATTGCTACACGCAGTAATTACTATGCTTTAAAAAAAGGTGAGGCTGCTGCGGGTATGAGGATCATCCCCTTGGCAATTGAAAAAGAAAAAATGTTAGCTTTACAAGAAGAAATCGGGGATGAGCCTTTATTGACTCTGCATCCCTTTACTCATAAAAAAATTGGTATTGTAAATACAGGAAGTGAGATTTATCATGGACGGATCAAAGATGGTTTTGAACCAGTTTTAAGGAAAAAAGCAGCTGCCTTTTCAGCTGAAATTTTAGCTATTGAAGTAGTTGATGATAAAACGACTATGATTGAAGAGACGATCAATAAAATGTTAGCTTTAGGTTGCGATATTGTCCTTTGCACTGGAGGAATGAGTGTTGATGCAGATGATTTGACACCTAAAGCAATCGCAAATGTCAGTGATCAAATGGTCTGCTATGGGACACCGGTTTTACCTGGCTCAATGTTTGCGTTAGCCTACATGAATGATGGCTGTGCAATCATGGGTCTTCCAGGAGCGGTCATGTTTTCAGAAAAAACGATTTTCGACTTGATCTTTCCAAGAGTTATGGCAAATATTCACTTAACACCTACAGACATTGCCCAATTAGGTTGCGGCGGCTTGCTGTAGAGAAAGGATATTTTTGATGTCACCATTTTTAATTTCTCTAAAAACCGCTTCTTTGGCAGGCGTGATCACATTCTTTTTAGGGATCATTGTCGCTAAAGCAGTAATTATGATCAAAAATGATTATCTCAAAATGATCATCGACGGTCTGTTAACTTTGCCGATGGTTTTACCGCCAACAGTTGCTGGTTTTTTCTTACTTTACATTTTTGGTGTAAATGGACCAGTCGGGAAGTTTTTTCTTGATTATTTTACTTATAAAATTGCCTTTTCCTGGAGTGCCACCGTTTTGGCTGCAGTCGTGATCTCTTTTCCTTTGATGTATCGTTCAGCACGTGGGGCAATTGAACAAGTCAACGAGAACTATCGTTATGCAGCTCAAACTTTAGGCCTTTCTGAAAGCTATATTTTCTTTAAAATTCAATTGCCTCTGGCTACACCAGGAATTCTTTCAGGAGGTATCTTGTCTTTTGCCCGTGGTCTAGGGGAATTTGGTGCGACTGCTATGATTGCTGGCAATATCGCTGGTAAAACGCGTACCCTGCCGTTATCGATTTATTCTTCGGTGGCTGCTGGACGTATGGAAGATGCTTATCGTGAAGTTGCAGTCATTGTGGTTTTTTCTTTCATTGTCGTTGTTGTAATGAATTTATTGACAGTCAGAGGGGGTAAAAGACGATGAGTTTTGAAATTAATATTGAAAAGAAATTAAATACTTTTACCCTCAAGGCTAATTTTTCTTCTGGGCAGGATCATACTGCTTTATTGGGAGCTTCTGGTTCAGGAAAAAGCATGATTTTAAAATGCATCGCTGGTATTGAAACTCCCGATAATGGTTTTATTAAAGTCAATGATCGCATCCTTTTTGATTCAGAGAAAAAAATCAATCTAAAACCGCAAAAAAGGCAAGTGGGTTATTTATTCCAAGACTATGCCCTTTTTCCTAATTTTACAGTCAGAAAAAATATCGCCTGCGTTTTACGAAATAAAAAACAAAAAGCGAAGGTAAGAAATTTGTTGGAACGTTTTGATATTGTTGAATTAGCAGATTTCTATCCCAGAGAGCTTTCAGGTGGACAAAAACAACGAGTTGCTTTAGCACGTTTACTGGCTTTTGAACCCGATATTTTAATGTTAGATGAAGCTTTTTCAGCTTTAGACACTTTCCTAAAAGAAAAAGTCGAGCTGGAGATGAAAGAATTTTTAGCTGATTATCCGGGAGATGTCATTATTGTAAGTCATGATCGCAATGAGGCTTACCGTTTATGTAAAAAATTAGTTATCTTAGATCACGGTCATACACTGGAAAAAGGTGATTTAAAGCAGATTTTCGCCGAGCCTCAGTTTTTAGCAACTTCGAAAATAACGGGCACCAAGAATTTTTCGACCATTAGAAAAGTAGATGATTATCACCTAGAAGCTTTAGATTGGGGAATTGAGCTGCAAACAACAGAAAAAATCGGCCCGGAAATAAGGATGATCGGTATTAGAGCCCATGATTTTTATCAGGTTTCTGATAACAGTTCTTGTAACAGTTTTGGTGCAAAAATTGTGGGAGATAGTCAGACTCCTTTTGAATATCAATATTTATGTCAAACAAAAAAAAAGGGCCCGACTTTATGGTGGAAAGTAGATAAATCTGCCGCAAAACCGGACTTTACCGGCTCTTTATCAATTGCACCTGAACATATTCAATTCTTAAGGAAAAAGGGGGAATTTTAATGATCAAAGTTATCGTCATTGTTGCTAGCGATAGTGGTTTTGCGGGGGAAAGGGTGGATAAGAGTGGAGCAAAAATCATTGAAATTTGTGAACAGAAA
>Ga0079226_10004316_pt1 | contig 10861 bp, 9 predicted proteins | sample Poulit2014_FD_76345 | JGI IMG/M metagenome (GOLD analysis project Ga0079226, IMG submission 76345) | Agricultural soil microbial communities from Georgia to study Nitrogen management - Poultry litter 2014 | ecosystem: Environmental > Terrestrial > Soil > Agricultural land | place: USA: Georgia...
CGTCGACGAGCGCCAGACGGCGATGGGTTCCCGTGCGCGTGAAGGGGATCGTTCCGTCGTCGAGGATCTTGATGAGCGTCGGTCGGCTGATCCCCAGCAAGTCGGCCGCCTGTTGCGTCGTCAGGGTCTGCGAGGTAGGAGAGATCGTCACGGACATGCCCTTCTGCATCGCTTCCACGGTGCGGCAGAGCACGTGGTAGATCTCCTCCGGGAGTTCGATCGGCTCTTCGCTTCTCGGGCCGACGAAATAGCACCGGGGTGCGGGGTCCCGCGCGTCGTCCGGCGTGAGAGCCTCGCTGAGGTGTCTGAGCTGCTGGGTGTCGATCGCGCTGTACGTGGACGGCTCCAGGGTGCTGTGCGCGGCCATGCGTCCCTCCGTAACTGCACACATCGCAGATGGTTGCGATTGCTTCGATTGAGTGTAGTTCACGGCTCCGGGGTTGCACGAGGGGCCCCTGTGCCGCGAGGTGAGCGTGCGGCCCCCGCGCTACACCACCATGCGGGACTCAACTCGTGCATGTGCTGCCCAAACTGCTCGAGACCGCCGGACTGGACCCAATGAAGCCCCGAGGTGAGGCCGCGCCCCCGCTCAAAGGAACGAGCCTCCTGCCTGACGTCGATCACAGGAGTGCGCGTCCCGAGGAGCGTGTCTGAATCGCCCTCGTGACGAGCCGGACCCCGTAGTAGGAGCACTGTGGAAACGTTGCCGTCCGTCGAGAATGATGGAGGCTCGTGCGAGAGCGCAGTCGGCCCTGGGAGCTCTACGACATGGACGTCGACGTATCCGAGTTCGATGATCTCCGCGGCCTCCACCCGGAGAATGCGCAAGAGCTGCTCGCCGGGTGGAGCGCACGGGCCGACCGAGTCGGAGTGATCCCGTTCGGACGCATTGAGGGCCTGTACACCCTACGCAGTAGGCCGTCGAGCGGGGCCGTAAGGTAAGGGCTGCCGCACGGAACGACGCCAGGGATCGAAACGTGACCTCACGCTTGCAAAATCTATTGGAAGCGTGAGGTCACGACGCCAGGTTCTCCCACGGCCGCGGTGGCCGCGCGATCACCACCTCCAGCCCGTCATCGCCCCGGAGCGTCCCCTCACCGGCGGCCCAGGGGATCAAGATCGTCGATCCCGTGGCCAGGGAGAGTGGGGCGTTTCGGGAGGTAGCCAGCTCTCCGCTGCCTGCGACGCAGAAAAGCACGCTGTACCCCTGCTCCACGGGTTCCCCGTCTCCGAGCCGCTCGAGCAGGAACGGCGCTTCGACGCCGCGGAGGAGTCCGCCGCGGGTCCACTGGTCGGCGGTCCTCAGCGCGTCGACGTCGCTGGCCTTCATCCCGCCCCGCACGATCCCGGCCGCCTGAGCGTCGCTCACGCCGAGGTGCCCGCCGGCACCCCTGGGCAGCGGGAAGCTCTTCCACTCCAGGAAGATGGACAGGTCGGAGGGCTGCTGGATCTCCACCAGGAAGGACCCCTCGCCGATGGCGTGGGGCACCCCGGGCGGGCAGTAGACGACGTCGCCCGCGCGCACCTCGATCCGGTGCATCCGCGCCACCGCGGTCTCGGAGTCGCCCTCGGCGATCATGCGGTGGATTTCGCCCTGCGTCGTGCTCGGGAGTAGGCCGAGGTGGGCGGAGGAGTCTGTCAGGAAGAGCCAGGCCTCGGCCTTCCCGTGATGACCTCCCAGGCAGTCCTTCGCGAAGGCGTCATCGGGGTGGACGTGCACGGGTAGCCGCTCGCCGGCGTCGAGGAGCTTGGTGAGTAACTCCGTAGACGTCCCGAACGCGGCATGGTGGTCCGGCCCCAGCCACTCCAGCGGGGACTCCGCGATCGCCTCCCGCAGCAGGCGCCCGTCCGGGAGGCGGGTCAGCCCGACGCCTGGCTCGCCGGCGACTTCGGTGCACGAGGCGATCCAGTCCTCGGGCTGGAACTCCTCGCCGTGCGCCTCGCCGCGGAAGTCCGCAATGCGCGCTCCTCCGCGGTAGAAGCGGTCCTTCGGCTGGTTGCTGCCCAGTTCGATCGGCTGCATTCCTGTGCCTCCTGGCCCGGGTCTCACAGCGTCACCGGTGCGACGGCCGCGTTGCGGTGTGACTGCTGCGCCGCGTCGTAGATCGCGTGGGTAGTGAGCGCCTCCTGTGGGGTGACGCATCCGAAGCGGTCTCCCAGTTCTCCTGCACGTTCGGCGAGGAAGGCCGCCCACATCTGGAGGATCGCGTCGGAGAACCCGGTCTCGAAGATGCCGCCGGTCACCGTCGGCCACACCGATTGCGAGCCCGCCTCGACGGAGGACCACGCCTGCTCCTTCGAGCCGTCAGGGAGGGTCTGGACGGTCATGAGGCGCACCTCCTTCGGGTTCTTCGTGGAGAACTCGACCCCGCCCTCCATGCCGATCGCGCGGAAGGTCCAAGTGTTCTTCTCCCCGGGGGCGATGCGCTTCATCGTCACAGTGAGGGGGAAGGTGCCGTCGGCGGATTCAACCGTCTGCCACAGATGGGCGTTTTCGTAGGTGTCGCAGAGCGCCCGCCCGCCCTGGCCGTCGGGCCGCTCCGAGACGAGGTCCTGAAGGCAGGCGAGGATGTTCCGGGAGGCCCAACCGAGCCGGAGCGGGACGTGCAGGGCGTGCAGGCCGAGATCGTTCATAACGCCAGCGGCCCCGCAGAACTTCGCCTGACGCTTCCAGTTGATTGGCTTGTCTAGATCGAAGTCGCTGGAGTGCCAGAAGTGGCTCTCAGCTTCGATGATCGTGCCGAGGCGTCCGGAGAGGACGACGTCGATCGCTGTCTGGGCGCCGGGGAAGAACGGCATCTCGCTTGAGCAGCGCACGAAGCGCTCCGGATTCCTGGCGATGCTCTGCGCGATCTGCTGCGCGGCATCGGAGTCGATGCCGAACGGCTTCTCCGCGAGCAGGTCCTTTCCGGCATCGAGCGCGGCGCTGTACATCTCAGCGTGGAGGTCGTGGCGCACGGCGATGTAGAGCACGTCGACGTCCGAGTCGTACAGCTCCTGGACGTCCGTGGTCAGCAGCTCGACCGAGGGCAGCTGCCGGAACCAGTCCAGGGCAGTGGGGTTGATATCGCACACGGCGGTCACCCGGGGGGTGACCGGATGATCGACGAGGGCGGGCCAGCGCTGGATCGCGCTCGTGATCTCGCGGCCCATGAGGCCCGCGCCGACGATCCCGATCTTCACCTCCCGCGTCATGCCTGCTCTCCCGCGTCGATCATCGACAGCGCGGTCTCGACGTCGGCGTCCTCGTGCAGCATCGCCATGAGAGCGCGGGTGATCCCGGCCGGGTCCCGGTGCTGGACGATGTTCCGGCCGTAGACGAGCCCCTTCGCGCCCTGCTCGAGGACCACCCTGGTCCGCTCGAGGAGGTTCCTGTCGGAGGTGCGCCCGCCGCCGCGGACCAGGACTGGGATGTCACCGGCCATCTCGATCACGCGGTGGTAGTCCTCCGCGTTTGAGCTGAAGTCGGCCTTGATCAGGTCCGCGCCGAGCTCGACGGCCTGACGGACCAGGGTCTCGATCTTCGAGACGTCGCCGTCGACCTGGTAGGCGCCGTTCTCCGAGTTATCCCGCATGACGAGCGGTTCGACCATGAGCGGCATCCCATAGCGTTCGGAGGTGCTCTTGAGCGCCATGATGCTGCGGATGTTCGCCTCGCGGATCTCGGGCCGTCCCGGGAGCTGCATCAGGTTGGCGACGACCACGGCGGCATCGAGGCGCACGGCGCGCTCGACGGCATCCTCGAAGTGGTGGCTGTAGAGGTGCTCGTCGAGCGGGACGCCGTACACGTTGGCGATGTCCGTGCGCATGACGAAGGCTGGCTTGTCCCTGCCCGGGCGCTGCTGGAGGAGCCGGCCCTGTCCCGGGGTCAGCTGGATCGCGTCCGGTGCGGCGTCCACGAGCACGTCGATCGCGTGAGCGATGTTCTCCGTGCCGTCGAGGAAGCTCCTCTCGCCGAAGAATCCGTGGTCGATCGCCACATCGAGCACTCGCCCGGAGGCCGGATTGAAGAATCGATTCAGCCTGTACACGTCCATGTGTCCACTCCTCGCTTCGCGGTGGGGAGGCGGATCCGTCCTGCGGAAGCACGCTCTCCCGACGGGTCCGGGGGCTCGGTCGGCCTCCGGTGGGGACGATGCTAGCGATATGAGACAACGTTGTCTAGAATGGGTCCGTCCCCTTCTGGCGCCGCTCAGGGCGCGGGCGGATCATGGGGACCGAGACGCACAAAGGAGAGCCTCTTGCATAACGTCGCAGTCGCCGGACATATCTGCCTGGACCTGACTCCCGCACTTCCTCTCGGCATCGGCATGCTGCCCGGGAACCTTTACGACATCGGAGGGATGACCTTGCGGCCCGGTGGGTGCATCGTCAACGTCGGAGCCGCGCTCACCGGGCTGAAGCTCCGCCCGAAGCTCTGGGGAGCCATCGGTGAGGACGACTTCGGGGACATCGTCCTGCGAGAGGTCGAGAGGATGGGTCTGCGGACTGAGGGGATCATCCGCTGCGCGCAGCGCCACACCTCGTACTCGATCGTCATCGAGCCGGCCGGGATGAACCGCACCTTCTGGCACCACACGGGCGCGAACAGCAGCTTCGACGGGGGATTCATCGAGACCGACGGGACGGACCTCCTCCACCTGGGGTATCCCTCACTGGTCCCCGGGCTCCTCGCGGAGGGAGGCGCTCCGCTGGAGAGCATCATGCATCGCGCGCGCTGTGAGGGCGTCACGACCTCGCTGGACCTCGCCGTCGTCGACCCCGACTCTTCGATCGGTCGCCTGGACTGGCACGGCATTCTCGACCGGGCCCTGACGGAGGTCGACGTGATCTATCCCAGCGTCGACGACCTCACCTCCGCGCTGGAGAGCGGGCCGGTCAACTCGGAACAGGATCTGATCGCCCTGGCCGATGAACTCATCGCCAAGGGGGTTGGGGTGGTGATGGTCTCCGCCGGCGAGGACGGGCTCCTCCTCCGCACTGCGGGCGCGGAGCGGCTCGCCCGGGGCGGCCGCGTCCTGCAGGGCCTCGGGGCGGAATGGGCCGATGCCTCCGTGTTCGTCCAGGCCAAGGAGTGCGACGAGATCGCCACCACCAACGGTGCCGGCGACGCGGCGACTGCTGGTCTGCTCTACGGGCTCGCCGCCGGTCTCTCGCCGACGGCAACCGGAGATATTGCCACCACGGTCGCCCAGCGGTGGATCCAGCAGCGGGGGCTGACGGCGGAGGACCTCGCCGCAGCGTCCGCCGTGTGACGCGCCGGGATACGATCGCGCGATCACCAGATCGGGAGCTCGTGGCCGGAGCCGGGAGCGTGCGGAGGAAGGGGAACCGGTGCCGATACCGAGCTCGTCACGCAGAGTGACCATCACCGACGTCGCTCGAGCGGCCGGGGTCAGCATCAAGACGGTCTCGAGGGTCACCAACGGAGTGGCGACGGTCAATCCTGAGATGGCACAGCGGGTCCGCGAGGCGATCGAGGAGCTCGGATATCGGCCGAACTATCTCGCCTCCCAGCTGAAGTCGGGCACCTCGCCGCGGACGATCGGCTTCATCGCGAAGGACCTCTCCAACACGCACACGTCGGACATTTTCGCGGGCGTCGCCACTGTGGCGCGTCGGCACTCTGCACAGGTGATCGCGGCGAACACGGAAGAGTCCGGTTCGAGCACGGAGGATCTCCGCGTCGCGGAGGAGCTCGCGCGCCGAGGGATCGACGGGCTCGTCATCATGGCCACCGGCGGCGACTACAGCGCGTTCACGAGCGCGACATTCCACGGGATCCCCCGCCTCTTCGTCGACCGCGACGTGCCGGGGGAGGACGTCGTCGTCCACGACGACGTCGATGGCGCGGAGAAGGCGATGACCGCGCTCATCGCGCGGGGACACCGACGCATCGCCCATCTCTACAGCAGCATGACGATCCCGACCATGCGCGGGCGGCACCTCGGGGTGGACGCCGCGCTCCGGCGCGCAGGGCACCTGCGCTCCCAGGCTCCGCGTATCGCAGGGATCATGACCCGCGACGTCGCCGCCGAGACCGTCGGACACCTGCTCGATTCGTCGAACCCGCCGACGGCGATCCTCTGTGGCAGCAGCGAGATCCTGTTCGGCTGCGTCCGCGAGCTCCTCGCCCGCGGCCGACAGGATGTGCTCGTCGCCGCGTTCGGGACGGAGAGGGACGTCGAGCTGCTGCCCCTGCCCGTGGTGCTGGTCGAGACCGACGGCTTCGATCTGGGGCACGGCGCCGCGAACGCTCTCTTCCAGCGCATCACCCGAGGCGGCGCCGACACTCGCCGGGTGGTGCAGCCGGCCTCCGTGCGCGAGGTGCGGCCCCTCGGCCCGTCCGCCGACGGATGAGGCCCGCCCCTTCGCCGGCTCGGCGAGGGGACGGGCCTCCGAGGGCTGGAGGGCCCGGGCATCACTGCTTCTGGCCGAGCCTCCGGAAGCTGTCCAGAGCGATGGCGAATACGATGACGAGCCCCTTGATGACGAGCTGGTAGAAGAACGGCACGTTCATGAGTACCAGACCGTTCGTCAGGACACCGAGGATCAGCGCACCGACGAGAGTTCCCATGATCCGCCCTCTGCCTCCGGCCAACGAGGTCCCGCCGAGGACTACGGCTGCGATAGCGTCGAGCTCGTAGGACTCTCCCGCTGTGGGCTGGGCGCTCAGGACGCGTGCGGAGAAGATGATCCCTGCGAGACCCGCAGCGGCGCCCGCGATCATGTAAACGCGTACGAGCACCGACTTGACGTTGATTCCCGCCAGACGGGCTGCTTCAGGGTTGCCTCCCACCGCATACACCTGGCGACCGAACCGCGTGCGTTCGAGGAGGAACCAGAACGAGGCGTAGATAGCGATCATCAGCACCACGGGGGTGGGGATCCCTGCGACATAGCCGTTGCCCAGGATAGAGAAGCTGAGATCGTTGGCGGTCAGCGGCATCCCGCCGAGAAGTGCATAGGAAGTGCCGCGGAGATAGGTCATCGACCCCAGCGTGACGATGAAGGACGGCAGTGCGAGCCATGCGACCAGTCCGCCGTTGATCAACCCTGCCAGTGCACCCACTGCGATCCCGCCCAGCACGGCGATGATCATCGGCGCACCAGCCGTGTGGAGCATGACGCTCGAGACGCCCGCGATGGCCAAGATGGAACCGACGGAAAGATCGATGCCGGCAGTAAGGATAACGAGAGTCATACCGGCGGCAAGGATCGCGTTGATTGACGTAGTGCGCGCTACATTGAGGCCATTGCTCACGGTGAAGAAGTTGTCCGCGACAACAGCCATGAGCAAAATCAACAGGATCAGCACTGCGAAGATGCCAACGCGGTCCCACCACAAGACGACTTGCCGAGCCACCCTTTGTTTGCGGGGGATCGCGACGTCAGTCGGCACTGATTGAGTAGTTACGTTCGCGTTCATCATTCTTCCGTTCCGTACACGCCCGTGGCGTGTGCCATGACGATCTCCTCAGTGGCGCTACGTGCGTCCAGTTCGGCTACGATCTGCCCCTGTCTCATCACGACGAGCCGATCCGAGATGCCCAGAGCCTCGGGAAGGTCCGAGGAAATCAGGATGACCGCCTTCCCGGCCTTGGCGAGTTCGTCGATGATCTGATAGATCTCGTTCTTCGCCCCGATGTCCACTCCTCGTGTGGGCTCGTCGAGGATGATGACGTCCGGGCCTTGGAGCAACACTCTGCTCAGTACGACCTTCTGCTGGTTGCCGCCCGATAGGTTCGATATCGGATCAGTCAGAGAGCCTGTTTTGATTCTCAGCCGGTCGGCCGTAGATTTAACGCTCCTGGTGAGTGACCTCCGGAGGATGACGCCAAACCGTGAAAACTTATCCAGTACCGATACCGACTCGTTGTCGGCGACGGACATCTCGAGGAACAGAGCTTGTGCCTTGCGGCTCTCGGGCAGGAGGCTGATTCCCCGCCGGATGGACTTCTTCGGGCTGCTCGGGGTGAAGGACTCGTCGCGTATTCGGATGTCGCCTGCGGCCCGCCGATCGGCGCCGTAGATCATTCGTGCGAATTCGGTGCGTCCTGCTCCGATCAGCCCGACCATCCCGACGATCTCCCCGGCACGGACGGAGAGGTCGGCGGGTCCGACCGCCCGACCATCGGTGAGCCTGCGCACCGAGAGGATGGTCTCTCCCGGGTCCCTGTCGGAACGAACGTACAGGTCGTCGACATCTCGACCAACCATCTTGTTGACGACCTGAGACGGGGCCAGTTCGCCGCGATCCACGGTCGTCACCAGGCTCCCATCCCTGAAGACGGTTATCCGGTCTGAGAGCTCCCAGACCTCTTCCATGCGGTGACTAATGTAGACGAGCCCCATCCCGTCGGATCGCATAGAACGGATCAGCTCAAACAGGCGATCGCTCTCGGAGCGGGAGAGTGCGGCGGTCGGCTCGTCCAGGACCAGGACACGCGCGTCTTCGGCGATCGCGCGAGCGATCTCCACCATCTGCTGCATCCCCACGCTGAGGCTGCCCATCAGTGCGGATGGGGGGATCTCGGCGTGCACGCGGGCGAGCTTCTCGGCTGCATCCGCACGCATTTTCTTGCGGTCCAGAATCCCGAACCGATTGGTGGGCTCGTGGCCTACAGCGAGATTCTCGGCCACGGTCATCTCGGGGATGACGTTCAGCTCCTGATGAATGATGGCGATGCCCGCAGCTTGCGCCTGGCGCGGCCCGTCAAATCCCACGGGATTCCCCGCAACGAAGATTTGCCCATTGTCGGGCTGATAGATCCCCGAGACGATCTTCATCAGCGTGGATTTCCCTGCGCCGTTCTCGCCCATGAGCGCGTGAACCTCTCCAGGGTGCACGTCGAAACTCACGTTCTTCAGCGCCTGAGTAGCGCCGAAGGCCTTGGAGACCATGTCCACGCGCAGCAGGGCGGTGTCAGAGGATTCCTGGGTCATGGATCCGCTCCGCTCTCAGCCGGCTGGTTCTCACCAGCCGTCGTACTCTCCGACGGTGTCGATCGTGACGAGACTGGGGTCCAGCAAGGTGACGCGTTCCGCGGGCTCGTTCCCGGCGACGATGTCCACTCCGATCCGGTAAGCCTCATCCACCATCCCTGCGGGGTCCTGAGCAGGAGTGGCCCAGAGATTGGTGTCCCCTCCGGTCATCGCCTCGACGGCTTCTGGTGAACCGTCCACCCCGACGACAGCGACTCCGTCTCGCTTCGCTTGCTTCAGTGCGAGGTCCGCGCCGAGCGCGACGGGGTCGTTGAGAGCAAAGATTCCCTGCACGTCCGGGTTTGCCGTGAGCAGGTCCGTGGCGACAGAGAGTCCGGTTGCGCGATCGTTCGTGGTCGCCTGCTTCCCGACCACAGTGATGTCCGGGAAGTCCGACGCGAGAACCTCCTCGCAGCCTTCGACCCTTTCTCGCGGAGCCGTGGTCGGGGTCCCTTCGAGGATGAGGATGTTCCCCTCGCCGTCGATCTTCTCTGCGAGCGCCGTGCACGCCATAGCCCCGGCCTTCACGTTGTCGGTCGTGACGGCGGCATCTGCGTTTGCGGCATCCACGTCGACGGCGACCACAGTGATGCCAGCATCTTTCGCGCGCTGAACGGCAGCCCCGATGCCCTCGGAGTCGACGGCGTTGATGATGATCAGGTCCACGCCTTGCTGGATGAACGTGTCAATCTGGCTGCTCTGGACGGAGAGGTCCTGACGGCCGTCCTGCACATTGAGCTGAATGCCTTCGGCCTCGGCAGTCTCCTTGAGTGAGTTCTGCATTGATGCGAAGAACGGGTTCGATATGTCCTGGAGCATGAGGCCGACGGACTTGACCTCTCCGTCGCTCGCTCCCGCGGCACCGCCCTCCACCGCGCTTTCCCCGTCCGAACAGGCGACGAGGCCTGCCATGAGCGAGATCGCCGCACCGGCAGCGAACAGCCTGCGCTTCATCATCCCTACCTCCTTGTGGGAACCGCGCTCCGTCGTTGGGGCGCGCACGTCCGATCGACGTGGCGTGGACGCTACCACCCGTGCGACAACGTTGTCTAGGGATGTTGTCTCGGGACGGGGGCTGGAACGTCATCCGTGGTCCTGTCGCGTTGCGATGGGCTTGTTCAGACTCATGCTTCTCGGGGCTATCGGCCGCTCGCATTCGTCGCGGGCCCAGTGCCCGGCATCCCCCATCGCCTCATCCCGTCACTCCCTACACCGCGTCCGGCACCAGCCCCCACCTCGACCTCCGTGCCTGAGGTCAGGGCTCCTCCGCTGGCCCCAGCGTCCACCGGATCACCAGGGTGCCCGCGTCGGTTTCAACTTCGTGATCGACGTGGTCGCCGCCGAAGGTGGTGGCGAGCACGCGGCCGCAGCGAGGCGATCTCAGCGGTGACGGCTTGTCATATCGCAATGAGAGCGACAGTCCCAAGGAGCCCTGCGAGGAGCCGGTAACCGATGAGGAGGAGGGCGACGTAGTCATTCGTCGCCAGGCTCCCGACGGCCCCGCGACCGCCAGCGCGAGCGTGCTCATGCCGAGCGAGGACGTCGCCAAGGCGTCCCGCGAGTTGTGTGATCGATGCACAGCACTGGCCAGGACCAGCTCTTCGCCGTCGCAGATCGGCTTCTCCTCGAGCAAGCGAAGTCGTCTGTCGACATGGTCGCCGGGATGCCGGTCAGTGCGCCCGGGGAGGCTGACCCCTGCACTCCCACGGACTCTGACCGGCACAGGCGAGTACCCTGGCCGCTCCCGGTGCTGTGAAGGAGCGACCATGAGGGGAACCCGATCCCCGAACATCGTGATCCTGTATGCCGATGATCTCGGCTGGGGCGACCTGGGCTGCTTCGGCGCCGACGACATCCCCACCCCGCACCTGGATGC
>Ga0079226_10004317_pt1 | contig 10860 bp, 4 predicted proteins | sample Poulit2014_FD_76345 | JGI IMG/M metagenome (GOLD analysis project Ga0079226, IMG submission 76345) | Agricultural soil microbial communities from Georgia to study Nitrogen management - Poultry litter 2014 | ecosystem: Environmental > Terrestrial > Soil > Agricultural land | place: USA: Georgia...
CCCCGGCCGAGGTCGCCGCCGGCAGCCTCTCCGCCGAGGTGCTCGCCGAGATGTTTCCCGCCCTGCCTCTGCCGCAGAGGAAGCCGGTGTTCTCCGAACTCGAAGTCGGCGTCATCCTCGATGAGTTCTCGGCCGAGAGCTTCGGCTATGAGTGGTCGCTTCGCCCCTTGTCATTCACGGACTGGTCGGACGAGCTCGACGGCCTCGACTTCGTCTTCATCGAGTCGGCGTGGAATGGCAACGACGGAGCATGGAAGTTCAAGCTCACGGGTTCGTCCGGTCCCAGTGCAGAGGTCACCGAACTGCTCAGTGTCTGCCGTCGACTGGGCATTCCGACGGTGTTCTGGAACAAGGAGGATCCACCGCACTTCGAGGACTTCCTGCCCTTGGCCGAACTCTGCGATGTCGTCTTCACCAGCGATGTCAGGCTGGTGCCAGAGTACCGGGCCCGTTTGGGCCATGACCGTGTCGCTGCTCTGCCGTTCGCGGCCCAGCCCGCAATCCACAACCCGTCCCGGCCCGCCAAGAACGTCGCGGCCCGAGACATCGCCTTCGCCGGCATGTACTTCGCCCATAAGTACCCCGAACGCAGGGAGCAGATGGATCTGCTGCTGGGGGCCGCAGACGCGGTGTCTCCTCGGATGCGGCACGGACTCGAGATCTTCTCGCGTTTCCTCGGCAACGACGAGCGCTACCAGTTCCCCGGCACGCTGGCGCAGCGGGTGGTCGGTTCCCTGCCGTATCGCAACCTGCTCACGGCCTACAAGCATTACAAGGTCTTCCTCAACGTCAACTCCGTGACCGACTCCCCCAGCATGTGCGCCCGCAGGATCTTCGAGATCAGCGCCGCCGGCACACCCGTCGTCACCACCCCGAGCGCGGCGACCAGGGAGTTCTTCCCCACCGACGAAGTTCCTCAGCCGGAGACCGCCGAAGAGGCCCAATGGGTCCTGCGCGCCTATGTGCGCAGCCCCGAGCTGAGGGATCGCAGCGTCCACCTGGCCCAGCGACGCATCTGGGCCGAGCACACCTACACGCACCGGGCGATGACGGTGATGGAGTCGTTGGGCATCGACCATGCTCAGCCGTTTCCCACCTCGGTGTCCGCAGTGGTGTCGACGAATCGACCCGACCACCTCGGCGAGGTTCTGACCACACACGCCACCCAGCTGCACGGGGACAAAGAACTCGTCCTCGTCACCCACGGCTTCTCAGCACCCGGTGACCTGCGTGCGCGGGCCGCGAACCTCGGGATCGATCATCTGGAGATCGTCGAGGTCGACGCCGACGAGCCGCTGGGCACATGCCTCAACCGGGGAGTCGAAGCGGCCTCGGGAGACGTGATCGCGAAGATGGACGATGATGACATCTACGGCGCCCACTACCTCGGTGACCAGCTCGCAGCCCTGCGGTACTCGAATGCCGAGCTCGTCGGCAAGCAGGCCCACTATCTGCACATGCGCGGTGCCGATATCGTCATCTGCCGCTTCCCCGAACGCGAGCACCGTTTCACCGACCTCGTCATGGGGCCGACCCTGATGGCGCGACGCTCGACGCTGATCGACAATCCCTTCGCCGAACGCACACTGGGTGAGGACACGGAACTGCAGCAGCGCCTCATCTCCTCAGGTGCCCGGATCTACTCGGCCGACCGGTTCAACTTCGTCCAGGTCAGAGGCGATCATGCCCATACCTGGGCCGTCGAGGACAGCCACCTGTTGGCAAACGGCGATGTCCACTCCTTCGGATTCGCCCCGGAACACTACTGCTTCTGAGCGCTGTGCCAGGGCGAGCGCTCGGGCGTGAACTCGTCGATGCGTTCGCCCACGCCGAGGAGTGCCTCGATGGCGGCGACCGAACGATCTGCGGCCCGGCCGTCGCCGTAGGGGTTGACCGCCCGAGCCATGGATTCGTATCCCCGGGCATCGTCGAAGAGGCGAGACACCTCGGTAACGATGGCTGACCGCTCCGTACCGACAAGGGCGACGGAGCCGGCAGTGACCGCCTCGGGGCGTTCGGTGTTCTCGCGCATGACAAGCACGGGCTTGCCGAGGCTCGGGGCCTCTTCCTGGATGCCGCCGGAATCTGTGAGGACCACATCGGTGGCTGCCATGACCGTGGTGAACTCGCCATAGGACAGCGGTTCGGTGACCAGCACATTGTCGAACTCGGTGACTCTGGGCAGCACGGCTTCGCGGACCAGGGGGTTGCGGTGGGCCGGGAGGAGGATGAGGAGTTCGGGGCGGACAGCAGCCAGTTCTGCCAATGCGTCTCCGATGTTCTCCATCGCCGAACCGAGGCTCTCCCTCCGGTGAGTGGTCACCAACAGCTTCGGCCGGTTAGTGGCCACGTAGTCGGCAACCTTGGGGTCGGTTGGTGTGACCTCCATGGCCACGGCGAGGTGGAGCGCATCGATTACGGTGTTGCCGGTGACGGCGACATCAGCGGGGTTGATCCCTTCGCCGATCAGGTTGTCCCGTGAGCGCGAGGTCGGAGCGAGATGGAGACTCGACACCTGGCTCGTGAGTTTCCGGTTCGCCTCCTCGGGGAACGGACTGGCGATATTGCCCGAACGCAGGCCCGCCTCGAGATGGATGACGGGGACGCCACGGTTGAAGGCCGCGATCGCCGCCCCCATGACCGTGGTGGTGTCACCTTGGACGAGCACAGCGTCCGGGGCCGCCTCGGCGAGGACGGCATCGAGTTCCCCGATGACGCGGGAGGCGATCCCGTTCAAAGTCTGTCCTGCGGCCATGATGTTGAGATCGAAGTCGGGCACGATTCCGAAGAGGTCGTTGACCTGATCGAGCATCTCCCGGTGTTGGGCCGTGACGAGAGTGCGGGAGCGAAGGTTGTCACTGGCTTCGATGCCGCGGATGAGAGGGGCCACCTTGATGGCTTCCGGACGGGTGCCGAAGACGGTGAGGACTGTGGGGGTCACGGGCGAACTCCTGATAGGGAGAACCGGGCGATCGCCTCAGCGGCAGGGTTCTCGAAATGATTGTTGGCTCTTGAACCAATGGTATGCCTGGTCACTGCGCGCCCATGCCACGTTGTCCACGCCACTGTTCGGGTAGCATCGGAACTTGTTCAGCCCTAGATTGGAGCACCGCACACATGCCGCCCACAGTCGCACCAAACCGCCCATCGGTCGTCGTAATCGGCCTCGGTTACATCGGTCTGCCGACCGCTGCCATTCTGGCCAGTTCCGGGGCGGAGGTAATCGGCGTCGATCTCAATGCGGACGCGGTGGACACGATTAACGACGGCAGAGTTCCGTTTGTCGAACCGGACATGGCGAGCACAGTCGCAGGCGTCGTGTCCCAAGGACACCTTCGCGCGACAACTGAAACTCCGCACGCAGACAACTACGTTGTTGCCGTTCCCACGCCGTTCAAGGACGGACACCAACCCGACCTGTCCTACATCGAAACTGCTGGCCGACAGATCGCCCCACTGCTTGAGGGCAACGAACTCATCATCCTCGAGTCGACTTCTCCGCCCGGAGCCACCGAGTTCCTCGCCGACACAATCCTCACCGCTCGTCCGGACCTCACACTCGAATCCGAGACTGCGCAGACGATCTATTTCGCCCATTGTCCAGAACGGGTTCTGCCCGGGCGGATCATGATCGAGATGCGCACGAACGACCGCATCGTCGGCACGCTCAACGGCAATGCCGGCGAACGGGCCCGCGCCCTCTACCAACTCTTCTGCGAGGGCGAGTTCCTCATGACTGATGCCCGCACGGCGGAGATGGCGAAGCTGACCGAAAACGCCTACCGCGATGTCAACATCGCTTTTGCCAACGAACTGTCGATGATCTCCGATGACCTTGGCATCAATGTGTGGGAACTCATCGAACTCGCCAATCATCACCCGCGTGTGAATATCCTGCAGCCGGGGCCTGGCGTCGGCGGGCACTGCATCGCCGTCGACCCGTGGTTCATCGTCGCGAGCGCACCTCAGCACTCCTCCCTGATCAGGACCGCACGCGAGGTCAACGATTCCAAACCCGGGTATGTTCTCGGCAAGCTTCTCCCCCAGGCTCGTCGGATCCAGGACGTGCGGATCGCTGCCCTCGGCCTGGCGTTCAAACCGAATATCGATGACCTGCGTGAGAGCCCTGCTCGCCAGATAGTCGGTCAGCTCGCAGAGGAACTCCCCCAGGCGAGCATCATGGCCGTCGAACCCAACATCGGCGAACTGCCCGACGAGCTCGAAAATCGGGACAATGTCACCCTCACCGAGCTGAACGAGGCTGTGCGCACGGCCGACATCGTCCTCATGCTGGTCGACCATACCGAGTTCACGCGTCTCGACCAGTCCCTGCTGGCCCAGAAGATCGTCTATGACACTCGTGGAGTTTGGGATTGATCTCCAATAGCTGCTGCGCAGCTGGCTTCTCCGACATCCCTGATACAGCCTGCCAGTTGGAAGTCACGTCGAACTGCGAATGCGGTTCCTTTCCAAACCTTTTGCATGCTCATACAGGTAATCAATCCACAATGCAAAGGTGAATCGAGACTCATACATCTGGGTCATTTCTGCTGTGCCGATCAGCTTCAGATTATCGGAGATAACGGATGCATCGAGGTACCTGTCCCACTGGTCGGGTGAGGAGAGACGGTGGTAGAAATAGTCGGGATCAGTCATCCAAATTCTGTTCCCCTTCTTCATATCCTTTGACGTCTCTTCCTTGGTCGGTTTGTACGTGGGCACATTTGACCACTTCGGAATTGCGCGGGATACGAGCTCCTTAACACCCCTCCTGCTGACCCGTTCGTCTGGAGTGAGCCGGAATGCCATACGCTGAAAATTTGGCACACACAATGGGACTGGAGAAACCGTGTGCAGCGATTGCGGGGCTCCTCGCCTCATGCGTTCCTCAAGAAAGAAATAGTCCAAACTCCCGTAACGGTCCAAGTTGAGAGCCGAATACTCTTCAGCCTTCCTATCCATGAATCCTTCGACCGACTTCGCAGCTTCGGTCGTCGCGACCTTCGAATTGCAGAACACCCGTTCCAACACAGACAGTGGAGCACCTCCACTTTCAACTTGTTTCCTTCTACGGTCGTTGCTGTAGTAATGACCATGAATGATCTCTCCACCAAGACCGCTGACGGAGAAGGACTTCGGATTCAACGGTCGGACCGCATTTCGTATTTTCACAGGCGGAGCATCTCCGTCCCACATGTCAAAAGCATTGGTAAGACGCTCTTGCACTGGCATGGTTACAGTCGTCTGCGATTGAAGTTTAACCTCATGAGTGACACCCTGCTCGTTGAGGTCATGGTCTTCCGAATAAAGGCGAATGAGTTCGGAGGCAATTTCGGCTTCCCTCGCCAAATCGCCGTAGCTTAGGACACGCGCAGAAGCTCCGCCAGCGAGCCAAGTCGCCGCAGTCATTCGCGAATCCTGCCCACCACTGAGAAAAACTGTCGGCGTAGCGTTGACGATGCTGTCGAGATTGCGATCAACTAGCATCATTTGCTCAACAGCAGCATCAAAGTTCGGCTTCTCATCGTTCTCCGCGTAGATTTCTGACAGATCCATGTATCTACTCCATCTGACACCGCCCTCATCGATCTGAATTTGGGTGGCCGGCGGAACTCGACGGATTCCTGTAAGCGGAGTCGTGTCACCGGTGAACCATCCGAAGTGAATGAACTTCGCAACGGCGTCTTCGTCTACCCTGATCGGCTCGGCCGAGAAGAGCGTCAAAACGCCGATATGATTGGATATCGCGATGAAATCGTCATTGTCGATCACGTAACAGCGGCCGACCCCAACATGGTCCGTCCATACCTGAAACTTTCCATTCGATTTGAGGATTCCGAAATAATTAGGGGAAAGCTGTTCGGGATGGAACTCGGTCACGGTCAATCTCTTTACGGCGTCAGCCCAGGATTCCGTCGCAACTTCGGTTGTCAAGGGCACTGGCGGCATCGAAAAGGAGAGGCATCCCCATGGTCCCGTCAGCATGGCAGGAACTTGCCATGTTCGCTCCATCGAATTGGAGTTGTAGATAATACTATCTTCGTCAAGGACGATATCCGGATCATCATGCCCGAAAATTCTAAAGAGAAAGCCCCGAGCCTGCTCGGCCAGACTTGGCATGCGGCGACGTGCCGCTTCACTCTTTGCAAATACCAGCAGATTTACATTCATTTGGCAACCTTCTTTAGTCGGCGTACGGTCTTAGCGTGGAATACTCTGGCTGATTCGCTGGTCGTTGCCGCGCACCCATTCGGATTCCGCGCAGCGCACCAAGTTGTGCGGCCAGGTCATTTGAGTCGCCCACCCTCGTCTCTGCTCCATCAATTCTGCGTTCAGCGGTTGAGTCGTAGCACTGTGTCTACCGAGGCTCTCGTCTCTATCGGGATCACGAACCCCAGAGACCACACTGGCTCGAGCTCCCTGTCTTTTCGCGATCGCCATCCACGAAGCGGCTCGGTCTGCCCACGCACAGGATCAAGCAGCCTCCCGGGGCCCTCGATAGTCAGATTCACCGGCCCCGCCTCATCCGCCACTTCGAATTCGACGCTGTCGCCCGCAGATAACAGCTCGAACTCACCCGAAACGTTGAACCAGAGGATTGCCTCACGCTCCTCTGCGGCCTGCGAAAAGATCGAGTCCTTGATGAGCAGCTCGCTGCCCGGTTTGAACACTAGACGCCGACGATGAATATAGTCTTGATGCTGAACACGGCCCGACAAGTCGAACGTTCCGTCTTCGTGAGTACACCGACCGATCGCGCCTCCATAGGGCTCTCTCGTGCGACGGTCCTGATTTGCCCCGTCCATCATCAGAGTGTTGTGTGCCATGGTTCCTTCGACATATCGACGTTCAGCCGCAGCATAGTAAAAGCCCTCGCGACGCAACGGGGAGTCGGCAGGCAGCAGCTCACCGTATCCGAATCGCCCAGCGTCGGTGAGTATCTGATGTCCGTGGTCGAACCAGACAACGTTCAAGTCGTCAGCGTGCTTGTGCGCACGGGAATGAAACGCTGCGCTGAACGCCAAATAGCTTCCGTCTTCGAGTCGGTGCTGGTCCGAGGGCTGCGGTGAGCGGACAAAGGCATAACCTCCTTCATGGAAGACTGCCAACTCACCAATCGGCCTGGTTCCCTTGCGGCCACCGCTTTGGAGATATGCGGTCGCAGGATCGATGGAGTCGGAGTCCTCATCAAGGACGCTCGTTTCAGGTGAGTCGCCGAACTGCACGAGCGTTCCGTCAGGCTGAATCATCCACCCTAGAACATTGGCCGCTCGTCGCACACGGGCCTGAATGTCGTGACTCCTCAACAACCCGTCATTGAGTGCCTGTTCGAATGAGGACAGCAGCATCCGATGGTAGTCAGGCGAATGTTCCAGATGCACCCCATCGATCGCAAACTGTGAATCGGCCATTTCCGCCAAACGTTCTTGGCCAATCTCCTCAGCCTCGATTGCTCCGGGAATCATCCACGCATATTTGGCGCCGTGCGCCTGGGACGCTGCCGTGTAGAAACCATGGTTGTTGTTGGGATTGTAGGAACGTTCCTTTCGCAACTCTGTGAAGTGGGTCGCGATTCCTGCGGCCAGCACGATCGATTCCTCTCGCAGGTGTGGGAGACGCGCGGCTCGCAGCGCAAGAGCGATCAGTCTCGGCATTCGCAGCGCTTGCGACATGTCATACCAGGCCATCGAGTCCTCATCGTTGGTCTCCCGGTGATGATTCAGCCAGGAGGTCGCAATCCGCACCGCTGCAGTCAACCATTTCTGGTCTGACGTTTCGTCGTACTCACGCAGCAACGGATCCATGAATTCCCAAGCGTGGAGGTGAAAGCCCCAGGATCGATGTTCCCGGCCATACGTTGACCAGTCTTCAAGCGACTGCACTTTGACAGGCGCGAAACTCGCGAATTTCCATCCCGTCTCCAAGATGCTCTCGGCGGATTGGCGGTTTTCCTGTATGCTGAACCACCCCGACAGTGGCGGAAGTTCGGCTGCGATGAGACGTTCGAGGGTCTCCCCCGGATTAGCGCCGAGGTCCTGCAGCCGCAGCTCGGCTTCGACGACTGGCCGAACGGTCCCAGCGAATCCCAAAGACTTGTATACGCGGTAGTACTCATTCACATTGGAACTCCACGAGCGATGGTTGCGGACCCAGCGTTGAGCCTGCTCACCCAGTTCCAGTCGCTGTTCTTCGTTTTCAATCAGATCGAGGAGCACACGAGCAAGATCGTCCGACGAGCCCGCGTGGAAAGTCTTTGCGGCCTGTGACTGATCGGCGATCTCCTTGAGAGCATCCACATCGGAAAGCACCACGGTACGACCGGTCGAAAACGCTTCGAACGGTTTGAGAGGTGTGACCAAGTCCGCAACGGCTGTCTTCTTCCTCGGAACAACGAAGACATCGATCAGACTGTAATAACGCAACACCTCATCGTGAGGAACACGCCCAGTGAAGATTACGTTGTCGATGCCGAGGGCCAACGCATGGTCCTTCAAAGCTGCGAGATGGTCACCATCTCCTACGAGCAAGAGGTGAAGACGCTTCGAGGTCAACTTCGTGACAGCGTGAAAGGCGTCTATCAGTGTGTCGACTCCCTCGTATTCCACCATCGACGATATGTATCCGATAGTGATGGTGTCGCTTGGCAGCCCGATCTCGGAGGCCAATCCGGCATCACGACTTTGAACTGGGAATTTGGACGACTCGACCGCGTTGGGAACGACGCTGACCAGGACCCCTGGAATGCTCCCTTCGGACGAACTGATGATGTGATCTCGCATGACCTCGGCCAAAGTGAAGACGTGGTCGGGAAGCATGCGTGCCAGCTCTTCCGAACGGCGGCGAAGATGATATGCCGCTGGAGTGCCATACATCGCGAAAAGCATTTCGTGGGCTTCTTCCCACCCATTGGCAGAGATGGTTCGCGACAACCAGGATTCTTCCCAAAATCCGCGCGATTCGTAGACCGTCGGAATTCCGTACTTCCTGCCGACGGCGTTGACAATCAATTCATTGAAGAAGTCCGACTGGGCATGGAGAATACTCGGCCTGAGTTCAAGGACGAGTTCTGCGAACCGTTTCATGTTGTGCCGCAGCCAATCATCTATGAGCACTTCGTTTCGCAACGGTCCAGGCAAGATGTGGTAATCGACTCCTTGGAACGAATAGCTTACGACTTCGGCGTTCTCAGTGGTTCCAGCGCCGGACTGAGCAACGACTGCCACCGGCAGTCCTTTGCGCTTCTGTGCTGACGCCGTGTACTGCGTACGAAGGGTATAGCCGGTCTGAGTCTCAGGAAGCACACGACCAACGAAATGCAGAATCGGACCGGTGGAATCATATGCCGTCCCATCGGGCAGCTCCGTCCATACAGCGGTGGGATGCGAGTACAGATCGATCTCGGACCTGATCTTCTCCACTGCCCGGAGGTCTGAGTCCCGATTGGTCTTCTCGTGGACTTTCGTCATTACGAGCAGCGCGACTTCCCAGTATCCGACGCGTCTGAAATATTTGAATAGGTGCCGCAGAGTAGTCAGGCTCTGCGACTCGAGGAGATCGAATTCCTCGATCAAAGGCCGTAACTGCAGGTATTGGCCGTCTTTGAGATATCCGGTGAAGAGTCTCGACGCTTGAGCGTCCGATATCGCTTCTCGAGGCTTCCTTCCGAGCTGGATCGCTGACTCGAATGCCACGCGAAGTGTCTTCTCCACCTCTTCATTCACACTGAGCAGGTCGGACTCGATTCGCCCCAGAAAACCAGCTGGAACTCGGCGCCGCAGAATCTGCAAGTCCTTCTGCAGTGGCGCTGTGCGCCTCGCATCCTCGAAACGGACTTCGGCGAGCCACTCGCTGACGCTCCGGACATCAAGCTTCAGTCCGTCAAGCTCCGTCTGCAGTCTGCTCAAGCGGGCGGTGGTCCGATGATTGATCTCGACCGCCCGTCTAGAAACTCGAAGCATCACCAGGCCAAGACCGACAACGCCGAGCATGCCGATAACAGCCGTGCACAGATGAAGGAGCAGTGACCCCGTCAAAACGGCAGTCACATAGCACACCAACATCAAGATCGCGCCTGTCACCAGTACGGCGGCGAACAAGGGGACTCGTCGCCGAGCAGGTCTATCGAGTCGGGTTCCCACTGTGGCTCCTCTTTGGCTGTTGATGCTTCTCGTGGTCTTGCGATCTTCTCACTGAAATCATGGTGTTACTGCTCGTGGTCAAAATGGCTGCCGGGCAAAAGGTCAGCGGTGTCGGAACGATTACTCACCGGATGTCCCACGATGAGCACGTTGCGCCCCGAGAGATTCATAGATCCGACCGACTCTTCGGGCCAGCACATCCCAGCGCCTTTCCGCGTTCACCCAAGAACGCGCTTGTTCAGAAAGCTGCAAACGAAGGTCCTTGTCATCAATGGCGTGCCGCAACGAAGAGGTCAGGGATCCGACGTCGTTCTTGCGGTGCACAATCCCAGTCACGCCGTCGTCAACGACTTCGGCAAGAGCTGCGACATCAGAGGCGATCACGACTTTTCCCATGGCCATCGCCTCGAAGGGCTTCAAGGGTGAGACCATCTCGCACACAGGCACGGCGAGGCGCGGGAACGGAGTGATGTCGACAAGCGAGTAATAGCGCTCCACCTGGTCGTGAGGCACCCGTCCGGTGAACCTGAAGATCGATTCCAGGTTCAGGGCTCGAACCTGAGCCTTGAGGTTCTCGTGTTCTGCGCCGTCACCCACGATGAGAACGACGAAATCGCTGCGTTCCTGCGACAGGATCGCCGCAGCCTGAATGAGTAGGCCCAAACCCTCGTAATCAACGATGGAACCGATGTATCCGATGACGACTCTGTCACGGATGTCG
>Ga0079226_10004318_pt1 | contig 10860 bp, 6 predicted proteins | sample Poulit2014_FD_76345 | JGI IMG/M metagenome (GOLD analysis project Ga0079226, IMG submission 76345) | Agricultural soil microbial communities from Georgia to study Nitrogen management - Poultry litter 2014 | ecosystem: Environmental > Terrestrial > Soil > Agricultural land | place: USA: Georgia...
AGCCTCATCAATAAACGGATAAAACATCCCAATCGCATTACTACCACCACCGACCGCCGCTACAATATGATCCGGCATCTGTCCAGCAGCCTCAACAACCTGACGCTTCGTCTCCTCACCAATCACCGTCTGAAAATCACGCACAATCTCCGGAAACGGATGAGGCCCAACAACAGAACCAAGAATATAATGCGTATCATCCACATGCGCCACCCAATAACGCAACGCCTCATTCACCGCATCCTTCAGCGTCCCACTACCCTGCGCCACAGGCTCCACCTTCGCACCCAACAACTCCATCCGAAACACATTGAGCGCCTGACGCTTCACATCCAACTCACCCATAAAAATCGTACACTCCAAACCCAACAACGCACAAACCGTAGCCGTCGCCACCCCATGCTGCCCAGCACCCGTCTCCGCAACAATTTTTCGCTTACCCATCTGACGCGCAAGCAACGCCTGCCCAATCGAATTATTAATCTTATGCGCACCCGTATGATTCAAATCCTCACGCTTCAAGAAAATCCGACCACCACCAAGCTCACGACTCAAATTTCGTGCCTCATATAACGGCGTCTCCCGACCAACATACTCCCGCAAATAATAACGCAACTCATCCTGAAACGCCGCATCTTCTTTAATTTCATCGTACGCCTTCTCAAGCTCCAACAACGCAGGCATCAACAACTCCGGCACAAACCGCCCACCAAACTCCCCATAACGCCCGCGCTCATCCGGCATCGCATATATACTCATCTATAACTCCAACCCTTCTTTTTGAAAAAAATTAACGAACTGTACTGCACATTGTTTGTTCCATTAGTAGACCCGCTTAGTCCGCGGACCGCACCGCAGCGACGAACCGACTGATTTTCTCTGCATCCTTTAAGCCGTCCGTCTCCACCCCGCTCGATACATCCACCCCGGCGGGTCTTGCGACCCTTATCGCCTCTTGTACATTATCCGGATTGAGTCCACCAGCTAACATAAGTTTATGTTTATCAATATTTCGACTCATCAATCGCTCCCAATCGAACGTATTTCCCGAACCACCACGATACGTCGTTCCTGGACTGTCGATTAATAAGTATTCGGCGGGATACGTCGCTAACGCTTCATCCGTTACCTCATCAATCGTGAATGCTTTAATGACCCGACGATGTAATGAATTCGCAAACGCTGGTGTCTCATCGCCGTGTAATTGAATGAAATCAAGCTTCACAAGATCCGCAATCCGTTCTATTTCGTTTTTTGATTCGTTCACAAATACTCCGACGGTTTTTGTCTCAGGGGATAGACCGCACGCAATGTCCCGCGCTTGTTCCGGTGTAACGTTACGCGAACTCGGCGCAAAGACGAATCCAATCATATTCGCACCGGCTTTTTCAGCTACTAATCCCATATCTAGTGATGTAATTCCGCAAATTTTAATGAGCAACACGTATCCCTCACTTTCTAGTTAAACGGTACTTGAAATGATTGAATTGTTTCTTGTAAGCGAGCAGTACGCATAAATGTTTCGCCAACTAAAATCGCACGTGCACCTGCATCGCGGACAAATTCAACATCTTCTTTCGTCTCTATGCCGCTTTCACTCACGAGAATTGTATCTGGATTCGTAATCATATTAGCTAATCGTGCCGTTGTCGCTAAGTCGACTTCGAACGTTTTTAAATTACGATTATTTATGCCAATTAAATCAGCATCTAGTTTTAAGACACGTTCCATTTCTTCTTCATTATGCACTTCGCATAACACTTCCAACTCTTGTTCTTTCGCATACGTATATAGATGGTTCATTTCGGCATCGTCTAATGCAGCAGCGATGAGAAGGATAATGTTAGCTCCCGCACGCTTCGCGCGCTGAATTTGGATCGGATCGATAATGAAATCTTTATTTAACACAGGTACGTTGACAACGTCGCGAACGGCACGAAGATCATCCATCGTTCCTTTGAAAAACGGCGTATCCGTTAAAACAGAAATTGCATTAACCCCATTATCGGCATACGTTTTCGCTTGTTGAATCGGATCAACCCCATCGTTGATAATTCCTTTCGATGGACTAGCACGTTTGATTTCAGCGATAATATTCATTTTATCACTTTCGAGCGCTAATTCACGAAATGTCTTAATTTGCTTAGTTTGTTCTATAATTGGTTCTGTCTCGAGAACGTTTCTTTCTTGTAAAGTCGTTACTTCTTTTCGTTTTTCTGCAATAATTTTATTTAAAATCGTCATTTAATTAACCTACCTCGCTCGTCTGTTTTGTCTTTTTACTAAATTCAACTAGTCGATTTAATCGTTGTAAAGCCGCACCAGAAGCAACACTTTCACGGGCAATTTCAAGTCCTTCATCTAATGTGTTAGCTTTACCGTTTGCGAATAGTCCGAGTGTCGCATTTAATAACACTGTATCTAAATGGGGACCCGGTTCATTATTTAAAACACGTAATAAAATGTCCGCATTTTCTTCTGCATTGCCACCACGAATTGCATCGTTTGAATGGACGGGTAAACCGATATCACTAGGGTGGACGGTAAACGTTTCGATGTTCCCTTCATTTAAAAAAGCAATATGATTATCTCCGGCAAGTGATGCCTCATCCATATACCCCGCACCATTGACAACAACGGCACGTTTTCGACCAAGTTTGTGAAGCGATTCGGCAATCGTCATTAACTTATTACGATCATAAACCCCGACGAGCTGTGTTTCAAGTTGAATCGGATTCGTTAACGGACCAATTAAATTGAAAACAGTCGGTAAGCCAAGTTCACCGCGCACTTTCATAAATGGGCGTAAATTCGCATGCACATGAGGAGCGAACAAAAACGCAATCCCATTTTCACGTAAAATATCAGTCGTATTTTCAGGAGTTAATGTAAGTGACACCCCAAGTTTCTCCAACACATCCGCACTTCCTGTCGTACTCGACACACTCCGGTTACCGTGTTTCGCAACGGTCATGCCCGCACCGGCCAAGACGAATGAAGCAGTCGTACTAATATTGAAGCTGTTCGACCGATCGCCGCCAGTACCGCAATTATCCATCACATTTGGCAGATCGATTGCCGATAACTCTGATTTACTCTGGATAATTTCAACCATCCCGGCAATTTCCTCCGCTGTTTCACCTTTCATTTTTAGCGCTGTTAATAAGGCCGCAATTTCTGTATCAGTAATCGATGGTGTAAAACAAGCAACCATCGCTTCTTTCATTTCCTCTGTCGTTAAATTTTCTCCACGCATTAAACGTTCTAAATATGTTTTTAATACACTCACTTTTTACCCCTCCATTACAATTTCATGTATCGTTTCAGGTTGATTGAAAATCCTCTACGTGTCTTCCGATGTCTTCTCCGCTATTATTACAATTTCATTAATCGTTTCAGGTTGATTGAAAATCCTCAACGTGTCTCCCGATGTCTTCTCCGCTATCATTACAATTTCATTAATCGTTTCAGGTTGATTGAAAATCCTCAACGTGTCTCCCGATGTCTTCTCCGCTATCTTTATAATTTTCATATATCGTTTCACTTTGTCTAAAAAATAATTTTAAAGATTCTGCGTATATTAACCCTCAGAATTTTATAGCTTTTACATAATTTCACGAACTCGACTTAATTAAATATCCGTTAATGATCGTGCCTTTTGTAATGTTTCAGCAAATTCGCTTTCAGGAACTGAATCTTTCACAATTCCAGCGCCGACTTGTAAATACGCTTTTTCATCTTTAATCACTAAAGATCGTATCGTAATCGCTAAATTAATATCGTGGCTAAACGAGACAAAGCCAATTCCACCAGCATAAACACCGCGGCGAACGGTCTCTAGTTCATTAATAATTTGCATCGCCCGTTCTTTCGGTGAGCCAGAAACTGTTCCAGCTGGTAAACAAGCAGTGAGCGCATCGATTGAAGAGAGCCCCTCACGCAATGTGCCGTGCACTTCAGAGACGATATGCATGACGTGTTCATATTTCACTACATCCATATATACCGGCACTTCGATAGATTCACTGTCGCATATTGAGAGCAGGTCATCCTTACTTAACTGAACGAGCATTTCGTGTTCAGCGAGCTCTTTTTTATCCGCTAACAAATCCGCTTGTAATTTTGCATCTTCTGATCCTGATGTTCCGCGTGGGCGAGTTCCTGCAATCGGATTTGTAATCACTTCACGACCATTCGTCTGCACGAGACTTTCAGGAGAAGAACCGATAATTAAATAATCGTTAAAATCGATATAAAACATATACGGTGACGGGTTTTTCGACCGCAAATGACGATAAAATGAAAACGGATCACACGTTACATCAGCGACCATTCGCTGCGACAGAACAATTTGTTCAGCTTCATCATTTTCGATAAACTGTTTCGCCGCCACTACTTTTTCGATAAACGTCGCTTCATCCATTTCTGGTGAAAACGTGAGCGAACCATTCGTCGGCTCCGGAATATGAACGAGTTCATTTAATTCATCGCTAATTCGGTCAATTTTTTCATCAATTGTCGCTTCGCTTTCATCATGCACGTTCATCGCAATAATGTGCGCTTTTTCCGTCCGATGTTCATAAGCGATAATCGTGTCATATACCATAAAATGAATATCCGGCATCGCGAGATCATTCGGTAATTCCGCTCCAACATCGATAAATTGACGAACCACATCGTAACTTACATAGCCGATCGCTCCACCGGTAAAGGAGAGGGGGATATCCGTTTCAATATACGGTAAATGCTCCTTCATATAATCAAGCGCCGGCATTTCAAATGAATTTTCCTCTCCAGTCGTGAGGTCGATTGTTTTCGTCTCATTCCCGTTACCGATAATTTCTAAGTATGGATTCGCACCGATGTATGAATATTTTCCTTTCGTTTCATGTTGGAAAGAACTTTCTAGTAAAAACTTTTTCGTTCCTTTTAATCGTTTGAAAATACTTACAGGCGTTAACAGATCCGCATTTTTCTCGACTCGTTTATACGTAAATTGTTTCGTCGTCATTTGTTTTCCTCCTTAAAATTGGCTATAAAAAAAACCTCTACAAACAAGAATATACTGTTCGTAGAGGACGAATGTTCCGTGGTGCCACCTCATGTTCGTAAAGGAGACGATTCCTTTACCTCATTATCAGATACGGGATGAGAGCTTTTTGGGGTAGGTGAATTTTGTTGGCTTAAAATTAGCTGACGTGATTGCGAATTTGTGTCGTCTGTTTTGGATTCTTCAATTGAACTACTTTTATTTCGTGAGTTCATGTAGTTCGTTTTCGGTTCTTGAACTGAACTACTTTTGTTTCGTGGAGCTCGTTTTCGGTTCTTGAACTGAACTACTTTTGTTTCGCAAATTCGTACGGTTCGTTTCCGAAGCCTGATTCGGCCTAAGTTATTGGCCGATTTTGTGCAGTCCGCAATTTCCTTTTGCAAAAATTCACATCCGATATCGTATCCATGTAACGTTGGAAGACGTTTTTCCGTACTCGTGCATGTACTTCGTTGTGCGTTAATCAGTAAATTGCACAGGCACTTTCAGGAAAACTCTCGTAAGTCCATTCTGTTTTTCGATTCATACTAGCATTTCACCGACTGCTAGCTCTCTGTAATGAAGCGGGTAAAAACATACTTCTCTTACGAATTGATTTAGAATATTCAATTGATGTATAAGTTAATAGTTAATTGTTTACTGTTGACTTTAGTGGTGGTGCGTTCATTTTGTTAAAAGATTTATAAAAACAAAAAAACCTCCATCCATATAAAAGGACGAGGATACGCGGTACCACCTTTATTAGCTTATAAAAGCTCACTCATTAATCAACCATTTGATTGATCATTCCGTGTAACGTTGGAATTTAACGTCGAAGCCTACTATCAGTTCAGTTCGAATGCTCAAAAGTCCATTCATCTACTTAGTCACACTAGTTTTCACCAGCCACTAGCTCTCTACAAGTGCCTAAATTAGACTACTCTTCTTTCTCATCGCAATAGGTAAATCTAAATTGTTAAACCATATTATAATCGCTTTAGAAAGGGAAGTCAAGAGAAAATGTAAAACTCTTATTTATTCTAAATTAACCGACATACGGGAGTAATCGGGTATTAAGGATTGCGCGGAATTAAATACATTTCATATATTTAAAGCGCGCAATATGCAATTTCTCTTCTTCCTTGATTCTTAAAACGATGTTAGCGATGGTGAACCCCTAATTTGGTGCTTAATGAATCATTTAAATATTTCGAAATCATTTTATACATTTCATTTTCCTTATTAAAAGAACTATAAATAGAAAGTTGCAAGTTTGATTTGGGGATATGGATTTTCCGTAAATAATCTTGCCTAAAATAATAATGGTACATTGATAAAGGCAAAATAGTATACCCTTTGTTCGCTTGAATTAAGATAGAGATAAGTTTTTCGTTCTCGACTAAAATCGTATCAGATATTCTGAAAATTCGCTTAATTTTGTTATATAACGGTAAGAATCCACTACTCTGGATAGGGTTTTCATTTATGTATAAAGGTTTATTTAATTTATTTATCAGTTGAATGTTGTTTTTAAGAGTTACATAATCATTATCATTTAAAATAACAACTAGCTCTTCTTGTTTAAATTTAGTCGTGTTAGGTAGGGTACTATCAAGGCTGAAGTAAAAAATATAGTCTAGTGCCCCATACTGTAATCTTGCTTTTAAATCTTTAGTAGACCCTGTTGTAATATCAATATCGAGATCGGGGAATTTTTGCATTAGGCAATTTATAATTGTTTCACCAAAATTAAGTAACTGTCTATTAACTCCGATTTTAAACTTTTTTGTTACCCCGTGGGGAGTAGGCGAAACGGAACTATGATTTTCGGGATTAGACTTTACAGATTTAAACATTTCTAATTTATCTATTAAACTTAAAGCGTGTGGTAAAAATGTTATACCACTTTCGGTTAATTGTATACCTTTCCAACTTCTTTCAAATAATTTGATACCTAGATAATTTTCTAATTGATTCATCCTATTTGTTAAGGTAGGTTGGCTGACATAAAGAGATCGTGCAGCCCTTGACAAGCTCTTATATTTACATATAGCCAAATAAGAATGTATATATTCAATATTCATGCTGTTTCCTCCATTGTGTAAAATTATAACACAATTAAAATTATTCCGTCATAACTTGTAGAATATTCGGCAAAATAACCTCTAAGGAACTAAATCGACAACCACTTCATAGGCTTTAGAGCATCATTAAAATCCAATTAGTGGAGTAAATCTCGTTATTGACTAGCATTTAGACACATGACTAATGTAAGGTATAAATCAAATCTATGTCAAAAAATGTTTACTAAGGTCCAATTTCCATGGTATGTTATGTATAGTCAAAAGTGATTAATAATTCTATAAGTTCAATAGAATTAAAAATTAATCTAATAAAAATATAAGGGGGATGATTACATGCAAAGAAGGATAGCATTATTAGGAATCATTGTTTTACTATTATTTCAATTTTCACAATCTTCGGTGTTTTTATCTGCAGAAATTGCTGATAATTCATTTTCGGTAAAAACAACACAAGATTCAACAACTGAAAAGACGGAAGTAAATGTACTCAACTTTTCGTCAATTGAATATGATATTGTTGAAATTGCATTACCAAAGTCAGCTAAGTTTAATAAAGAAATGACTGATGAATTAAATCAACAAAGGGTCACAATAAATTATAATAGTGGAAATCATTCAATTTTAATAGAGTGGAAAGAAGGTAGCGAACAATCAGCAACCTTCATATTGAATAATTTACCCCAACTAGAAAACGAAATTGTTGCCAAAGGAATTATTGATGGTAATGCTGAGGTTGAAGAGAAGCATAAGTTTTTAGTATCTGAAATCGGAGATAATTCAGTTACAACGGATTTATCCGAGGAAGAACAGGAGAATTCGAACGACACAGAAGAACCTATAGTAGAACAGGAAGGTGCTGACGATACAGATACACTTGTAGCAAACCAAGACTTAAATAAAGTTGATGAATCTGAAACTGAACAAACAGATCCGAAAAAATTAGATAAATCTGCAGCACATCGTGAAAATTCGAAAAAAACGAAAGAAAGTAAAACGAAAGAAAAAGAACTAGCTGCAACAGAAAAATCAAAGCAAAATGATTTAAATCAATATATTGGAATTGCACCAGTTTCTAGTACAGCACTGACTGGAGCGGATGCAAACTTTACATTAACTTTAAAGCTAACAGGTGCAAAACGTGTATACGAAAATGTTGACGTTCAAATTGATTTACCAATAACAGAATACATTACATTTAATAGCGATCAGGAAGAATTAGACTCCTTAGCAATCGATGGAGTATCTCCAACGTTTAATAGTGAAACAAATCAATTAATCTATCATTTTGATGAGATTAAACGAGGTCAAATGTACGAAAGAATGATCTCATTACATACGAAAAATGGATATATACTAAACGATACCGCAATAAATGTCAGTGCACATATTTCCGGAGAAGTGCATTATACAGAAAATGATGAAAAAGAAGAAGCACAAAAGGGAGACATAGTTTCTTTTAAATATAAAGACAAAGCATCGATGAATCTGAAAGCTTCAGGAGGACTGAGTTTATCAAAGTCCCATGTGGATGCAAAAGGTGTACCTATTCCAAACGACTCTGTTGTCAGTCGGGGGGAGAAGATACTTTGGAAATTAACCTTGAAAATCCCAAAGAAACAAAGAGGACAACTTTTCTTAAAACCTGGTGAAAAAATCACTATCACGGATACATTACCTACACAAATTCAATATAATTCAGTGACTTCAGGGGATAAACCTACTAAAGTTGAAGGACAAAAGATTACATGGGAATTTGATGCAGAAGATCTTGAAACCCAAAATAAAAAAGATCAATCACTTTATGAAAAAGAGATTATTATTTCAACGACAGTAAAGAATAATGCTGCGGAAGGGACGGTAACAAATAACGCAGAAGCTTCAGCAGTGTTTATTGAAAATAGTAAAGTGATTAGTAGAGCGAATGAATCTGTATTCATTGCTGTAGGTGACCCTTCAGGTGGTAATATACAAGGTTCGACTTATGTTCCTAATCACTTTGGTCCCGGAGGAGAGGCTGGGAACCACAATCCAAGACCATCCGTAACAGATGATGCATTGCTAGAGTTTAGACATGGAATTGCGCCTTTACCAGAATCATTTCCAGACCGTAAGGGAGAAAACCTTGGGAGAGCCAAAAACTTCCAAGACTATCGTACCATTTATGAAATCGATCAAAATTTAAATTTGGAGGAATTTAGGGCGCCTGGTAAATTTATGTTTAGACCAAATGCACAACATCCGGTAGGTAATTACTTTGCAACTCAGCCGCAATATAGAATTAGTGCAAAGCTGAATGGAAGTGACTCACTCCAGGTACTTGTGGCAGCTGACGAAGTAATACATGGTAAATGGTATACGAGAGAAGAGTTAGGGTTAAAGCCAAGTGACAAAGTAAATGAAATAAGAATTGTATTTGTGAATGGTTATAAAGGTAAACAGAATGAAGTGGCACCTGGAGGCATGTTGGCAGGTCAGCTTCCAAGATACAAGTTTTCGATTAAAAAAGGATTTATAGGTCAAGTAGAAAATAAGTTTAATGTAACAGGTATAAATGGTAACGGCGAACGTTTTAATGATCGTAATAAAAATCCGGACCGTTATAATAATAATTTATCAAGCGATGTATCGGGTCCAAGACAAGTAAATGTCGTTGGTTATGGTAATAATCCTAAACCAGTAGGACGAGTGGGCGTTAAGTTACTTGAAGATGTCCGGGGTGTTATAACATTAGGTAAAAACCGTATGCAATTGGAGTTAGAGAATATTAACAATTCTCCTGCACCAATGAATTCACAGCTTGAAACAGTCGTATTATTACCGCCTGGTGTCGTATTAGATGATGAAGTTAATCCATCGTATACAGACGGTAAGGGAAATAATACGAATGCTGCTTCTTACGAAGTTTTAAGCGATGATCATAACGGTAGTGGACGTCAACTCATTAAAGTAAAATGGAATGACAATCGTATTACGAAAGGTCAAAAACTATTAGCTGAACTAGACGTTCGTATTAAAGAAGAAGCACCGAATCAATTGGTGTTTGATGTATACGGATTTAGTAGTGATAATGGACTGACGGCGCCAAGCAGCACAAATGGCGGCATTACTGATACCGTATTACAAACTGATACAGAGGATTTAAACGGAAATGGTAATACAAACCAACCCCGTTTGAAATCTGGAAATATTTATACACTAGCTGGAAAATATGATATTCAAACAGAGAAATTAATTAAAGGACCAAATGATGATGCGTATAGTAAATTTACTTTAGCACCATTTGAAGGATTAGTAGATTACAAGTTAAAGCTAACAAATACAACCGGTAAAAATTTATCAATCATGACTTTAATTGATGTATTACCAACTGTTGGAGACTTAGGAATTACAGATAATATTAATCGGGGAAGTACATTTGAACCAACCTTACAAGGACCTATTACTATTCCACAAGAATGGCAAGGTAAGGTAAATGTATACTATAGTACAGCAAAAAATCCAGAGCGTGATGATTTAACACGTCATACGGATTATTCCTCAAATGCTGTGCAACTAACAAATCCTGAAGGGGCGGAGGAACCTAAATGGATGAAGGAATCTGCTGTTAATGATTGGGGTAAGATTCATTCCTTCAAAATTGAATTAGAAAAAGGCAAAACATGGATTAAAGGGCAAGACATTGAAATTGACTTTTCGATGAAAATGCCAAAACAAGCAGATGTAAGTGAAGAAGCGAAAAATTTAGAT
>Ga0079226_10004319_pt1 | contig 10859 bp, 8 predicted proteins | sample Poulit2014_FD_76345 | JGI IMG/M metagenome (GOLD analysis project Ga0079226, IMG submission 76345) | Agricultural soil microbial communities from Georgia to study Nitrogen management - Poultry litter 2014 | ecosystem: Environmental > Terrestrial > Soil > Agricultural land | place: USA: Georgia...
GAAAGAAGCAATCAGTCATAAAGCTCCAAAAATAGAGTTAGAGGAGTTCTTCTTTAATATCTTACCAGATTATGATGAAGATCGCGTATATGCAAGCGATATAAAGAAAGTAGTGCAATGGTACAATATTTTACAAAAATCTGGAAAAGTAGAAGAGATAAAAGAAGCACTAGAAGCTGCAGAAAAAGCTTTGTCAGAAGAGGAATAAAACATATCATTTTGGATTAATACACTAAAGGATAGTAGACACGCATGTTTTACTATCCTTTTTTTATAGACAATTATACTATGCATACAAGAGAAGAGAAATTAAAAGCCTTTGGAAGATTACTTGATATAATGGATGATTTGCGAGAGAAGTGCCCTTGGGATAAAAAGCAAACCATGGAAAGTTTAAGGGTGCTAACCATAGAGGAAACCTATGAGTTGGCTGATGCTATTATGGATGATGACCTTGAAGAAGTGAAAAATGAATTAGGAGATATTTTATTACACATGGTATTTTATGCCAAAATTGGAGAGGAAAAAGAAGCATTCGATATAGCAGATGTGTTACATGGTATAAGCGAGAAACTGATTCGTCGACATCCGCATATATATAGTGATACTACTGTAGCGGATGAAAACGAAGTAAAAGAAAACTGGGAGCAAATTAAGTTAAAAGAAAAGACAAATAAAGGTGTTTTATCTGGAGTGCCAAAGTCATTACCAAGTCTAATTCAGGCTATACGAATTCAAGAGAAAGCAGCTGGAGTTGGGTTTGATTGGGATAATAAAGAACAGGTATATAAAAAGTATCTAGAAGAATGGGGGGAGTTAAAAGAAGAAGTGCATAATAAAGATGTGGATAAAATTGAAGAAGAGTTTGGCGATGTATTATTCTCATTAATAAACTATGCAAGATTTCTAAATGTGAATCCTGATAATGCTCTAGCAAAAACTAATACTAAATTTAAAAATCGCTTTAACTATATAGAAGCACAAGCAAAATTAAAAGGGAAAGCAATACATGATTTAAGTATCGAAGAAATGAATGAGTTTTGGAATATGGCTAAAGAAAAGTAAGGAGGAAGCAAAAGGTTTTCTTTTAAATAAACTTAAACATTTAACATACTTTCTTGTCTTAATTTAGACTGCACTTAGTCAATTGGCATAGGAGAAAAAAATGCGGAATGTATTTCTACCCTCCGCATTTAAACTATTACCAGGAAGGAACTAATAGTCCCGAATATCTTTTATCTGCTCTAGTTTTTCTTTCCAAACTTTTAGTTTTTCTTTCTGTGTGTTGACATTCTCGACCACCTCTCGATATAGTGGATTATCCTCATCTGCATTTTGGAAGAACCCTAAATTATTTTCTAGTTGGCGAATAGCATCTTTTGTTTCGTCTATTTTCTTAGAAATATAGAAGTGTTCATTCTTTAGCTTTTCTTTTCTATCTTGTGCGGCTAAAGAGTGTAATCTATTGTTATACTTTATAAGTTCAGCATCAGTCTTAGAAACCTTCATGCTTTTGAACACTTGATCTAAGGCTTGATTGAACTTTTTATCGATTCGCATTTTATTTCGGGGAACTCTTCCTATCTCATGCCAGGTATCCATATAAACTGTTAGCTGTTCCATATCATCTTCCTTATCTCCGGTTGGTGTGAATTCCATTACGGTAGATAATAAAGCTTCCTTCTTTTTAAAGTTTTCAAGCTCACCTTCGTTCTGTTTATCTCTATCGGCGAATAAGCGATTGAAATAATGATTGCAGGCACTTTTAAACTCTTTCCAAACCTTATCGCTATGTCTACGTGGTACATGGCCAATTTTTTTCCAATCAGCCTGAATACGCTTCATTAATGGCGTTACCGTTTCAAAGTCCTCACTATCTTTATGTTCTTCAGCAATTTGAAGCAATTCGCGCTTTTTCTCAAGATTTCTAATTTGCTCCTGCTTTTGTTCCTTATAAAACGTGTTTTTAGTTCGATTAAAAATACGAGTGGCATCTTTAAATGCATCCCATATTTCTCGGTTTTTAGTCCTTGGTACTCTTCCTATTTCAAAGAATTTTTCACGGTTTTCTTGTACTTTTTTTATAGCTTGCTGCCATGCATTGTGGTTTGATTTGGTGTTCTCTGTAAGGTTTTTAATCGTATCTATTATAGCAAGTTTCTTCTCGTAATTTGCTTCAAGAATTTTTTCTTCAACCTTTAAGTACTCATGTCGATTCTGATGGATTTTCTTAGTTGCTTCACTAAACTTTTCCCAAATATCGTCCCGATATTCTTTTGCTACTGGTCCAATATCTTCTTTCCACATTTTATGTAGCATTTGAAGTTCTCTAAATGCTCTATGAGTAAAGTCTTGTTCAGCTAACTCTTCAGCTCTTGCAATCAGCTTTAATTTCTGGTCCAGATTATGCTTGAAGTCTAAGTCTCTAAACTCACGATTTAAATGTAGGAAATCATAGAAGTTTTCAACGTGGTGTCTATAAGTATTCCAAGTTAAATTATACGCATCACGTGGTATAGGTCCAGCAGTATGCCATTGCTCTTGGAGCTTTTTAAAGTGTTGGTAGGTAGTATGAACACTTTCTTCTACATTTAGAAGACCTTTCAACTCTTCTATTATTTCTTCTCGCTTTTTTAAATTAGCTTGTAAATCTCTTTTTAAGTTTTTGTAATATTTATTTCGCTTCTCACGATAGTCAAATAAAATACTATTAAACTCTTTTTTGGCAGGAGTGGTATAGTGAAAATCAATAATATTGCCACCTTCTGCTAAAAAAGCTTCTTTTTGCTCCTCTAAATCTTCATCGAAACGCTTATTAAACTCCACTCGCAATGCATGTACAGCATCTCTTATGCTTGGTACTTCTTTGGTTTTAACTAGGTCACGGAAGGTCGTTAGAAGTTGACTCTCGCTTAAATCACTGTAGTCATATTCCTTTTCTTCTTTATCTTCTTCTTCGTCATCTTTCTCTGTTATATCGTCCGAGGATTGAATCTCTTCTTCCTCTTCTTCATGGTGAGTATCTTCATGACTTCCTTTAAAATCTTCTTTTACTGAACTTTCTACAGTGTTTTCATTATCAAAAACTTCTTCGGTGTTACTCTCGCTTTTTGGAGTCGACTCCCTATTTATATTGGTTTCAGACTCTTCGTGTTGCTTATCAGCTGGTATGTTGTCAGACATATTTTTCAATGTTAAAAGGTCCTGTATAATTGTTAAAAAACTGATATCCTATCAGACTAGGAAACAATATACAATTAATTATTAAAATCGTTACTTCTATCTTGCCAAATATCCCAAGCTTTCTCTGCTTGTTCTACTAGCATCTTATAGCCATTTATTGCTTTTGCACCTTGTGCCATACCTTTTTGCATGAAAACCGTTGTACTTGGATTATAAGTTAAATCATACAATAAGTGGTTTGGTGATAAAAGTGAATATGGGATTTTTGGATAGCTTTTAATGTTAGGGTACGTTCCTAATGGTGTTGTATTTACTATTATGGAGTAAGCGAGTATAGTTTCTTTGTTTAAATCGTCGTAACTAAGGATGTTTTCTTTTGCGTTACGTGAAACAAATTGCGTAGGAATGTCCCATTGCTTAAAAGCATAAGCTATGGCTTTCGAAGCTCCTCCAGTGCCTAGAATAAGCGCGGCTTTATGTTGATTATTTAACATAGGTTTTATAGACTTTTGAAAGCCATAATAATCGGTGTTGAAGCCAATAAGTTTTCCGTTTGATAGAATTTTTATGGTATTTACAGCTCCTATAGATTGTGCTTCTGGGCTTAGTTCATCTAAGTAAGGAATAATAGATTCTTTGAATGGAATAGTTACGTTTAACCCTATTAGATCAGGGTTTTCCTTTAATATATAAGGAAATTGGGAAATTGTACCTATATCGAAGTTCACATAAGAATAGACAAGCTTTTCTTTTTTGAACTTATCTTTAAAATATCCTCTTGAAAAGGAATAATCAATGTTTTTCCCGATTAATCCAAACTCAGGCATTTTCATTTTTTTTATAGTTCCCATATTTTTCCAAACCGATTAACACTCCAATTCCTAGCAGAATCGTTACTACTGTTAGGAGATTTTCTGTAGACCATTCAGTCGGTAGGTAACGTTCTACATTTATTATAGTGGGTACATCACCATGCTCAATATTTGGTAATCCTGCTTCTGTTTGCCCATCGGCATAAATTGCTCTTCTCCATGGCCATACCAATCCTAAAGAGCCTGTTATAAAACCAATAATTAATGCGAAAGTCGCTTTTTTATGTCTATTTATTATATAGGCCAATAAGTGAGAAATACTAACTAAACCAACTAAGGAGCCTAAGGTAAATACTGCGAGTACTTGTAATAAATGGATTCGAGATTCATTGGTCAAAAAACTAAAGTTACCCAATAACATTTCTGAGATTGTATCGAATAAGGCATTAACAGCGTCTACAAGAAGCAAGACGTAATTTCCCATGAGCATAATAAGGAATGATCCAGATAATCCTGGTAGTGTCATTCCAGATACACTAATTACTCCACAAATAAATACAAATATTAGGTTGCTATTTTCCTTGGCAGGACTAAGAAAACTTAGGCCACCGCCTATTAAAGCGCCAAGGAGGAGATAGGGGAGATACTTCTTTTTCTCTGGTCCAAAATTTACTGCCAAATAAAAAATAGAACCGATAATTAAACCAAAAAACAATCCCCAAACATAGAGCTCATAGTGGATTAATAAATAATCTAATATTTTAGAAATACTAAAGTAACTGATTACAACGCCTAGAAGTAAAAGACTTAGAAAAGTTCCATTTATATATCTGAAAAAGCTTTTCCAACGTCCTCTCAATAAGAGCATTAAGGCTTTCTTATTGATTTTTTGTAGAGAGTAGATAAATTCCTCGTAAAAACCAGCAACAAATGCTACAACACCACCCGATACGCCTGGGACTTTATTGGCAGCTCCCATTCCTATTCCTTTTAGGACCAACCAAACTTTATCCGATAGCGTTCTTGTGCTTTGCATTTAACTTGTTGTTTTTACGGTAGCTGTTTTTTCGAGAATAAATATAATTAAAAATCCAGCAACTAAACAGAGGATTGCCGAAGTAAGCTGAGGATCGTCAAAATTACTTGGTAGAACACTCTTTTCAATAAAAGGAACTTTTTCGCCTTTGCTATTTAATCTTGTTTCTAAGACTTCTTTCCAAGGCCATATTTTATTAAGCGCTCCTATCATAAATCCAGTTAGAATAGCAAGGGTAATATTCTTATAGTTATGAAACATCCAAGTTAAAGCTCTGGAGAATGTTTTTAATCCAATAGCTGCTCCCAACAAAAACACAATTATTTTTCCGATACTTTCTATTAATAAGGAAGAATCACCTTGAGAAATTCCTTCATTTAGCTGATTTATTAGCCCTATAACTGGTTGATATGCTCCTAAAAGGAGTAAGATAAATGCGCCAGAAATGCCAGGTAAAATCATTGCAATAATAGCTATGAATCCAGCAACAAATAAAAACCAAACAGAAGTTATTTCAGCTAATGGATTTAATGTACTTATACTAAAAGCGATAACACTAGCAAGTACTATGCTTAATACTACAGCAATGTTCCATTTCTCTAGTTGTTTTATGATAAAGATTATACTTGCTAATACTAAGCCAAAGAAAAAGGACCACACTAAAATGGGGTGTGATTCTAGGAGTGTTTCTATAAGGCTAGCCAAAAGTAGGATACTGGTAACTACTCCAAGACCCAATGCAAGTAAAAACGTTAAATTGTACTCTTTCCAGGTATTTAAAAAGCCATTTTTCTTCCATTTTTTAAAGAATTTTAAATCTAGGCCATCAATAGTTTCAATGAGCTCTTCATAAAATCCGGCTATCAGTGCAATGGTGCCTCCAGATACTCCAGGAACAATATCAGCAGCCCCCATAGCCATACCTTTTAAAGAGATGATTAGGTATTGAAGGAAACTTCTTTTAGGCATGTGAAATATGGTTTAATAGAACAGAAATTTAAAATTTGACAAGCCAAATTTACTATATTTTGCTACTATGTTTAGAGATTATAGCTTGAATATCGGGATTGAAGTATACAAAAGGAAAAGTATTCTTTAAAATATTAACTGCATCTGGGTCTTGATACAATGCAGTTGATAAATAAAAAGCTCCTTTCTCTAAATCCAATGTCTTGTAATAGATTCCAGCTAATCTATAGTTTAACTTAACCTCGTCGTGGAAAAACTCAGAGGCATTTTCTAAAACTTTCTTCGCATCATTCCACTTAGCTATTTTAATCAAGGTATCGGCCAAGTTAAGCCAATGCTGTAAGTTATAATCAGCCAGCTCAATACATTTCGTATAGCCAATAGCTGCATTTTTAAAATCCCGAAGTTTATAATGAATAGAAGCGTAGCATTTCCAATATTTTATATTGGTGTTATCTATATTGATTGCTTTTTTAATATAAGCTAGAGCAGGCTTATATTTCTTCTGTCTTTTATATAACCGGGCAATTGCTAACCAACCTTTATCTAAAAGAGAATCTTGATCTATGCACTGCTTATAAAACTTTTTTGCAAGCCCATAGTTTCCAAGCTTTTCGTAGCATTTTCCGGCACGTAAGAGAGCAAATGTACTTGGGTCCTCTAATCGTAGTGTTATGACATAGCATTCTATTGCCTTTTCATAATAGCCCAATCTTTCTAGAACCTTACCTTTTTCTAAGTAAGCACCAACAAAAGCGTCGTCGCTTATTATGGCGTAGTCATAGGCTTCTAAGGCTTTCTCATAGTTCTTTAAGATATAATACTGTTTTCCGATATTTTGCCAAGCTACCTCGTTATACGGACGGATTTCTATATATTCCAATAAAAAATCAATGGCTTCTTGGTGTCGCTCTAAGATATCGTAACAATACACAATATTATGTAATGCTTGCCTATTATCTGGGTCGTCCGTTAAGCAAAGTATGAAATTCTCTAAGGCATTATTAAAATCTTCCAGATAAAGATACTCTATTCCAATAAAGGAATAAATTTCAGATTTATCTAAACTAATATCTAAAGCAGTTTCTAACTGATATATGGCTTGTACATGCTCATTTCTTCGAGAGTGAATATTGGCTTTTTGGATGTATACATCTTCATTAGACTTTTCTATCTCAAAGATTTCGTCTATAAGTACTTCAGCTTTATCGAGTTTATTTTCTATGACAAAAATTTCTACCAAGAACAATTTTAAGCTAGTCGACGTAGGATGTTGTTCTAAACCTATTCGAATAGCTTTTTTCGCCATGGCCATTTTACCATTATCCAAGTAATGATTTATGATAATTTCAAATTCATCGGAATCAAAGAATAAAACATCGTTTGTTTTGAGCATAGCCTTAAAACGAGTTAAGGTAAGCTTCTCTGATTCATTTGGACCAAACTGCATATTTTAATTGGGTTTAATACTTATAGCAAGGCTATAGTGATTTAAGCGAAATTAAAGTAAACCAAGGCAATTTTGACCGTTTTTGTGAAATAGTTATCCACAATACCAGCTGTTTGACATGATATTACGCTGTTTATGATTGATTTTCTAGAATCTCATCTAGGACTTCAATTAAAATGGCACATCCTTCTTTAATTTCATCCTTAGAAATAGTTAGGGGAGGAGTGATACGTATGGCACGCTCTTCAAATAATAACCAAAATAATATGAGTCCTCTATCTTTACATTTTAGTATCGCTTCGTTGGCTATTTCTTTACTTAACATTATCGGTGCCAACATTAATCCTTTTCCGCGAACTTCATTTATAAGTGGATGTACCAATAAAGACCTGAAAAGCTTTTCTTTTTCAAGGGTTTGTGGGATTAGATTGGTTTCTATTAATTCTTCTAATGTAGCCAAAGCTGCTGCAGCAATAACAGGGTTCCCACCAAAAGTTGTAATATGACCTTGAATCGGATTGTCTTTTAGCAAAGCCATATGTTCTTGTGATGCGGTAAATGCACCAATTGGTAAGCCACCACCCATACCTTTTCCCATGACTAAGATATCGGGAACTACGTTATAATTCTCAAAGCCAAATAGTTTACCTGTTCGTCCAAATCCTGGTTGGATTTCATCTAGTATTAATAGCGCACCTACCTCTTCACAGCGTTTTTTAACTTTTGTTAGAAATCCATTTTCGGGCTGATTAAATCCAGCACCTCCTTGAATGGTTTCGAAGACAACTCCCGCAGTTTTTTCGGTAATCTTTTGAATATCCTCTTGTTTATTAAATCGGATAGGGACACAGTCGGGTATAAGTGGCTCAAATGGAGCTCTTCTTTCTTTACTTCCCATTATGCTCATAGACCCCATTGTGTTACCGTGATATGCATTGGCACCATATATTATTTCGGTACGGCCAGTGGCTCTCCTGGCTAGTTTAAGGGAACCTTCTATAGCTTCGGTTCCACTGTTTACTAGGTAAGTGGTCTCTAGAGGGGCAGGTAAGTGTTGGGCTAATAATTTGGTTAAATTAATCGCTGGTTCTTGAATATATTCTCCATAAACCATTACGTGCAAATAGGTGTCTATTTGTTTTTTTGTAGCCTCTACTACTCGCGGATGGCAGTGACCTAGAGTACAGGCCGATACCCCAGCTACAAAGTCTAAATGTTTATTGCCTTCTGCATCATAAATATAACTCCCTTTTGCGTGTGATATAGTCATAGCAAGAGGATGTGGTGAAGTTTGTGCTTGATAGGTGAAAAAATCTTTTTTCATAAATAATAAACTTAGTTGATTTGGAAGAAATAATGCAAAAGCTTAATCTAACACTTCATTTTTATTTTCAGGCAGTACACCATTTAAGTTAGTATTGTTAGTAAAAGAAGGGTCGTCTTCAGATTTTCTGGTTTTTTCATTAAAGAAAGCCTCAGGAACTTCCGGGAGTTCGATTCCTTGAATTTTCGGTAAACTTATCTCTGGTTTTCCTATAAGCAAATCGCGCAACTCTTTAATACGCTCTTCGCCACGCCAATTAAAGCCTGGCAGAAGCCTAGCATTTTTTGGTAACATAGATTCAGGATAGAGTTTGCCTTCAGCGTTTCGAATAAATCGTACGCCGCGGATATCATTATTTTCTATATACATTTCTATGTTACTACTAATAGTTTTGTCGATACCTATAAGCTCGTCTTTTTCATCACGTGTATAAAATAAGACTTCCGTATTTCTATTTATTTTAATCGTATCGAGCTTATTGTCTGTAAACAACCCTATAAGAAACTGCCCTTTAATTTGATTGAAACCACCACTTATTGTGTCAGGTTGAATAATGAAAGCATTGTTATGTACAAGTAAAGTATCTAATTCCTTAGCGGTGTTGTTGTAAAATATCTGAATGGTGTCGCCCGTCATTTGATTTTCGCCACTCCACACCACTGGCCTGTTTAACAATTTCATGATGCCTTTCTCCTCATCAACAAAAATAGAGTCGGCTTTACCACTCATTGGCTCCTCTACGCCAGCAGTATCTATTTTTATAAATCGTGCATCTGGATAAGCATTAATAATTCTGTGCTGAGGTTTACCGGTAATCACAATATTATTTGCATTTACATATAGCGTATCTGCTTGCTGTTTAGATGCAATTATCGGGTTTTTAGTTATAATAACGGAGTCTTTTTCTCGGTATACCTCTGCATAATGCCCTGTAACTTTACTACCGTTTATACTGTCGTAAACTCGAATGTTGTTTGTAGCTGATGCGAAATTATCGTTTCTATTAAAATATATACTATCCCCATAAAGTACTCGGTCATCGTAGTCTACACGAGCATTTTGAACAAAGTATCCGTGGCTTTCTCTAGTTTGAAAAAAGCCTCTTTCCGAATACACCTGGCTATTTTCACCTGTAATAGTAGATGAGCCAAATAGATAAGCATCACCAGATTCTGAATAGTAATCTACGTGTTCTGAGTCTAGAATGTAATCCGGGTTCACTATATGAACTTTATCTAAAAATTGATACATTTTAGTCTCGGTGTAATACCTTCCTATAGTACTATTTAAAACGCTCGAGGAGTCACGAACTACTCCCCCTGTATCGTAATAAGCTTGTTGCCGTACACGATCAAAATAGAGCACTTCACTTTCTAGTGTAGTTTGTGGTTCCTTTAGGAGAACATCACCACGAGCAAAGGCTAATTGAGTATTCCCATTATATTCCGTGTAGTTACTTCGTAGACTTATGGTGTCGCCTTGGGTCATGTAGACATTGCCGTAGGCTCGAACAAAGTTTTCTTGTGGATATAGATAGGCTTGGTCACACCACATGTTTACTCCTTCATGAGTGATAAGTACTTGGCCCGACGCGTCTTTTGTATAAATAATAGCTTCTGGTAATTCTGGTCGTTTCTCTGTGTAGCCTGAGCGGATTTCTACTTTTTGTGGCTCTTGGGAATAGGCATTACCAAAAACAATAAAAAGTAGAATAATCTGGAGTATGTAGTGTTTGCGAAACAAATATTCGAATTTAAATTACTTATAAAACTTCAAAACGAGTTTTCCGTAAATAAAGATACGGAAATACTCGTTTTTAAATTTACTATGTGAAGAAATTTTACCTGTGAATGGTTTGTGTGCGATCTGGTCCTACAGAAACTATAGTCACGGGCACATTCACTTCTTTTTCAATAAAAGCTATATAGTCTTTTAATGCTTTTGGTAGTGCTTCTACCTTATTTACTTTAGTTATATCTTCTTTCCAGCCATCAAACTCTTGATAAATTGGCTTTACATACTCTTCTTCTATAGAGTAGGGTAGGTGATTAATTTCCTTTCCTTGATACTCATATGCTGTACAGA
>Ga0079226_10004320_pt1 | contig 10857 bp, 11 predicted proteins | sample Poulit2014_FD_76345 | JGI IMG/M metagenome (GOLD analysis project Ga0079226, IMG submission 76345) | Agricultural soil microbial communities from Georgia to study Nitrogen management - Poultry litter 2014 | ecosystem: Environmental > Terrestrial > Soil > Agricultural land | place: USA: Georgia...
GAGTGGTGACAGCCATTGTCTTCGGTAGACTGGTGCCGTACTCGGCGTTCAGTTAGTGTGGACGCTTGCCGACCTCTTTATGGCTTTCCTTGCAATTATTAACTTAATGATGGTTGTCGCACTAAGTCCATTAGTGTTTGAGTTGATGAGAGATTATAAAGCACAAAAAGACAGAGGAGAACCTCCGATCCTTTATACGAAAAATATCACTTACCCATTGCCAGAAGACAATGAGTGGGGGGATGAGGACTATCGTAAAGATAGTCCGGACGAGTATAAGTAAATTAGATTTGAATTTCAAGGTATATAAAAACTGTTCTTAACCGCACAACGGAGGGGCAGTTTTTAATTAGAGTGTTAGATAATTAGGACCAATAATAAATATCTTTTTTAAAATTTCAATATACGATTCGTTCATAATCTAAGTAAAAATTTTGAGTAATATTTAATAATTTACAAAATACTAACAAACATTGTGTTGTAATGTGTTATATTAACTTCAAGAGATATAATAAAGAAATGTCGGAGGCAATAATGGAAGAAACACTGAATTTGGAAGACATTTTAGAAGTGATTAAAAAAAATATCTTAATGATCGCAATTATGACGTTGTGGTTTGGTTGTATTGCAGCTTATGCAACGTTTTCTTTAATGACACCGCAATATGAAGCTAAAACATAAATTTTAGTCAGTCAGACTCAGAACGCTGAAGCAATCAATAATCAAGATATTCAAGCGAGTCTACAATTAATTAATACATATAGGGATATTATAAAAAGCCCAACAGTGCTCGATGAAGTAGTAAGTAATCTAGAACTACAAGAATCAACATCGGCTATTTCTAATAAAATTGAAGTGACCAATCAGAATCAGTCACAAGTATTGACTGTAACAGTCACAGATGAATCCGCACAAAGAGCAGAGCATATTGCCAATGAAGTAGCGGCAGTTTTCCAAAATACAGTACCTGAAGTTATGAACGTAGATAATGTATCAGTACTCGCAGCAGCAGATGTTGGAGAAAATCCATCACCTGTATCACCTCAGCCGATGATTAACATTGCAATCGGATTGATTTTAGGATTGCTTATTGGATTAGGTTTCGCCTTCTTAAGAGCATTTATGGATAAACGTATACAGACCGAAGAAGATGTAGAAAAATATTTAGACTTACCTGTACTCGGTACAGTGGCGAGATTTAAAAAGTAAGGAGGGTTTAATATGTTAGGTAAAAAAAATCAAAGAAAGTTCCAATCGGGACCAAGGGAACTTATTGTCGAAAGAGAACCGAGATCACCGGTCAGCGAACAGTTTAGAACAATCAGAACGAATATTACATATTCCAATATTGATAATCCTGTAAAATCTGTATTGTTTACTTCAGCAGAACCCAATGCTGGTAAATCAACTATCGCAGCAAACGTGGCCATTGCTTATGCACAGGCGGGGAACAAGACACTGTTAATGGATGCGGATCTCCGTAGACCAACGACCCATTATACATTTGAAATGCAGAATGTTCGTGGCTTGTCTACAGCAATAATTAATGACTTAACTTTAGATGAAGTGGCAAGGGAGTCAAGAATCGAAAATCTCGATGTGATTACTTCAGGTCCAATTCCACCGAATCCTTCAGAGTTATTATCTTCTAAAAAAATGAGTGGATTTATGAAAAAAATCAGAGAATATTACGATATCATTATTATAGACTCACCACCTGTACTTGCAGTAACGGATTCACAGATACTAAGTCGGTTGACTGATGGTACAATTCTTGTAACAAACGTAGAGGATAATAATAGAGACACTGTTTTACATGCGAAAGATTTACTGGAAAAAGCAGATGCAAACATCATCGGTGTTGTATTAAATAATAAAAAGATGGATAACAAAAAAGACAGTTATTACTATTATTATGGGAGTGAGTAGCTGTTGATTGATATTCATAATCATTTATTAGTCGGAGCGGACGATGGCCCTTTAACAGAACAAGATGCACTTGATTTACTTATTCAAGCATATGATAATGGAATTACTGACATCATTGTAACCCCACATCATTATAGTGGGGATTTCATAAATCACAAAAGTAAAATTTTAACGGATATAGAAAAATTAAAAAATATTATTAAGGAAAATAATATTCATATTAATATCTATCCTGGACAAGAAATTAGAATCAATGGTGATCTTGTTAATGAACTAGAAACCGGTTTAAACCTTTCATTAAATCATTCAAGATATGTATTAGTTGAGTTTTCGTTTACGGAAGTACCTGCTTTTGCGGAGAAATTATTCTTTGAACTGCAAATGAAAGGATATATACCGGTCATCGCACATCCTGAAAGATGCAGACCATTAAAAGGAAATCCAAAAAGACTGTATGATTTGATAGAGAAAGGTGCACTTGCACAAGTGACCGCAAGCTCTGTTGCTGGGAAACTTGGTGAAGGCATTCAAAAAGTAAGCTTGGAAATGCTACAAAATAATTTAATTCATATTGTCGGCAGTGATGCCCATCATGCCAAAAATCGACCGTTTATGCTGAAGGAAGCATATGAAGTGATTGAAGCAGAATTAGGACCAACGTATGTGGATGATTTAAAGTTAAACGCCGAAGCAATACTTCATAATAAAGAAGTTAAAGTGAAAGCACCGATTCTATACAGTGCTGATAAGAAAAAAGTGAAAAAAAGAAAGAAATTCTTAGGTTTATTTTAGGGATAGAAAAGGTGTGTTGAAATGGGAGCGAAAGAAAGATACTTCCTACTATTATTAGTGGATTCAATCATAGTGACGTTTTCGGTGTTTGTAGGATATTATATTCTAGCGCCGTTTTTTTTAACCTATACATTTACGAAACTTGCAATTACATCCATTATTTTATTAATCAGTCATCACGTATTTGCATATATATTTAATTTGTACCATCGTGCTTGGGAGTACGCGAGTGTCCGTGAACTTATTTCTATCACTCAAGCAGTGACTGCTTCAATAATAACTACATACATTTTGAATTTGGTGATATTTCAAACAAGTTTTACACGATTAATGATCATTACGTGGATGATGCACCTGATTTTAATAGGCGGATCGAGATTATCATGGAGAGTATCTAGAAAATACTTTGTTGATAAAAGTTCGAATAATATAAAACACGTGCGTACATTAATAGTTGGAGCAGGTAAAGGCGGCTCAATGTTAGTAAAACAAATGTTAGATACTCCGTCTATGGGTATGAATCCAGTTGTGGCAGTAGATGATGACAAAACCAAACAGAGAATGGAACTAAATGGCGGCGTTAGAGTGGAAGGAACCAGAGAAGATATTCAAGAATTAATTAAGAAATATGAAATACAAAAAGTCGTTATAGCCATACCATCTCTTTCAAAAACTGAATTAAATAAAATTCATACTCTCGCTGTCACTGATAATGTGGATGTCATGATTATGCCTAATATAGACGATATTATGTCCGGCAGAGTAGAAGTAAATGCTTTGAAAAAAGTAGAAGTAGAAGATTTACTAGGAAGAGAACCAGTTCAACTCGATACTGAGGGAATTGAAGAACAAGTTAGAGATAAAGTCATTCTAATTACCGGTGCAGGTGGAAGTATAGGTTCTGAGATTGTAAGACAAATAACTAAGTTCCAGCCACGTAAAATAATTCTTTTAGGACATGGAGAAAATAGTATATACACAATTCTAGAAGAAGTAACCGGTTTTAATAATGAAATAGAATATATTCCTATTATTGCGGATATACAAGATAGAAAAAGAATGTTCTCAGTTTTTGAGGAGTACAAGCCAGATATTGTATATCATGCGGCAGCACATAAACATGTACCACTTATGGAGTATAATCCAGAAGAAGCGGTAAAGAATAATATAATAGGTACTAAGAATACAGCAGAGGCTGCTTGTGAAAATGGAGTGTCTAAATTTGTAATGATATCTACTGACAAAGCTGTAAATCCCCCCAACGTGATGGGTGCAACTAAGCGGGTTGCTGAAATGATAATTCAAGCTTTGAATCATGAATATGAAGAAACTACACTAGTAGCAGTAAGATTCGGAAATGTTCTAGGAAGCCGTGGATCTGTTATTCCTAAATTTAAGAAACAAATAGAGCAAGGTGGCCCTATTACAATAACAGATGAACGTATGACTCGTTATTTTATGACAATACCAGAAGCTTCTCGTTTAGTGATTCAGGCAGGTAATCTCGCAGTTGGTGGTGAAATTTTTGTGCTTGATATGGGAGAACCAGTAAAAATAATAGATTTAGCTAAAAATATGATTAGATTAAGCGGTTACTTCGAAGATGAAATCAAAATTGAAATTAGTGGTATAAGACCAGGAGAAAAATTATACGAAGAATTATTGAATGAAGAAGAAATTTATCCAGAACAAGTGTATGAGAAAATATATATTGGTAAAACTAATCAAGAATTTAACGTAGATATAGATTCATTATTGTTAAGCAAAGATATTAAATCTACATTAATAAAAATTGCAAATAAGGAAAAAAATAATGAGTTTTTTTAGAAAAATAAAGTCTATACTGTCGGGCAATATTATTTATAGTGCATCACAGTTCATAATACTCTTGATAATTGTAAAGTTTGGTACATCCTATGACTTGGGAATTTACACAGTTGTAATTTCTATAATAACTCCACTAAGTGTATTCTTAGGATTTCAGTTGAGAAATCAACTTGCAGTAGATAGTAGTAACAGTTTAGAAATAAGAACAGTTTTGAGATTAAGAAATATATTAAATATTATTTTAATAATAGTTTCAACTTTTATATATATATTCACCAATATAACTATAGTATTAGTTTTTGCTTTGTTTAAAATTATAGATTCGTATCTTGAGATCATATATGGTTTATTATTGAGAGATTCTAAAAACCATACGATGGGTAGATTACTATCTGTTAAATCATTGATTAATTTATTTGTGTTTGCATTCCTTTATATCTTTACTAATGATTTATTATTAACAATGATAGTTCAAATGATAGTACTTGTAGTGCTGTTAGTAATATTTAAAAAAATGAACAGTTATCTGTTTGATAACACAAATGACAGGAATAATGAAAATAATATTAGAACATTACTAATTAAATCAACTCCCTTAGCGATATCCGCTTTATTGATATCTTTAGCACCACAAATACCCCGTTACTTCTTAGGTATTTTTGATTCTGTTGAGATGGTAGGGATATTTTCATCCTTATCATACATTATTGTCGTAGGTACCTTGTTTATTAACTCTATAAATTCAAGCTTTTATAATGAATATTCTAAACTAATTGCATTAGGTAGGTATAATATATTTATAAAACAACTTATAAAGAATACAGGAATTTATTTAATTTTGTGGATACTTATGTGTTCTACAATAATTATATTCAATAAAAATTTATTAGTAATAATGTTCAATGAAGAATTTTCAGATTATTATAAAGAATTATTAATCATTGCTTTAAGCAGTATATTCCTGTTTATTAGTACTTTATTTATAAATTTTACTTTATTTACAAAAAATTATTTATATCAATTGTATATATACCTTATTGTTAATATCACTAGTATCATAATCAGTTATTTTTTAATTGATATATATGGAATTAGAGGTGCTGCTTTTTCACTTGGAGCTACGTATTTGGTTCAGTTAGTAGTTTCGTTCATATTCTTTGTAATTATATTTAGAGGGAGGAAAAATAATGAAACATAAAATCTTAAAAAATCCCAAAAGGTTAATAAAGAACAATCTACATAAATTATATAGTAAGAAAGTAGAACACTTTTATAATTTAAGTAGCGAGGAAATTTTAGAATATCAAAATATAAGATTTAAAAATATCTTAGAACATTGTTTAAAATATGTTCCATATTATAATCAACCTATTTATCATGATTTTTATAATTCGTTTGAAAAAACTCATTTTAATCATTTGAATGAGCTACCAATATTAAAAAAGCAAGACGTCAAAGATTTCAATGATAAGTTTTGGAGTACCAAAAAATTTAAAATAAGAACAGTTCATACAACGAGTGGTACTAGTGGAAAACCAATTAAAATTAATACATTCTTGGAGGAGAAATTATTTCAACTTTCGACTCTAAACACATGGTATAAAAAAATTGGAGTTGAAGAAGGTTGGAAAATATATCTTTCTGGTTTTATGACACCAAATAATAACTCTGACGATAAATTTTGGATTGACCAATTAGATAAATCTATTTACTTATCTATATATGATATTAATAAAAAAAATCTATTTATTTATGAAAAATTATTCATGCAATATAAACCTAAATTAATTTATGGATATCCTTCAACAGTATATGAATTTTCCAAGGTAATTACTGAGTCTATCGACATTATTAAAATTTTAAGACATACCAATTTAAAGGTTGTTACAACTTCTGAAGTTCTTCAACCAGGGTGGGCAGACTTTATATTAAATAATGTTGGAGATGTTTACAATCTTTATGGATCACAAGAAGGCGCACATTTTGCAAGTACCTTCAAAGACGGTTATATATACAATCATCCATATTATGGAGTTATTGAAACTGTCGATGATAACAATAGAATTATAAATGGTTCTTTAGGTAATGTAATAGTTACTGGGTTAAATAAGAAAAGTATGCCACTGATTCGTTATGATATAGGTGACACAGCAATTCTCGAAAAAATGCCAGATGGATGGGATAAGATTCATGAAATAGGTGGTAGATCTGAGGATTTAATTAAGAAAAAAGATGGTTCTAAAGTAAGCCTTCTTAATTTTCATGCTAGTAAAAATATTAAAGAAATAAACTTATCACAAATTATTCAGTATAGTTATGAGAGGTTTTTAGTGAATATTAAATATATTGAGAATACAAACGATAGTGTTAAACATCAAGTAAATGAAAAATTTGCATCTGAAATGAAAACTAGATTAGGGAACAAAAATCTTGATATTAAATTTATAGAAATGGAAGAGTTTAATAAAGGTCCAAATGGTAAATTTAAATCAGTTATTGTTAAGGAATTTTAAATATGACGAAAAAGACTCTGTATCCATTTGTATTTTTTATAATAGTAAATACATTAATTTACCTATATTTTATTGGAACAACACAAGAGGTTAGGCACTGGTTTCTAGTACCTAATTATATAATCGGTACTCTTTTAATATATATGTCTATTACCAGTTACTTTGAGAGTAAATATAAATTTTTTTCAGTGAAATTTATAGTTTATATATTTTGCTATTATTTTTTTACCATAGTTCCATTATTAACTATTAAATGGAATTATTTTATATTAAATGTGATGCAACCAAATAATTGGAATACTTGGATAGGTCTTCTGTCTGTAATGAATTTAATTGGGATAGTCATATTTATATTAATTCAGAAGTTAAATATTTTTCATTTTAAATTTATGAATTGGAATATAAATTACAAAAAGTTCTACATCTTTTCCGGTTTAATTTTGTTATGCTCATTTTTAGTTCAAACATATTATTATATCTCACTTGGAGGTATTTCTTCATATATTAATCTCTATTCTAATCGAAGTAATAATGAAGCATTTAATGATGCAGGAATAATCTTTACATTAACTGAGTCATTTCCTATAGTTTTAGGTATGTTGGTAATTATACACATGAAAAGAAAGAATTATGAACCTAAGTGGCTAGGGTTAGTACTCTTTTTGATAGTTATATTTATAATCAGAATTTATTTTGGAGGATTACGTGGAAGCAGAAGCAACACTATTTGGGCAATATTCTGGATTACAGGGTTAATACACTTTTGGATAAGACCTATTAATTTAAAAATTATCACATTAGGGACTATCCTACTTATTTTATTTATGAATATTTATAGTATTTATAAAATCCATGGGTCAGATTTCTATGAATTGGTTATTAAAAGTGATGAAAGAATAGAAGTACTTAATGAGAATGGTACTGGAATTGAGACAATATTTTTACAAGATTTTGGTAGAACTGATGTCCAATCATACTTGCTCTACAAAAATTTTAAAGATGAAAATTTCAACAAAGCCTTAGGTGAAACCTATTTAGGGACACTAACCTTATTTATACCGGATAAAATTGATTTTATAAATTTTAATAGAAAAGCAAGTTTTGGAACCGATGCTTTATATGGAAATGGTGCTTATGAAAATGGTCTTACTTCTTCTAAAGTATATGGTTTATATGGAGAAGCCATTCTAAACTTTGGCATGATATTGGGTCTTTTATCCTTTGTTTTTTGGGGTGTTATTATTAACTATATAAATAAACTACAACATGATATTGAAAGATATGATGCAAGGATGTTAATAGTTCCATTGCTATTAATCACAGCAATACTTATGTTAATAAATGATTCTGATAATATATTATTTTTTTTGATTAAAAATGGTTTAATACCATTCTTACTAATATTTTTATCAAAGAAGGAGTAAATAATGAAAATTCTAATTACTGGTGTAGCCGGATTTATTGGATCACATTTAGCAAAAAAATTAATTTTTCAAGGCTTTGAAGTAGTTGGTATTGATAATCTTAATGATTATTATTCCGTAAGATTAAAGAATGATAGATTAGATATACTATTAAAGAAAAAAGTAAAAAATTATAATATTGATTTAGAAAATACAGAAGATGTTCTATCAGTATTCTCAAAAGAAAAACCACAGATTGTAATTAACTTAGCAGCTCAGGCAGGTGTAAGATATAGTTTAGAGAATCCGCATACTTATATAACTAGTAATGTAAATGGATTTGTAAATATTCTTGAAGGGTGCAGACATTATAATGTGAAAAATCTTATATATGCTTCCTCTAGTTCTGTATATGGTGCGAATACAGCTAAACCGTTCTCAACTTCTGATAATATCGATCATCCATTAAGTTTATATGCGGCTACAAAAAAGTCTAATGAACTTATGGCTCACACGTACAGTCACTTATTTAATTTACCTACGACTGGTTTACGATTCTTCACGGTTTATGGTCCATGGGGACGGCCAGACATGGCATTATTTAAATTTACAAAAGCCATTGTTAATGATGAACCTATTGATGTATATAATCATGGAAATATGATGAGAGACTTTACTTATGTTGATGATATTGTTGAAGCTATTTCTAGGTTAGTTGAAAAACCAGCGCAACCTAATCCAGAGTGGTCTGGAGATAATCCTGATCCTAGTTCAAGTTATGCTCCATATAAAATCTACAATATTGGTAATAATTCACCAGTACGTTTAATGGAGTTTGTAGAAGCTATTGAAAATAAAGTTGGAAAAACTGCTAAAAAGAATTTCATGAATTTACAACCAGGAGATGTCCCTGAAACATACGCTAACGTAGAAGACTTATTTAATAGTATTAATTTTAAACCAGAAACTAAAATACAAGATGGAGTAAACAATTTTGTAGATTGGTACCTAGATTATTATAAAGAGTGTGATATTCATTGAGATTAACTTTCATACACGATCATAAGTTTATTTATAAAGATGATATGTATTATTCTTCAGGTAAGTTTTCTAAAAGTATTATGGAAAGATATCTTGTAGGACCAATTGATAATATACAGTTTATTTGTAGACAGGAAACTAATATAAATACAACAGAGAATTTATCAAATGTTTCAAGCAATAATATTGTAATAAACCCTATTAAATTTCTTAAATCGAAAGCAGACTTTATAATTAAAAGAAAAAAAATATATCAATTTTTAAAAGAGAATATTCATCCTGAAGATATTGTTATAATACGTATGCCGAGTGAAATTGGATATATTGCAGCAAGTTATTTGAAAAATAAAAATGTTCCATACGGCATTGAATTAGTTGGAGATCCGTGGGATTCACTATGGTATCATGGTTCTGTTATAGGGAAAATGATGGCCTTTATAAATAAGTATAAAGTTAAAAAGTACGTCAAACATTCTAATAATACTATTTATGTAACTAAGCACTATTTACAGAAAAGATATCCTTCAAAGAACAATACTTATAATGCATCTAATGTACTTATTAATAAAGTGGAAAATAATTATAAAACCAATAAATCATCATATAAAAAAGTGGGATTAATAGGCAGTCTTGATACAAAATATAAAGGTATCGACACTGCACTTAGAAGTATGACTATATTAAATGAAAATATAAAGTTAGAAATAGTAGGTAACGGCCCACAAGAAATATGGAATAAAAAAATTCGGAAATTAAACCTGAGCAACAGAGTAACTTTAAAAGGCACTCTTAAAAGCGGAAAAGAAATAGAGAATTGGTTTTCGACATTAGACTTATACATTCAGCCAAGTTATACAGAAGGATTGCCAAGGGCATTAGTAGAAGCTATGTCTAATGGACTTCCTTGTTTAGGATCTGATGTAGGAGGAATACCCGAATTATTACCATCCACTTATATTCATCATGCTAAGGATTATAAAAAATTAGCCAAACATATTTCGTTAGTAATTTCTAATGAATCATTAAGTAATGAAATGTCTCAACAAAATTTAATTACTGCTAACAACTATTTAAGCAGTAATATTCAAAGAGAAAGAGAAAAATTTATTAAAACAATTTGTAGAGAGAAGGCAGAATATGAATCGTAAAATTGCTGTAGTTGGTCTTGGGTATGTAGGTTTACCTGTAGCAGTATCTTTTGGTAAGAAACATGAAGTAATAGGTTTTGATATTAATGAGCAACGTATCAAAGAGTTACAAGAAGGTTACGATCGCACAAATGAAGTAGATGAAAAAGACTTATTAGATACAAATATTATTTTCACTGCAGATAAAAATGAACTAAAAAAAGC
>Ga0079226_10004321_pt1 | contig 10856 bp, 10 predicted proteins | sample Poulit2014_FD_76345 | JGI IMG/M metagenome (GOLD analysis project Ga0079226, IMG submission 76345) | Agricultural soil microbial communities from Georgia to study Nitrogen management - Poultry litter 2014 | ecosystem: Environmental > Terrestrial > Soil > Agricultural land | place: USA: Georgia...
GACCGGTCGTCCCAGCCGGATCATCGACCTCAACTCGGGGTCCGGTGCGAAGGGCACCCCTGCGTATGCCGTGTACTCGGCATCGAAGGCCTCCCTGTTCCGTCTCGCCGATTCCGTCGTCCACTTCGGGCACGACAAGGGGCTGCGGATCTTCGAGATGGCGCCCGGAGTCGTCGAGACCGCGATGACGAAGTCGATGCCGGTCCATGATTTCCGCACAGGTGACGACTGGACTTCGCCTGAGCAGGTCACTGACCTCGCGCTGGCGCTGGCCTCGGGGACCTTGGATACGTTCACCGGTCGGTACATCCGTGCGGGTGCGGACTCGGAGGAGTCGCTGATCGCCGAGGCGGCCGCAGGGCTGTCGGACAATAGCCGCCGGCTCGTCCTCGGCTGAGGCCTCGTAGTCGCGGGCCTCCGAGGTCGCCAGCTGGGGTGCTACGTTGACGTTGAACTCTGTCCAATCAATGGGCACGAGCGTCGGCACATACCCATTGACCTCGGCGAGAAGGTGAAAGAGTCCGAGCGTGAACGATGGCATTGTCAATGACCCGAGTTCAAATTTCTCGATGACTTCGACAACGTCGTGATTTCTCCGAGCCCTGAACGCGGGAGAACCCCGAGGACTTCAGCAGGCGGTCCAGTCCGACGTCCCTACGGGACGCATGCAACCTTCGCACCTCTTCATTCCGCCACCGGCTACTCCGTCCCACCGTGGCAGTTCACTCTTTGATGCTGATGCCCTGCCGCTGAGTGTCCGACGCGCAGCTCTGCTCCGAGCTCGTCGAAAACGACCCGGAAGCTCTGTAAATCGACGGGAGCCTGACCCTGCAACGGCCGCTCTCGGTTCTCGACAATGGGAGCGTCAACGGACCGAGTGACAGGGTCGGCGCTGCCACGGTGGCAGATCGGACCGTGGACATCCGCACACCGAACTCAAGGCCGAACTCGCGTCCCCGAATCAGCACCAGTCCTACATATCCGATTCCGTGTTGATGTTCCTCGACCGAGTCCTAGTCATCGGTCACCTCACGAAGCGAATGTTCCCGAGGCGAAGAAGCGGTCTTCGCGAGCCGGCCTCGGGATCAGGCGGGCCGTTGACGACGAGTGGTCATTCAGCGTCGTAAGCGCTTCCACGTTCACAGCATGGTCAGCAAGCGTTGCGTTAGCTAGCGCAAACGAGATGCGGGCGCATTGCGAATGAAGTGTCAGTACTAGCTGAGTACGGAAATCCAGTCTTGGTCTTGATTAGAGGTGACTTTCATCATACTATTGCGTTACTTCAACGTGGAAGAGAGAGCAATGGTGCAAAGCACTTCACCGTCACTGCACAGTGACGGTTCTGAAGAATCATCGGTGAGGGGCGCAGATGAGTCTCAGGCACTTGCCGATTCCATCAAGCACCTGCGAACGGCGCAGAAGATGACACAGAGTGAGCTTGCTTCAAAAGCTGAGTTGAGCACGTCCTTTATCAGCCAACTGGAGCGAGGAAATACCAACGTCACTTTTAGTACTTTGACCAGGTTGTGCGCGGCTCTGGGCACAACAATCGGTCACTTATTTCCGGCGCCCCAGCCGCACGGAAGAATAGTCCGTTTCGCTGATTGTCGACATCTCGACTACAACGGCGTCGACAAATACGTTCTCACTCGCGAGCAGATGGATGACGTCGACGTTTGCCTTTTCGATTTCCCGCCGGGATCGAACAGCGGACTCCGGCTTCCCCCAGCAATAGAACGTACAGAGCTGTGGATATGCATGGATGGGTATCTCGGAATAGATATCGGTTCGGACGTACATCTATTGAAATCGGGTGACAGTCTCGACTTCTCCTCAGCGCAGAAGAATACTGTCTACAACCCGGGACCGAGCACAAGTCGAGTTCTTCTGATAATTAAAAATCACAAGAAATAGAGGAAACATCATGAAACGATACAATCTGGTTGCCTCCTTGGTGTTGATGCCGCTGGTTTTGACAGCATGTATGCAAGGGGGCAGTAGCCCAAGTGATGTCAATGAAGACGACTTTAAGAATCCTACTGCAGGAGAGGTTGCGGAAGGCTCCTTGAATGGCACGAAAATGACCTTTGTTTCCTGGGGCGGAAGCTATCAGGATGGCCAGGTCAAAGCTTTCTCCGACCCGTTCTCGAAAATTACAGGGGCAGAAGTGCTTTCAGATGGTCCTACGGATGACGCTAAACTTAAAGCACAGGTGAACTCCGGTAACGTCTCCTGGGATGTAATCAATGCAAGTCCCACGAAAAATGCCGCAAATTGCGGAACTCTCTATGAGAAACTCGATCTCTCTCTTATCGACACGAGCAAAATCCCTGAAGCAGCGCCTCAAGGTGACTGCTACCTGCCTTCCCAAGTTTATGTTTACGGCCTCTTCTACAATGCAGACAAATATGGAGACGAGCCGCCAACCGGGTGGAAAGACTTCTTTGATACTGAAAAGTTTCCAGGCACTCGAGGTGTAGAAGGTCGGCAAGCGGCAACTGCAGGCACGTTTGAAGCTGCGCTCCTTGCAGATGGAGTTGAGGAAGACGACCTCTATCCTCTTGATTTGGAACGATCGCTTAAGAAATGGGACTCTATCAAGGCCGATGTCAAATATTGGGAAACCGGCGCGGAGCAAACTCAGATGGCTCAGTCCGGTGAGGCAGATATGATCTTCGGATGGAGCGGCCGGATATATGAGGCCAACACAAACGGAGCGAACTTCAAACCAGTGTGGGATCAAGGTTTCCTCGCCAGCGACACATTCTCGATTGCAAAAGATACGCCCAACAAGATTGCCGCGCACGCATACATCAACTTCGCGCTCGGAGCTGAGCAACAGGCTGAAATGGCTGAATTGACTAGCTATTCTCCCGTCAACGTGGACGCCAAACCCAAGTTTGACGGCGAAGCAAAAGAGTTTGATGTGTCTCGGCCGGAAGTTCTGGATGTCACGATTCCCCAGAATCCGGATTATTGGGGAAAGAACGAAGAAGAACTGTACTCAGTTTGGGGTGACTGGCTCAATGAATGACGGCGTTTCAAGGAGAGGCTCGTCATGAGTGCTAACCAGTCGAAAACAGCGACACTTGCATGGCCCGCACTGATCTTGGTTGCTTTGGGTTTTGTCATTCCCGTCGCCATCATCCTGGTGATGAGTTTTACAGACCCAGAGGTGGGGATGCAGAACTTCGAGTGGCTTGCGACGAACTCCACTGCCCATGACATCATCTGGCGAACCATATATATTGCGGTCCTGGCGACGCTGATCACGGCCGTGCTGGCGTATCCGTTTGCATATTTGATGGCAACCAGTTCGACGTTGGTTCGTTCGATTCTGATGGTAGTCGTCTTGCTGCCGTTCTGGACATCGATGATGGTGAGGGCGTTCGCCTGGATAATCATTCTGCAGAAAAACGGTCTACTCAATACGTTGCTAGACGTTGTCGGAATCGAACCGTTGACAATTCTCGGCACCGAGACCGCTGTGCTGATTGGTATGTGCCAGATCTTGATGCCGTTCATGGTTCTGCCGATGGTTTCGGTGATGGTCGGGATAGACTCCCGTCTTCCTCTAGCTGCGCAGATCATGGGGGCGCCTAAGTGGAAGGCATTTTTACAGGTATATTTTCCTCTTTCGTTGCCGGGAGTGTTCGCCGGATCACTGATCGTGTTCATTTTGTCACTCGGCTTTTACGTCACCCCGGCGCTGTTGGGATCGCCCAGACAGCAGCTCATTCCGAATGCTCTGTATACCCAGGTGATCGAACTACTCTCCTGGGGACGGGGAGGAGCCTTAGCAGTAGCGACACTAGTCATGGTTGGAGCAGTGTTCCTCCTCCTCTACCTGGTGGCAAAGGTGATGGGAGTCAAAATCGGGAAGCTAGGAGGTGCGGGGCTATGAATAAGTCACGAGTTACGCTGTGGACCATCTGTGTGTTCATAGGGCTATGGCTTGTAGCACCGACGCTGATTGTGATTCCTATGAGCTTTAACGAACAAAGATCTCTGGCGTTTCCACCCAAGGGTTTCTCCATGCGATGGTTCCAGAGTTTCTTCACCGATTCACAGTGGTTTGGAGGTTTTCTCAACTCTGTGCAGATCGCGATTCTCACTGCGATTCTGGCGACTGTATTAGGTACGCTGGCCGCCTATGGGCTTTCAAAAGTAAAAGGTGTTAGAGAAGCCATGGGGAGGAATTTCCTTGTCGTTCCCATGATCATTCCGGCTGTGATTTTCGGGGTCGGACTGTACAGTCTTTTTCTCAGGTTCGGGTTGGTGGGTACTCTGCCAGGTTTCCTTATCGCCCATACCTCGCTAGCTGTGCCGTATGTGGTCGTGACAGTTGGATCAACTTTGGCTTCATACAACGTCTCGCTTGAGCGCGCTGCTTGGGTCTGTGGGGCGAACAAGTTTCGAGCGTTTGTCGGAGTTACGGTGCCGATGCTGATGCCAGGCATACTCTCTGGCGCGTTTTTTGCTTTCATTACTTCATTCGATGAGGTCATAGTCTCGATGTTCATTTCGAGTCCCTACCTCCAGACGCTGCCGGTTCAGATGTTCGCGGGTATGCAACGCGAAGTTGATCCGACGATCGCGGCCGCAGCAACACTGATTATGATCACGACGACTGCAGCCGCAATCGGCGGGATCCTTTCGCAACACCTCAGGAGGAAACGAGCATGAGCAAATCAGTCATTGGTGCTTCACTGAGCTTGAAGGCGATCTCTAAGCGATTCGGGTCCGTCACTGCAGTTTCGGATGTCGATCTCGCAGTTGAACCAGGCGAATTCGTTTCTCTACTCGGTCCTAGCGGATCCGGCAAAACCACGTCCCTGAATATGATTGCTGGTTTTGAAGAACCAAACGATGGTCGGATCTTCATTAATGATAGGGACATCACGGACATACCGATTCATCGTAGGAACATCGGAATGGTCTTTCAAGGGTATGCGTTGTTCCCGCATATGACTGTCGAAAAGAATATCGAATATCCGCTAAAGCAGCATGGATTCAGTAAACCAGAACGGGAAGAGGCCATCAGCGAGGCGCTATCCAAGGTTTCACTCGAGAAGTTTCGCGACCGAATGCCGAGCCAACTCTCGGGTGGGCAGCAGCAACGAGTCGCACTTGCTCGAGCGATCGCATACCGGCCGCCATTGCTCTTGATGGATGAGCCTTTAAGCGCGCTTGACAAAGCGTTGCGTGAAGGGCTGCAGACTGAGATTCGTCGTATTCATCGAGAACTGGGTACCACTGTTGTATATGTGACTCACGACCAAGATGAAGCGCTAGCACTATCTGATCGCATTGTGGTTTTCAACGAGGGCCGGATTCAACAGGTGGGCACGCCGGATGACCTATACAAGAACCCGAGTAACGACTTCGTTTCGGGTTTTCTGGGAGAGTCCATTCGACTGTCGGGTTCTATTGATAACCGTGATGGTCGAGAGACGTTTTTCAGAGATGATTTTTCCATGCACACAGAGGTGAAGCATCGCGGTCCTGCAGAGCTGATGATTCGGCCGGAAAACGTGGAGATTGCCGAAGCCTCTGGGAGAGTCGGCGTTGGTCCAGTGGTCGCAGCGAAGATCATTGACAAAGTGTATGTCGGCCATTCGGTGAAGTACGTGGTTTCATGTCGTGACGGAGGCGGAGTTGTCCGTTCCCGCGTGTCTGCGGATAACGACTATTCAATTGGCCAAGCAGTGCAGTTGACCTGGGCTGCTAACCACTCTCGGATTTTGCCACTGTCGACATCAACAATGGAGGGTAACGAGGAGCAATGAAGAACGGACATCTGTCCCATTGGCTGGACTCTACTCGGGACATCAGCTTTAATCGGCCAAGGCTGGAAGGATCAACGCGCGCCGATGTCGTGGTCATCGGAGGTGGCTACTCGGGACTTTGGGCGGCATTCTGGACAAAGAAGATGGACCCCTCGTTGGACGTCGTTGTCCTAGAGAAGGAATTCGTCGGCTACGGGGCGTCTGGCAGAAATGGAGGTTGGATCAGCGGCAAAACCGTCGGAATTCGACGTAACCTCTTGTCTAAATCAGTTGACGCCGATGACGTCCTCAACGTGGAGAGAGTTTGCCATGACGCGGTGTTCGAGATAGACGATCTCATGCGAGCTCAGGGAAAGGACATTGAAGGTACCCGGGGCGGATGGATGCAGATCGCTCGAAGTGAAAGCGAGCTGTCTCGGCTCTATACGCACGTTGAAGAAGATCGAAAGTGGGGGTTGACTGAGGAAGAAGTTACAATTTTGAACTCGGAGGAGACCCGCAAGAGAATCAACGTTCCCGGGGTACTCGGTGCCCTTTACAGCCCGTACTCCGTGAAATGCAATCCTGCAAAACTGGTCTATGCTCTTGCCGAACTCTGTGAAGAACTGGGAGTCAGAATCTACGAAAATTCGCCGGTAGAAGACTTCGTTGGTGGAGATTGCAGGACAACGAGAGGCCACGTGCGAGGTTCACTCGTGGTTCTGGCGACAGAGGCGTATACATCCGCCCTGCCCGGGCGAAAGCGCGATCAGCTTCCAATGGTGTCGTCTATGGTTGTGACGGAACCAATCGCTGAAGACGAATGGGACAAGATTGGTTGGTCAGGGTACGAATGCGTCAGCGGCGCGCAACACATCTATTTCTATTCGCAGCGAACGGCGGACGACAGGATAGCCCTGGGTGGCCGAGGGGTGCCTTACTTTTGGGGATCGCGTTTCGACACGAGCGGAGAACTCGACTCCGTTACGGCGTCTCAGCTTTCAAGTATTCTCCAAGGTCTGTTCCCGACAGTGCCGATAAAGATCGATCATGCATGGCGAGGGGTTCTCGGTGTGCCTCGGGACTGGTCACCATTTATTGACTATTCCAAGCAGGACCGGTTGATCCGTGTCGGTGGATATGCAGGACAAGGCGTAACCGCTTCGTACGTTGCCGGGCGCACTGTCGCCTCGCTGATTTCCGAACGCGACTCACCGAAGTCTGCTCATGCTTGGATCCGAAAAGCACCTCGCAGATGGGAGCCGGAGCCGTTGCGGTGGATCGGGTCGCGATCAGTGCAGACGCTATACCAGGTCGCGGATGCTGTTGAGCACCGACGAGGAGGGGAACAGACTTCGATGTTTGGAAAGTTGGCGAATTTGGTTGCTGGAAGATAACACGGTATAGCTGAGTCACGATGAAGGTAGCCGTCATTGACCGCCCAGATGGGGCGGACTCAAAACACCTGGACGATATTCCATCGAGCCTGGACGATTTTCAGAAGGCGGTCGAAGTTCAACGGCTCCTTCCGAATCAGCTGTCGCACATTGACTCCGACACAGAGGTAGTGTTTGTAAGGGCCGGGTACTGGAACGAAGCGGATCTTCTACTGCAACTGGCTCCGAACGTGTCATGGATTCACGTGAATATGACGGGAGTCGAACACCTGCCGGTGAGTCGGATGGTTCGTGCAGGGGTTAAACTCACTACTTGCCGAGGAGTGCTCGACCGCGCGATTTCTGAGTTTGTACTTGGAAGCGTTCTTCTGTGGTCAAAGGGCGTACTCCAGTCTGTTATCGATACTCATAGACGCAAGACCGTGTATCGAGAGCTTAAGGCGAACGGCGAGTTGACCGCTTTGATTATCGGTTCGGGGAGTATTGGCTCTGCGTGTGCACACACCATGCGGCAAGCGGGCCTCTCTAGGATTACAGGGATTCGGCGACGGCCCGAGCCAATTCCTGAGTTCGACGAGGTGTGTGGTCCAGAGGATTTGCAACGTTTAATCGGCGAGAATGACGTAGTTGTCGCCTGCTTGCCCGCGACCGATGAAACGAGAGGAATCATCGGTCGACCGGAGCTAGAGCAACTTAGAGACGAATCAGTATTTGTTAACGTGGGCAGAGGGTCCACAGTCGACCATATTGCCCTCGCGGAAATAATGCTCGCGCGGCCTGGTGCGGTAGCAGTGTTGGACGTTACTGATCCCGAGCCGTTGCCGGAAAACCACCCTATTTGGGAGCGCGAAAACGTTGTTATCAGCCCCCATATGTCTGGGGACACCGCGAGCCGCCATGATGCTTTTGCATTACTTTTTATCGACAATCTGCGTCGATATAGCTCTGGGGAAGAACTGCGCAATCAGGTTGTGAGTAGTTCGGAGCACTAGTTTCCGGCGAGCAAGACGCTGAAAAACACTCCAATCCTTAGAGTGCAGCTGCAGGCTCCTCAGCCATCATCCACTCCACGATTGCAGCCACGTGGGCGTCGACAGAGTCGATGGCCGGCAGGGGAGCGGTCTCTGGTGGGACCAGCAGGCCGATCTCTGTGCACGACAGGGTGACCGCCTCGGCACCTCGAGCCTTGAGGTCGTTCATGATATCGACATACCGGGCGCGGGACCCATCAGTAAAGACTCCCTGCGTGAGCTCGTCGAAGATTATCTGGTCGACCTCGAGACACGTCTCCTCATCCGGAACAAGAGTGCGAATGCCCTGAGCCTCCAGACGCTCGGTGTAGAAGCCATCGAGCATCGTCCACTTCGTGCCCAGCACTGCCAGCGTCGAGTATCCCTGGCGCTTGGCTGTTATCGCGATCGAGTCGACGATGTGGATGAGCGGAACATCGGCCGCAGCCTCCACTGCAGGAGCGCACTTGTGCATGAGGTTCGTGGCGATCGCGACAGCCTCGGCGCCTCCATCGGCCAAGCGCTGACCGGTCGCCGCCAGTGCGGCATCATTGCCGGCCCAATCCTCGGCGACCTGCATCGCGCGAATGTCGGCGAAGTCCGTGGAATCGAGGAGGATCTGTGCCGAGTGGTGCCCGCCAAGCTGCTTGGCCACGGCTGCATTGATCTTCGTGTAGTACTCGATGCTCGAATGCCAGCTCATTCCACCCAGAAGGCCGATCCTGCGCATTGTCCGTCTCCTCAACGTCGTTCGCCTGTCCGTTCTCTCCAGTCTGAGCCGGATCGGCACCGCCCGGTAGACCCAGTTCCCTCTGCCCTGACATAAGCTGGACTTATGGCAAATGTGTTCGAGCAAGCCCTCGACGTCGGGGAGACGAAGCGACTGCTGATCTTCGGTGCCATCACCGAAGCCGGCAGCATCGGCGCAGCGGCACGCGAACTCGTCTGGTCCCAGCCGGCGCTATCCCAACACATGACCGCCCTTGAGAAGGACCTCGGGGTGACTCTCTTTGACCGCACCCCGCGCGGCATCGTCCTCACCACCGCCGGGCAGCTCGCTCGCATCCGAGCCAACGGGGTGGCTGCCTCCGTGACGGGATTGCGCGGCGATCTGGCGAAAGCGTTCGGACTCGGCGGACGCAATGTCCGGCTCGCCGGCTTCCCCAGCTTCGTCATCGGCCCACTGTCCGCGGCGCTCGGCAGACTGGAAGCGGGCGCCTCGACAGGGTCACCGCAGCACCATTCCTATGAAGTCGCCGAGGCGGAGCCACCCGAAGCGATGACCATGCTCGAAGACGGCACCATCGATATGGCATTCCTGTTCCACCACGAGGATGAAGAACCGCCGGAAATCCCCGGCCACGTCACCGTCGACCTTGGCGACGACCATCTCGACCTGCTCGTCCCCGAGAGGTGGAACCGCGCCGGACAGATCCGGCACCTCACCGACGTCGCCGACCTGCCGTGGATCATGGGATGCGTGCGATGCCGCTCGACTGCCGAACGCCTCTGCCGACAAGCCGGCTTCGAACCGCGCACCCGTCACATCACCGACAACCCGGGCGCGATCCAGTCACTCGTCTCCAAAGGCCTCGGCGTGGCACTGCTGCCCCGCAGCGCCCGCCGCTACGCACAGGTAGACGGCATCGATCCGATCGCCGTCGACGAGGCGGGCGCTCGCCGGGTCACCGCGATGATTCCAGACCCCTTGAGTTCCGCTTCAGAAGTCGACGACCTGCTCGACGCGCTTCGTGCAGTGGCCGTCACCGCTGAATCACCAGACGGCCTGGCAGGGACAGCGCAGTCGACCAGCGCTCTCGCGGCCACCGACAGCTCAGGTGACGCGTGATGCTGAGGTTCACCAAGATCCTCAGCAGGTGCCTGACGATCACCACTGCCGCAGCGGTCATCGTCATGATGGTCCACATTGTCGTCCACGCCCTCGCGCGCTCCATCTTCGACGCCCCGATCTACGGCACGAACGAGATCGTCGAATACTGGTACCTGCCGATCGTGGCGCTGCTGGGCATCCCCGCCGCTCAGCTCGAGAAGGAACACATCCGAGTCACCATGGTCATCGAGCGGGCACGCCCGGCCACCGCCTCGGTGTTCAAGATCTACGCCTGCATCCTCGGCGCGCTCGTGTCCCTCGCCTTCGCCTGGTTCGGCCTCGACAAAGCACTCGAGAACATGGCGATCGGGCAGACGGCCGACGTCTCCGATATCATCACCTGGCCCGTGTACTTCCTCGTGCCCATCGCCTTCGTGCTGCTGGCCGTGCTCTATGTGCTCGACGCCGTCGTCATCGCGCGCACCGGCGAGCTCGTCTACGGATCAGTGACAGGCGAACCTCGCATCGGGGACACCGACGACCCGGGCCTGGCCGCCGTCGACGCCGACCATCGCCGACCAACCGCGGGCGGACACGACCAGTGAACGCGAACACCGATACCACCGGCGCGGCCCTGCCCCCGGACGATGGCCCGAGTCCAGCGACCCTCACCACCCGCACCCACTTCCCGACAGGTTCCCGTCGCGAACGCCCCGGCGGACTCGCCCTGACCATCGGATTCGGGCTCGTCGCCGTCTGCCTCGCCGGTCTCTTCACCAGCCCGAGTGCGGCCGTCGGGGGAGCGTGGTGCATCGCCATGATGCTCGTCCTCCTGTTCCTGTCCGTGCCC
>Ga0079226_10004322_pt1 | contig 10856 bp, 8 predicted proteins | sample Poulit2014_FD_76345 | JGI IMG/M metagenome (GOLD analysis project Ga0079226, IMG submission 76345) | Agricultural soil microbial communities from Georgia to study Nitrogen management - Poultry litter 2014 | ecosystem: Environmental > Terrestrial > Soil > Agricultural land | place: USA: Georgia...
AAATACATGAAAACTCTCTTGAGTCTACCGTGAGAACTACTCTAACTGCAGTAAAAGCACAGAAACAACCTTGAGGTTACCATTACAGCGGCCCAAGGGAGATTACTTAATAAAACTTTATTATTTTTACTTCATTCATTCATTGATATTTATCTATCAAAATAAAAATCCCCCATTTAGTAGTAGTTATTTTTCCAAACAACCGCACCCAAATGGGGGAATACTTTATTCACCTATATTTCAAGCCACTGATAACCCATCGGATTAAGCGTCACGTCAACCTTTGATCCATCCTCTTTATAAACACTCGTCTCTTGTTTGTCATAGGAATTATTAATCACAACAAACATTCCCGCTTCAGGGTATGCGGCACATTCCGTTTGAATATTTGTCGTATACCATTTTTTCATCAATTCTTCCTCAGAAGCAGCCCAATAAATTGCTCTTAACAATAATCTTGTATTTTCAGGGCTGTAAGGGAGACCGGCCATGTAAACGGAGCGACCCTGTCCAAATGGATGTGCTGCTAGCGTCACATCGCCTTCTTCCATCGCAAGAACATCCGTATCTCTGTCTGATTGATAAACGTATTTCATGCTTTCACCAAAGTCAATCGGTCCATTTTGCTCTTCTGTAATAAAATGATTTCCTTCATGAAGTGTATTATATTTATCAAGGCTTAAACTAAAGCCAACTTCTTTTTGTACGCCTAAAACATCTGCCAGCTGGAAAAATTCGCCTTGATGTTCAATCGCCGTTGGTTCACCGACGCCGATAAATCCACCACCAGCATCAACCCACTCACGAATTGAGCTGACAACTTGCTCATCTAACCATGCTTCACCACCGCTCCAAGACGTGCCTGCATCTCCTGCATTAATAATGACACCAATATCATCTGGGATACCGTGATTCTTAATATCTTCAAAACTAATAAATTCAACATCAAATGGCATACCACTCAGGGCTTCCAAAATTCCATAATAGGAATAGACTTGCTTATACCAGATCGCATGATGAACATGATGACTCATCCATGTTTTCGTTTTGCCCCAACTGTTTAAAATAGCTACTTTAAAAGGAGCCTTATATGATTCAGTTTCCCCGGAGTATTCATGGATCTCTCTGAATTCATTTGTTATTTCTTCAACCCGTTCCACAAATTCCGGAAAATCTAAGGCTAAGCTTAAATATCCACCATATCCCATCCGTTGAATTGGGCTTCTTAAAATTGCCCGGCGTGCTTGCATCCAGTTTTGATTGGCTTCTTCAACGGGTTTACCACCTTCTTTAAACGTATCAGGGAAAAAATAGGGTAAAAAGCGCCCTTCTGTATATTTCACATGTGGGATATCAGAAATCATTCTTAATGTTGTCCCATCTCCTACAGATCCCACAACTGCATCTAGACCGATATTTTTAAAGTATTTACCATAAGGCTCTGTTCCAGCCCAATGGTCACCAAGGAACATCATCGCTTCTTTTCCATAACTATGAATCATATCAACACATTCTTTCGCAAGCTCACTGACAAATTTTTGCTGGAAATCCATCCAGTCTAAAAATTCCTTGCTTGGTACTCTAAAAGGTGAATTATAATAGCCCTGATCCACCAAATCTTCTGGACGGAGTTTATAACCTTTTTCTTTTTCAAATTCCTCCAGAGCAAGTGGACTAACCGTCGCACTATACCCTAGCCAATCAACATACTTTTCCCGTTCCATATCATCAAAAACCAGAGTAAAGTTATAAAAAAATGTTGTTATCCGGACAACATCTGTATCAGGATGCTCATCCAGCCATTGTTTTAGCTTTTCTAAAATATACTCCCTTGTCTTCGGATAACGTGGGTCATACGGCATTTGATGTTCAGTGTCCCAATTGTTCGTAATATGGTTATACATATGTACAGGGTCCCATATTTGATAGGCAAGGAAATTCACTGTATAGCGATGCCATTTTTGTGCATTTTCCAAAACGACTTCCTGGGCATCACTATCATAACTCCATTGATTTGGGCCCACTATTTCCCCTGTTGTACGATTAATCACTTCCCACCACTCTTTTGGATCATGATCTGTATCAGGTTGAACCTGTTGATCAAAGTAGCCTTTCATGATGGGAATGGATATTTTTTCTGATTTTGCTGTAACAGCTTCAGACATCAAATAAATATGTTGCAACTCATCAAGATTTGCTTTCGCCCATTCTTGATCTCCCCTTGTGAAAAAGTACTTGGAATATACTTTATCTGCCATTGATTTTACTTCTTCAGGTATTTTTGTACCGTCCGAATCACGGACAGCATCTGCTCCCCATTTATCCACAATACGGGAAATTTCTTTTTCTAACCCTTCCTCAGCCGGAAGTGTTACACGCCCTTTTCTACTCATATCTATTTCCTCCTGTAAACTACACATTTAATATGAATCAATTCCGAATCCCAATTACTCAAACGCATCAAGCACACTTAATCCAGCACCAATAATCCCCTGGCCATTTCCTAATTGACTTATGGCCATATGATCTAAAATATGTTTTTGTTCATCGATTAAATGGGAATCAAGTTTATCTTTTATTAACTCTAGTAATACCGGATTCTGTGTGATTACACTTCCACCAAAAACAATTTTGTGCGGATCAAGCAAACTATTAATCATATAAATTCCTTGTACAAGTGAAGATGTAACGTCATCTATCAATTCTTTTGCATTAGAATCCTTATTATAAAAAGCTTGAAATAATTCTTTTCCTGTCATTGCATTAGTTTTCATCCGTTGATTCGCATGTTTTTCCAAAGCGGGACCAGCAGCTGTTTTTTCAAGCCGCTCTACTTTACTCTCTTCATATGGCGCATAAACTGGTACTAACCCAACTTCTCCCGCAAATCCAGCACCACGAATAAATTGACCAGCATGAATAATTGAAGCGGAAATTCCTGTACTTATCGTCATGTAAACAAATAGTTCATCCGTCAGCTGTGCCGCTTTCCATTCTGCATATGCAGCCATATATACATCATTGTCCATCGTAACTTTATCTATTTTAAAATGATCTTGGATTCGCTTAACAAACGGAAAATTACTCCAAGGTAAATTGTTTTGAAAAACTGCAATTCCATTATCCCTATCTATTTTTCCTGGTACACCTGCTCCGATCCCGTATATTTCACTTAGTGGGATGCTCGAATGATTCATAAGTTTCTCGACACACAGAACAACCTTTTCAAACATCTTTTCTCGATCAGAAGGATCACTATTAACAATTTCTTGTTGAATGATATCTCCTTGCTGATTTACAATACCGCTTGCAATCGTCGTTCCCCCGATATCAATTCCAATGGCATACTTCAACGTTATTCCTCCTCTATAATCAAATTTATCGACGTTTTTTGCCAGAAACCCTCTTTTGAAATTAATTCTATTTGTACCAAGGTGAAATCTTCGCTCTAGAGGTAGATATAATCTATTTATCTTACCCACCAAGCAGAATCTATCACCCGAGGGGAAGATATATCCTGTTTATCTTACCTACCAAGCGGAATCTATCACCCGAGGGGAAGATATAAACCGTTTATCTTACCCACCAAGCGAAATACATCACCCGAGGGGAAGATATAAACCGTTTATCTTACCCACCAAGCAGAATACATCACCCGTGGGGTAGATACTGAGCTACACAAATTTCCGATTATAATTCCAAAGTAAAAAGAGGAGGCCAGCAAGCCCGATTAATTGCATCAATAAGTAAGGCTTTCCGACTGTCCGCTGCCCATAAATAATTAAAAACATGCAAAATAGAAAAAAGACTACTTTTAAAATACGAAACACGGTTTCTTTCATCTCACTCTTCCTCTCCTCTTCCATGTAGTGGAAATTTTCCTCCTATCTAGTGGAGATAACCGTCCCTTCATCCGTGATCCATCTATCCTTTCACTCCACCAACAGTCATTCCCTGAGTTAAACGTTTCTGTACGATGATATATAAAATTAGGGTTGGCAACATAACAATCACCATTCCAGCATACATTGGACCATAATTCACTGCAGCCCGTTCAGCAGCAAGTAAATTCAACAATCCGACTGGCAATGTTTTATTTTCTCCAGGCATTAAGGTCAGAGCCAAAATATATTCATTCCAAAATAATAAGAAATTAAACAAAATAACGATGATAATACTTGGTTTCGCCATTGGCAGCATAACTGAAAACATCGTTCTAAAGTAACCTGCTCCATCAATACTTGCAGCCTCCTCAAAGTCAGAGGGAAGTGTTTCAAAGTAGCTTGATAATAGGAAGATTGTAAAAGGTAATGCGGTTGAGGCATAAATTAACGCCAATATTACCCGATTATTTAAAAAGAAACCATCACCAATCAATTCTTTTAAACCTGAATCCCAACCAAGCAACATGAGGAAAATCGGTACTGCAATATAACTTACATTAATAAATAAACCTGCTTTAACAAATGAATTTAAAAAGCGACTTCCTATAAATGTAAATCTTGATAAAACGTATGCAGCCGGTAGAGCTACAACTAACAAGAAAAATAATGAAAGGGCTGTTACCATCACTGAATTCAGTAAATATTCACCCATATGGGCATCTCGAAATGCTTCGACAAAGTTCTGAAAGTAAAATCCTTCAGGAAACGCCCAGGGATTTCCGTAAAATTCTTTGTTCTCTTTAATCGAAGCTAAAAATACCCATGCAACCGGGATAATGATTGAAATTGCAAGAGCAATAAGGGTGACATAAATAAAGATTTTATACAGTGTTTTTGTGCGAATCCCTTTTGATTTATTCATAACTATTCGCCTCCTTAATACTCCAATACATCCCGTTTTGTAATATGACTAACAATCCCTGCAAGCGCAAATGAGAACGTAAAGACAATAACTCCGATTGCCATTCCATAACCATATGTCGAGTTACCATATGCTTGGGCATACATATAAGAAAGGAACACTTCCGTCGATCCATCCGGTCCTCCACCTGTCATTGCTTTAACAAGTAAGAAGCTCAAGTTTATGGTACTGATAATATAAAACGTTAATGTGGTCCGGATATTATTCCAAATCAAAGGCAGTGTAATACTAGTAAACTGTTTAAATTTTCCTGCTCCCTCAAGTTCAGCAGCTTCATAGTAACTTGCTGGTATACTTGCCATACTGGACATGTACATCACCATGTAATAACCAACTGCCTGCCATACAAGGGCCCCGGCAACACTGTAAATAACAATGTCCTGATTTCCTAACCACATCTGCTTAAAACTTTCTAAGCTTAATACGCCAAAAACACTGTTGAGTAACCCACTTGATGGATCATAGATAGCGGAAAAAATCCCCGCAATGACAACAATGGATAAAATATTAGGAATATAGAACACAATCCTAAAGAAATTATTTCCTTTAACATTCTCTTTCGTTAACACAGCGGCAAAGAATACCGCAATGACAAGTGTAATAATCGCTACAAGCACGATCAGAACAATGGAGTTTTGAAAAGATTGAATAAAGTCCATGTCATTCCATAATATTTTAAAGTTATCGAACCCAACAAATTCTTTCGTATTGGAAAAACCACCCCAACTATAAAGAGACATCCTAAACACTTCGATTGTCGGCACAACCATAAAAAGAACAAACAAAATAATTGCTGGGGCGATACATACAGTGATAAATATATTTCTAGATTTTTTCTTACTCATTTTTACTCACCTCTCTTGATAAAGAAAGTATTACTCTTAGTTGATCTGTCCAGTTAAAGAAAAAGCGGCGATTCTCTGAATGCTCGCCGCCTTCATTTTTTATACATATCATCACTTTATTCCAGCGCCAGCTCCCTTTATTTCATTGCTGGTCTTAACTTACCACTTACTTCTTCGACAGCTTGTTGCCATTCTTCAACCGTTGTATTTCCTGTCATGACACTGTCAATCGTCTCATAAAGTTCTTCACTAATATTTGCCCCTGGAACCGGATCCGTAGAAGCAAAAGTACCCATTGCCGGGAGAACGTCTCCTTCTTCATAAATACCGTAATAGATTTCTTTTTCCTCATCTAGTTTTTCTACAATTCCCTCAATTGGCTGTACAGCTCCCGCTTCTAGGAATGTATCTGCAGCTTCATCTGAGTACATATAAGCGATAAATTCTTTTGCTGCATCAATATTCTCCGCTTCAGAAGGAATCCATATTTGTTCAAAAAATGTAAAGGCATAACGATCGCCACCATCTTCATATGCTGGTGTTGGCATCATGCCCCACTTGAAGTCGTCCGCACGTGGTGCTTCAGCCATTTCATCAATCACCCATGAACCATTTGGCATAAAGAGTGCTTCATTATCTAAAACGAGTTGCTGGTTTTTAGTAAAATCATTTGGGTTCGCATTTGCAACGGTATTCGGATGAGTATAATCGGCTAACTTCTCAACCGTTTCAAAAACCGTTGTCGCTTCATCTGATTCCCAAATACCTTCTTCATATGTCATCGCTGAATCAAAGAAATCAGCACCGCCTGAAGCATATAACATGGAACCGATTAACGTGTCAAAGTAACCTGCAACTGGATAAGTAAAGAGTGAAATATCTTCCTTTTCTGCTTCATCCCCTAATGCGAAAAATTCGTCCCATGTTTCCGGAATATCCCAACCATGTTCTTCTAAAAGTGCTTCATTATAAAATAAACCAGCCGGGCTATAAAACATTGGTGCCATATACATTTCACCATCACCATAAGGGTTTGTTGCTAAGGTGTCAGTAAACCCTTCCAATAATTTGTCTTCAACTTTGACATCTTCACCTGGAACGTCCATCGTTAAAACGTCAGAAATATTTTCAACACCGTTTTCTTTAATCAATGTTTCCGTTAACGCTTCTTCTCTATCTGTAGCTAATAAAAATACATCTGGATAATTCCCTGCTTGCATTTCTGGACGAACGACTTCTTCCAAATTCTTAGCGGTCGTTAGCTCAATCGTTACATTGTCATTCAATGCCTCATATTGTTCAGCAATATTTTCCCAAACTTCAGCACCATATGCCGATTCTAAAGCTGCTACATGAAGTGTCACGTCTTCTCCATCACCTGACCCTTCACTATTTCCTGAGTCACCGCCTGTCTCTTCATCACCACATGCTGCTAAACCAAAGGATGCGAGAATGAAAGTTAAAGCCAATAAAAAGTTTCTTAACCTCATAATGTTTGCCCCCTATTTTTAACTTTTTCACTTCCATTATATCGTATCGTTAGTGAAGCGCTTTCACAATAAGAATGTTGTTTGATTTTTTATGTTTATTGCTTTTTATTATTCGTACCTATAAAATTATAGATAAATAGTGATAATATTAAAATATGGAGGGGTATTGATGTCTTATGACGTTTATAAAATGGATGGATTGCATAAAAATCAACCTCCATTCAAACTGCTGTATATCACCCATTCCGAATATGATAAGGGCTGGCATAGTACGTCACACACACATCACTTCACTGAGCTTTTTTATATTGTAAGCGGAAAAGGAGCGTTTATTTTACCTGATCGTGAAATCCCCGTTCAAGAAAATGATCTTGTTATTATCAACCCAAATATTGAACATACGGAGAAATCAAATAAACAAGATTCACTTGAATATATTGCTCTGGGGTTAGAAGGGATTACCTTCTCCCTTCCAAAAGAAGATTCACAAATTGGATTATTTACCTATCAAGGGGATCGCGAAGATATTCTATTTTATTTAAATAAACTATTACAAGAGGTAAAAGACGGCAACGATGATTTTGAAATTATTTGTCAAAACATTATTGAAATACTCGTTATAAAGCTCCGTCGTGCTAAAAATATTCGAATTCAAAATAATAAACCAAAGCAAATCAATCAATCTGTTTCTCTCGTAAAACATTATATTAATCAAAACTATCGTGAACCGATTACATTAGATATGCTAGCTAAAGTGGGGAATATAAACAAGTATTATTTGGCACATACGTTTAAGCAAGATATCGGTATTTCACCTATTGAATATTTAAACCAAGTTCGCATTAAGGAAGCAAAAACACTGCTGGAAACAACGAACTATACCATTGCAGAGATTGCTAGATTCAATGGATTTTCATCACAATCCTTTTTCTCACAAGCATTCAAACGGGAAGTTAATCAAACCCCATCTGAATACAGAAAACAATCGCGTCTCCAAAACGAGACTTCTAAAGTTTTAACAAAAGATATAAACTGAGACGTAACATCTTAAGACTGATCGCTGCGGAAAAACACTACGCTTTCCGTGTTTTTCCTCCGCTAATTAAGTAGGTTATCGAGTTTTTGTCATTTTTTCATTGCTATACTCGATTAAATAAATAAACAATAAAAAGGAGTTTTTCAAAATGAGTGTTCTTATCTTAGGTGGTGCAGGTTATATTGGGTCACATGCTGTTTACCAATTAATTGAACAACAAAAAGATGTGATCGTTGTCGATAATTTACAAACTGGCCACAGGGAGGCAATACATCCAAAGGCTACATTCTATGAAGGCGATATTCGTAATAAAGAATTTCTACGGCAAGTCTTTTCAAAAGAATCGATCGAAGCTGTTGTCCATTTTGCGGCAAATTCTCTCGTTGGCGAATCAATGGAAAAACCGCTCACATACTTTGATAACAATGTTTATGGAACACAAGTTGTCCTTGAAGTCATGACAGAATTCAACGTAAAAAATATCGTCTTTTCCTCTACAGCAGCCACTTATGGCGAACCTGACACGATTCCAATAACAGAGGAAATGCCAACCAATCCGACGAACACTTATGGGGAAACGAAGCTCATGATGGAAAAAATCATGAAATGGACGGGAAAAGCACAGGACCTAAATTATGTTTCACTACGCTACTTCAATGTTGCCGGTGCTCGAGAAACGGCTGAAATTGGTGAAGACCACCGTCCCGAAACACATCTCGTACCAATTATTTTACAGACAGCGTTAGGAAAGCGTAGTCATATTACCATTTTCGGTGATGACTATGATACGAAAGATGGCACATGTGTCAGAGATTATGTACATGTTGAAGACTTAATCGATGCTCACTTATTAGCACTTGAGTATTTACAAGCAGGAGGAGAAAGTAATATTTTTAACCTCGGTAGCGGTCAAGGTTTTTCCGTAAAAGAAATGATTGATACCGCACGCGCTGTTACAGGCAAAGATATTCCTGCAAAAATGGGAAAACGCCGCCCTGGAGACCCTGGTACACTGATTGCATCTTCGGAAAAAGCAAAACGCATCTTAGGTTGGCAGCCACAACACACATCCATTGAAAAAATTATGCAAGATGCATGGAACTGGCATAAAAATAATCCAAATGGCTATAGGGAAGGATGATGACAAATGATACATCAACATATCGCAGGATTAATTCAAAAAGCAGTCGATGTTCAATTAATTGAAGAGTCAGATCGCATTTATGTAAGGAACCAAATTTTAAGTCTACTTCAATTGGAAGCGTTCCCAGAAAACGTTGCACAAATAACCGATGATTCTATACCGAATATACTTGATGAAGTCATTGCTTATGCAATAGAAAATCATGTTATTGAAGATGTTTTCGATGATAAAGAAATCCTGTCATCCCGTATCATGAACACATTTGTTGCACGTCCATCAACAGTTAATCAAACGTTTAATCAAAAGTATGAAGAATCACCAATCGCTGCAACAGACTACTTTTACGAATTAAGTAAAAATAGTAACTATATTCAAATGAATCGCATTCAAAAAAACGTTCATTTTAAAGCAGATACAGATTATGGTGAATTAGATATTACGATTAATCTATCAAAACCAGAAAAAGATCCGGAACAGATTAAGAGAGAACGAGAAATGAAACGGAATGTAGATTATCCAAAATGTGTGCTTTGTGTGGAAAATGAAGGATATGTCGGGCGCACCGGCCACCCAGCCCGAGCAAACCATCGTGTTATAACTGTTCCACTACTCGGTGAGAATTGGTACTTACAATATTCACCATATGTCTATTATAACGAGCATAGTATCCTTCTCTGTGAAGAGCACCGTGACATGAAAATCGATAAGAATGCTTTTGAACGCCTGCTTCTTTTCGTGGAAAAATTCCCGCATTATTTTATCGGATCCAATGCAGACCTGCCAATCGTTGGTGGTTCTATCTTAAGTCATGATCATTATCAAGCAGGCCGCTATGAATTTGCCATGACAAAAGCAAAAAACGCCTTTACCTTTGATATTGAAGGATTTCCAGACGTGACAGCGGCAGTTTTAGAATGGCCGCTCAGTGTCCTTCGACTGAAAAGCGATCATAAAAATAGTTTGATAGAACTAGCTGATTACATTTTAACAACATGGAAGAACTATAATGACCCTTCAGCCAATATCAAAGCATTTACAGGTGAAACACCACATAATACCATTACACCAATTGCACGCAAACGTGGTGAGGACTTTGAACTAGACCTCGTTTTACGGAATAACCGGACAAATGAGGAACATCCACTAGGAATTTTCCATCCCCACGAGGATGTCCAGCATATTAAGAAAGAAAACATCGGCCTAATTGAAGTGATGGGACTTGCGGTTTTACCAGCACGGTTAAAGGATGAACTCGCTGAAATTAAGAAAGCCTTGCTCGGTGAAGACAGTCATATTGAAGATTATCATCAGCCATGGACAAAACAATTGATAGAAAAACACGGCAAAATCACCGATACCGAGGAAGCTGAACGTATTTTAGAAAAGGAACTCGGAGCTAAATTTTCACGGGTTCTTGAAGATGCAGGTGTTTTTAAAAATGATGAGGCGTTTAAACGATTTATTGATGTGTTGAA
>Ga0079226_10004323_pt1 | contig 10855 bp, 10 predicted proteins | sample Poulit2014_FD_76345 | JGI IMG/M metagenome (GOLD analysis project Ga0079226, IMG submission 76345) | Agricultural soil microbial communities from Georgia to study Nitrogen management - Poultry litter 2014 | ecosystem: Environmental > Terrestrial > Soil > Agricultural land | place: USA: Georgia...
AAAATAATGTTAACTTGCGCTTTATAATATAATTTAATCTAACCAATCAAATTATATTAAAATTTAGTATAAACATTTTAATTTTTATCATCATGAAAAAAACAATTAAACTTTTTAGATTATTATTCACTCTACTATTTCTGAGTTTTGCAATAGCTTGTAGTAGTGATGACGATGAAGTTGCTGATCCTTCAAATGAAGAAGTGAATGTTCCTGAAATTCCTTTAATAGAAACTGAAATTATTCTTCCTGAAGCTATAAAAAACAATCCAGATCCAAAAGCTCAAGAACTTGTGCAAGAAATTGCACTTGTAAAACTATATGAAAATTATATAGGATTTACAATGATTCCACCAGGGGCTGAAGTTGGTCATGAACCTATAATTACTGCAGAAAATTCTGGAAAAAACACCTCCCATAGCGCTATAGATTATACTGTATATAGTTTTAGCTATCAAGGAACAGGTGTGATTTATCAATTTTCGGAACAAAATGGAATGGAAGTTATTGAAGTCTTTATTTCTATGATGGGATCTGAATATTTTAAATATATGGAAATAAGACAAACTTTGGATGGAAAAAGTGGATCTATGCAAGTTTTCGGTTTTGAAGAAGAAGAATTTACTGCAGAATGGGAATGGCAAATAAATTCTGATGGCACCATAGATGTCTATGCAGGCATGTATAGTGGAGGAAATGCAGGATTGGTTTATGATTTACATTACAATCCTGATGATAATTCTGGAAATTTAAAAGTTTATCTTGAAGGACAACTTCAAGCTGAATTTACTTGGTATGGAAACGGATCAGGAACGTGGATTAATCATATTACTGGAGAAACTGGAAGCTGGTAATATTTAAAATTTTTAATTTCTTAATCTATGAGTTTTTCATAATAAAATTGTTGTTTACCTAAGGAATTAAAATGTAAGCCGTAAATGAAATATTAATATTTACGGCTTTTTTCTTTTTAATATTTAACTTTGGAATAGTTTTCGCAATTTATCTTGTCAAAAATAAAAACACTGTTGAAAAATATAATCTACATATTTTTTTTATTATTTGTTGGAATTAGCTTTAGTCAAGATAAAAATCAGCTTGAAAAAGAAAAAAATGAAGAGGAAAAAGATACGCTTCATTTTCAGATTCCTAATATCTCTTCTTCAGATTCTTTAAAATTTGAACCCATTTTTTTTGATTGGAATGATTCTATAAATATGGATAGAATTCGTTTAGATGAAATTGAAATAATTGCTCCTTTCAAGTTTGAAGATATTAAAGAAAGAAATCAGTATTTAATTTTACAAAGAAAAACAAGAAAAGTTTGGCCTTATGCAGTACTTGCTGCAGAAAGATTAGAAGAATTGAGAAATCGATTGGATTTGATTGAATCCAATTATGATAAAAAAGCTTATACACAGCGTGTGCAAAGATATATGGAAGGACAGTTTGCTAAAAAACTGAAAAAACTAACTCGTTCTGAAGGACAGATTTTAGTGAAACTTCTTTATCGACAAACCGGAGAAACTACTTATGAAATATTAAAAGATTTAAGAAGTGGTTGGAGAGCTTTTAGATATAATATTACTGCTGGAATGTTTACTATTTCTTTAAAAGAAGAATATAATCCTTTGGAAAATAAAGAAGATTATTTTATTGAACACATTCTCAGAAGAAGTTTTCAAATGGGATATTTAGATGAAGAAAATCCGAATATGGAAATAGATTTTTCTGAAGCTCTTCAAAAATGGGAAAAAAATTAGATTTATTTTTTTGTAACATTTCCTTGATTTTCTCGTCTTTATGATAAGAAATAGTTTTTCTAAACAAAAAATTATTTATTTTATTTTCACTTCGTCAAAAACAAATAAACCTTGAGCACTTATCTAAAAATCAATAATTTAACAAAAAGATATGGCGCTTTAACTGCGGTTGAAGATTTATCTTTTGAAATAGAAAAAGGAAATATTTATGGAATTTTAGGTCCAAATGGAAGTGGAAAATCCACCACTTTAGGAATGATTTTAAATGTTGTAAATCCTACTCATGGAAATTTTCAATGGTTTGATGGAAAAATAACCAATCATCAAGCTTTAAAAAAAATTGGGGCCATCATAGAAAATCCTAATTTCTATCCTTATATGACAGCTGTTCAGAATTTAGAATTAGTTTGTAAAATCAAGGAAATTCCTTTTTCTAAAATAGAAGAAAAATTAGCTGTTGTTGATTTATTAGGTCGAAAAGACAGTAAATTCAAAACTTTTTCTTTAGGAATGAAACAGCGTTTAGCCATAGCTTCTGCGTTGTTAAATGATCCTAAAGTGTTGATTTTAGATGAACCCACCAACGGATTAGATCCGCAAGGAATTCATCAAGTTAGAGAAATCATTTTAAAAATAGCAAAACAAGGCACCACTATTCTCTTGGCTTCTCATTTGCTTTATGAAGTAGAAAAAATATGTTCGCATGTGATTATTCTCAGCAAAGGAAAAAAAATCTATGAAGGAAGTGTGGATGCTATGAATTCAAATCATGGATTTTTAGAATTAAAAGTTGAAGAAAACACAGATCAGCTTTTAAACTTTTTAAAATCTCATAAGCTTTTCGGAAAAATTGAAAAAAATGAAAACGGAAAAATTTCTGTTATGTTAAATCAAGAAGTTGATGCTTCAGCAATCAATAAACTTCTTTTCAAAGAAAATATAATTCTTTCACATTTGGTGAAACAAAAATCCAGTTTAGAAAAGAATTTCTTAGAAATCACCAAAAACTATAAAAACTAAAAATCTTATTTTATGTTAAAATTATTGCAGATAGAATTGCATAAAATGCGTTATAATCGCGCAACAAAAGTGTTTTTGATTATTTATTTTTCCTTGTTTTTTTCTATTGTTTTATTTTCTTCTATCAGATTTAAATTCGGCGATATAGATTTTCAATTAGCAGAACAAGGAATTTTTAATTTTCCTTATATCTGGCATTTCAACACTTATTTTGCTGCAATTCTTAAAATATTTTTAGCTTTAGTAGTAATTTCTATGATTTCTACAGAATATGCTAACCAAACTTTAAAGCAAAATCTAATTGATGGTTTATCAAAAAAAGAATTTGTTCTTTCTAAATTTTATATGATTATAGTTTTAAGTTTAGCTTCTACCCTATTGATTTTCTTGGTTTCTTTAGGATTAGGATTGGTTTTTTCTGATTTTAATGAAATGAATATCATCTTCTCCAGAATGGAATATTTGGGCGCTTATTTCTTAAAACTCATTGCTTTTTTCTCCTTTTGTTTATTTCTTGGTGTGTTGATAAAAAGATCAGCTTTTGTGATTGGTGCCTTATTTGTTTGGTGGATTATAGAAGGAATTATTAAAGGAATTTTTTCTTTTAGAAAACAAAAATACAATACTGAAGAATATTTTAGTCAGTTTCTACCTTTAGAATCTATGAGCAATTTAGTCAAAGAACCCATCAGTAAATTAGGAGTTGTAAAATCTTCTTTTAATGTGGTAAGAGATGTAAATATTCATTGGTATCAACTCCTAATTGCTTTGGTTTGGACTTTCTTATTTGTTTGGGGAGCTTATGCTCTACTGCAAAAAAGAGATTTATAAATCTTGTAAAAAAGACTTTAAATTTTCTACATTTTTCTTTGCATTTCCAATGAAAATATTATCCTCAATTACAAAAACAGGACGTTTTAAAAAAGTATAATGTTCTAATAATAAATCCTTGTAATCTTTTTCTGTTAAGTTTTTATTTTTCAAATCTCTTTTTCTATAAAGCTGAGCTCTTCTGTTGAAAAGAGATTCATAATTTCCGGAAAGATTTTTTAATAACTCCAATTGATCTTCAGTTAAATTTTCTTTTTTAATATCTTGAAACTCAAAATCTTCTGGTAAATCAAGTTCATTTATAATTCGTTTACAAGTGCTGCAAGTAGAAAGGTGAAAAACTTTTTTCATCATAAAATATTTTTCACAAACATAATAGTTTATCAGAAAGCATAAAACTTTATAAGAAATCTTAACTTTGTAAAAAATAAAATTATGGGGAGAATTCTCGCATTAGATTATGGCACAAAAAGAACTGGAATTGCTGTTACAGATGAATTACAACTGATTGCTTCTGGATTGAAAACAGTAAAAACTTCAGAATTAATAGCGTTTTTAACCCAATATTTTAAAACTGAAAATGTTGAAAAAGTAATTGTGGGAGAACCCAAACAAAAAGATGGTTCAGCTTCGCAAAGTGAAGTTTATATCAAAGAATTTATCAAGAAATTTAAACAAGAATTTCCTGAAATTCCTTTAGAGAGAATTGATGAAAGATTTACTTCTAAAATGGCTTTTCAAACTATGATTGATAGTGGATTATCTAAAAAGAAAAGAAGAAATAAAGCTTTGGTAGATGAAATCAGTGCAACAATTATTTTACAAACATATTTATATAAATAAACTATTTATCTAAAGATTTAATTTAGAGTTGAATAATACATTTCTTTTTTAGCATTCGCATTTTTCATAAATTTGCAAAATTAATAATATTAAGTATATGATTTTACCAATTGTCGGTTATGGCGCTCCTATTTTAAAGAGAAAAGCAAAAGATATTTCTAAGGATTACAAAGATTTGCCAAAGTTGATTGAAAATATGTGGGAAACCATGTATAATGCAAATGGAATTGGTCTTGCTGCTCCTCAAATTGGTAAATCCATCAGATTATTTATAGCTGATCCCACTCCTTTTTTAGATGATGATGAGTTGACAGAAGAAGAAAAAAACACGATAAAAAGAGCAAAAAAAGTTTATATCAATCCTACAATTATTGAGGAAGAAGGCGAAGAATGGGGTTTTTCAGAAGGTTGTTTAAGTATTCCTGGAATCAATGAAGATATTTTTCGTCCTGAAAAAATAAAAATTGAATATTTTGATGAAGATTTCAATAAACATATCGAAGAATTTGACGGATTAGCTGCGCGAGTAATTCAACATGAATATGATCATATTGAAGGAATTTTATTTACAGATAAAATTTCCAGTTTAAAGAAACGCTTGATAAAGAGTAAATTAAAAAATATTACCAAAGGAAAAGTAAAAGTTGATTATCGCATGCGTTTTTCTGATGTAAAAAAACCTCGTTAATTTTTTGTATAATCCTTTAGAGGTTGCATATTTGCGCCTCAAATTAAGCAATATGAGTTTAGAAAAAATATTATCTATTTCAAGTAAACCTGGGCTTTATGAACTAAAAGCTCAAACCAGATCTGGATTTGTTGCACAATCTCTTCAAAATGGAAGAAAAATAGCAGTAAATCTACGCCACGATGTTAGTATGTTAAGTGAAATCGCTGTTTATACTTTAGAAGATGAAATCCCTTTACCAGAAGTATTTGAAAAAATATATGAAAAAGAAAACGGGGAAAAATGTATCGATCATAAAAGACCAAAAGCAGAATTAATTGCTTATTTTGAAGAAATTCTTCCAGAATATGATAATGAAAGAGTTTATGCCAGCGATGTGAAAAAGATTTTTCAGTGGTATAACTTATTGATTTCTAATAACATCACAGAATTCACAAAGCAAGAAGAAAAAGAAAGTGTTGAAGAAGAAAAATAATTCTTGAATTATTTGAAAATAATAAAATCCGTCAGATTTCAATATTTGACGGATTTTTATAATTTAAGTTTAAATTGATTTTTTAAACTCCTGGACGAACTACAGAATCTAATTTTCTGGCAATAATTACTTGTAGTTTTTTATATTCTCGTATTTCTTCCATGATTTCTCGATGATGTTCAGCTAAATTTTCTGTCATTTCTGAAATTAATTCAGTTGTTTTTTTCTTGATCAACATCATTCTTAAATTTAAAATTGTTTGCTGAACTTCTTTTTCTTCTAATTCAGTTTTATCTTTTACAAAAATTCCTTGACTTTCCCAGCGGTGGAGTTTATATTTCTCTTCATCCATCAAAATACTGGTGATTTCTGAAGCTGAAATTGTATCAATTTTATTGATAAATTCTTCTATAATTATTTTATTTTTCAGTTTAAATTCATTGATAATTTCAGGGTATAAACTTTTAAACTGATCATTGGTAAATTCAATTTCATCTTCTTGAAGATCTAAAAATATTTTTTCAAAAACTTTTGTTTCTCTGATTTCCGCTTCCAAAACCAATTCGCCTTCATCATTTTCTTTTAAAATATATTCTTCAAAAGTTCCTGTTTTCTCACCATATCTTAATAATAAACTGATCAACTGTCTTTCAATTTCATATTGTGGATCAACTTTTAATCTTGGATCTGGCTCACTTTTTACAACTTCAAGTTTTTTTGTTTTTTTCTTTGAAGTTCGACTCCTGTTTCTTTCTTCTTTTGCTTTGATTTGCGCTAAGGTGCTGTAAAGAACTTCTTCAGAAATTTCCATAATTCTGGTGCATTCTTTCAGATAAAGTTCTTGCCTAATTTCATCGGGAATTTTTGCAATGCTTTCCATCATATCTCTGATGACTTCAGCTTTTCTGATAGGATCTCCCTGAGTTTCTTTCATCAATAAAGAAGCTTTATAATTGATGAAATCCATTGCGTTTTCTTGCAGATATTTTTTGATTTCTTCTTCTGAATGGTTTTTAGCAAAATCATCAGGATCTTGTCCTGCTGGAAAAGTACAAATTCTGACATTCATATTTTGCTCAAGAATTAAATCTACTCCTCTTAAAGAAGCTCTAATTCCTGCTTCATCACCATCAAAAAGAATAACAATATTATCTGTTAATCTTCTAATTAATCTGATTTGCTCTGAAGTTAAAGCTGTTCCTGAAGAAGCAACTGTGTTTTTAACTCTTTTTTGATGAAGTTGAATAACATCCATATAACCTTCTACAACATAACATAAATCTTCTTTTGCAATGCTTTGTTTGGCTTGATATAAACCATAAAGAACTTTGCTTTTGTGATAAATTTCGCTTTCTGGAGAATTGAGGTATTTCGCCATTTTGGTGTTGTTTGCCAAAATTCTTCCTCCAAAACCAAGTATTCTTCCAGACATGGAATGAATAGGGAAAATAACTCTTCCTTTAAATCTATCAAATTGTCTTGTTCCGCCTTCTTTTGTGTTTTTTACAATGGTTAATCCTGTTTTTTCAAGATATTTAATTTGATATCCTTTTTTTAAAGCTTGCATGGTAAAAGCTTCCCATTTGTTGGGAGAATATCCTAAATCAAAAGTTTTTATACTTTCTTCTGTAAATCCTCTTTCTTTAAAATATGTTAGTCCAATTGCTTTTCCTTCTTCTGAATTTAAAAGTTGTTCTCGAAAATATTCTTTAGCAAATTCACTGACCAAATACATGCTTTCTCTTTCATTGGCCAGTTGTTTTTCTTCATCAGTTTGCTCTGTTTCTTCTACTTCAATTCCGTATTTATTAGCTAAATATTTTATAGCTTGAGGATAATTAAAATGTTCATGTTCCATCAAAAATGAAACTACATTTCCTCCTTTTCCGCTGGAAAAATCTTTCCAAATTTGTTTTGCAGGAGAAACCATAAAACTTGGTGTTCGCTCATCTGTGAAAGGACTCAAACCCTTAAAGTTGCTTCCCGATTTTTTAAGTTGAATAAAATCAGCAATGACCTCCTCTACTCGAGCGGTTTCAAACACTTGATTTATAGTAGATTGTTTTATCATTTTAGCAAAACTTAAAATTCAAAAACTTTTAAATTTATTGAAGTTTATAAATATTTAAAATAATAGATTATTTCAAATTAATTTTCAAAAAAGTTTTTCTCCTGTAAAATACTTTCCATTTCTGTTTGCAATTCTTTTGCTTTTTCTGCTGCTGCTTCTGCAAAATCTTCTTTATTGGAAGCATAAATAATTCCTCTTGAAGAATTGACTAAAAGTCCACAATCTTTATTTAAACCGTGTTCACAAACTTCTTTTAAGCTTCCACCTTGTGCGCCAACTCCAGGAACTAATAAAAAATTATATGGAGCAATTTTTCTGATATTTTTAAAATATTCTGGTTTTGTAGCGCCAATTACAAACATTAAATTTTGACTATTATCCCAATTTAAAGCTGTTTTTAATACTTTTTCATATAAAAACTCTTCTCCTGCTTTTTGCTGTTGAAAATCTAAAGATCCAGGATTTGAAGTCAAACCTAAAAGAATGGCATATTTATTTTTAAATTCTAAAAAGGGTTCAACAGAATCTCTTCCCATATAAGGTGCGATGGTTAAAGCATCACAAGAAAATTCTTCGTAAAAAGCTTTGGCATATCTGGTAGAAGTATTTCCGATATCTCCTCTTTTTGCATCCATAATTACAAAAATTTCCGGATGATTTTCCTTGAGATAATTCACGGTTTTTTGTAAAGATTTCCATCCCTTTAAACCATAAGCTTCATAAAAAGCAGTATTGGGTTTGTAAGCAACCGCTAAATGATGAGTTTTTGCTATAATTTCTTTATTAAAAGCAAAAATAGGATCTTCTTCATTATGTAAATGTTCAGGAATTTTTTCTAAATCAACATCTAATCCTATACATAAAAAAGAGCATTTTTTTTCTATCTGATTGCGGAGTTCTTCTAAAGTCATTTTAAATTTTAAAATTTAATGCGTAAATAATAATTCTCTATATTTTGCAAGCGGCCATAATTGATCGTCAATCAACATTTCTAATTTATCACAATGATAACGAATACTATCAAAAAAAGGTCGAATTTCATCACAATAAATTCGAGAACGTTTTTCTAAATCTTCAATTTTATCTGCGTATTTTCTTTTCTCTATCATTTTAGTAATATTCGCATTGATTTCTTCAATATGTAGAGAAACTGCTTCTAAAATATAAAGCTGTTCTTTGGCGTATTTTTTATAATTATCTCCATAAATATCTTTTAATCCTTGCACATTTTTCACCAACACATTTTGGTATTGAATGGCTGTAGGAATAATATGATTTCTTGCTAAATCCCCCACTACTCTGGCTTCAATTTGAATATGCATAATATAATCTGCCAATTCAATTTCATATCTTGCTTTCATTTCTGTGGAGTTCATCACGCCTAATTTTTCAAATAAATTCATGACTTTATCTGAAATTTTTACTTTTAAAGCTTCAGGCGTATTTTTATGATTACTCAATCCTCTTTTTTCTGCTTCTTTAATCCATTCTTTACTATATCCATCGCCTTCAAATCTGATTTTTTTACTGGCGGAAATGTATTTTCTTAAAACCGATAAAATAGCTTCTTCTTTATTCAATTTTGAACTTTCAATAAGTTGATCTACTTCATTTTTAAAATTCAATAATTGTTCTGCTACAATAGTATTTAAAATTGTCATTGCATTTGCACAATTTGCTGAAGATCCCACTGCTCTTAATTCAAATTTATTTCCTGTGAAAGCAAAAGTTGAAGTTCTATTTCTATCTGTATTATCGATTAAGATTTCAGGAATTTCTCCTACTACATCTAATTTATATTTTGTTTTTTCATCAGAAGAAATTTCTAAACTGTTGATATTTTCTAAATCATTTAAAATTTTATCAAGTTGAGAACCGATAAAAACAGAAACAATTGCAGGTGGCGCTTCACTTGATCCTAAACGGCAATCGTTTGAAGCTGTGGCAAAAGAAGCCCTGACTAATTCTTCATAATCATGTACTGCTTTAATGGTATTGATAAAAAAAGTAAGAAATCTTAAATTTGTTTTTGGAGTTGATCCTGGACTTAATAAATTTTCTCCTTTATCTGTGGAAAGCGACCAATTGTTGTGTTTTCCACTTCCGTTGACATGAGCGAAAGGTTTTTCATGGAAAAGCACTTTAAAATGATGTCTTTCTGCAATTTTTGCCATAATATCCATCAATAAAAGATTGTGATCTATAGCTAAATTTGCTTCTTCAAAAATTGGCGCTAATTCAAACTGGTTTGGCGCAGATTCATTATGACGTGTTTTTACAGGAATTCCTAATTTTCTGGCTTCCATTTCCAATTCTCTCATATATTGTAAAACACGAGTGGGAATTGATCCAAAATAATGATCGCTTAATTGTTGTCCTTTTGCGGGGGAATGTCCAAAAAGCGTTCTTCCTGTCATCGTGATATCTGGTCGAGATTTTGCTAAAGCTGTATCGATTAAAAAATATTCTTGTTCCCAACCTAAAGTTGCACTGACGCGATTTACTTCTTCATCAAAATATTTAACCACATTTGTAGCATGTTTATTCAAAACTCTTAAAGAACGTAATAAAGGAGTTTTATAATCTAAAGCTTCTCCTGTGTAAGAAACAAAAACTGTGGGAATACATAAATTTGTGCCATAAATAAAAGCTGGAGAAGTAGGATCCCAAGCGGTATATCCTCTTGCTTCAAAAGTATTTCTGATTCCTCCACTTGGAAAACTGGAAGCATCTGGTTCTTGCTGAACTAAAGTTTCTCCGCCAAATTTTTCTATAGCTGTTCCATCGCTTTCTGTATGAAAAAAAGCATCATGTTTTTCTGCTGAAGTTCCATTTAAAGGTTGAAACCAATGGGTGTAATGAGTTGCTCCTTTTGAGATTGCCCATTCTTTCATTCCTGTTGAAATTTGATCTGCTAAATCTCTATCAATTTTTTCTCCACTGTGAATTGCTTTTTCAACTTTATCATAAGCTTCTTTTGTTAAAAATTGTCGCCTTGCAGATTGATTAAAAACATTTTGAGCAAAAATTTCTGAATGTCTTAAAGGGGTTTTTAAAGAAACAGGTTTGTGTTTTTGTGCTTCTGTTAAAGCTTGAAATCTAAGAAAAGTCATAGTTGATAGATTATTTTGTCGGTTTGTTTTTACAAACTTAAAGGTTATAAT
>Ga0079226_10004324_pt1 | contig 10854 bp, 9 predicted proteins | sample Poulit2014_FD_76345 | JGI IMG/M metagenome (GOLD analysis project Ga0079226, IMG submission 76345) | Agricultural soil microbial communities from Georgia to study Nitrogen management - Poultry litter 2014 | ecosystem: Environmental > Terrestrial > Soil > Agricultural land | place: USA: Georgia...
CACGTAATAAGGAGTTCCGCCGCTCATGGCCAAGATCAAGGTCGAGGGGACCGTCGTCGAGATCGACGGCGATGAGATGACCCGTATCATCTGGCAGTTCATCAAGGACAGGTTGATCCACCCCTACCTGGACGTCGACCTGGAACGTTACGACCTGGGTATCGAGGAGCGGGACCGCACCGACGACCAGATCACTGTTGACGCAGCCAACGCCATCGCCCGGCACGGTGTGGGCATCAAGTGCGCCACGATCACACCGGACCAGGCCAGGGTCGAGGAGTTCGGCCTCAAGACGATGTGGCGGAGCCCGAACGGCACCATCCGTAACATCCTCGGCGGTGTCGTCTTCCGTGAACCGATCGTCATTTCGAACATACCGCGGTCGATCCCGCAGTGGACGAAGCCGATCATCATCGGCAGGCACGCGCATGCCGACCAGTACAAGGCCACCGACTTCCAGGTCCCCGGGCCCGGCAAACTGACCATCAGTTACCAACCGGACGACGGCTCCGCACCGACGACCTACGATGTGACGCACTTCCCCGAGGGCGGCGGCGTCGCGATGGGGATGTACAACTATCGTCGCTCGATCGAGGACTTCGCACGCGCCTCTCTGCAGTATGGTCTCGACCGTGAGCTCCCGGTGATCCTGTCCACCAAGAACACGATCCTGCAGTCCTACGACGGGATGTTCAAGGACGTCTTCGAGGAGATCTACGAAGCCGAGTTCCAGAAGGAATTCGAGGCGAAGGGACTCACCTACGAGCACCGCCTCATCGACGACATGGTCGCACAGGCCGTGAAATGGGAGGGCGGTTACGTCTGGGCCTGCAAGAACTACGACGGTGACGTGCAGTCCGACATCGTTGCCCAGGGCTACGGGTCGCTCGGACTGATGACCTCGGTCCTGCGCACCCCGGACGGTAAGATCGTGGAGGCGGAAGCCGCGCACGGTACCGTCACCCGCCACTACCGAAGGCACCAACAGGGCGAGTCCACGTCGACCAACCCGATCGCCTCCATCTTCGCCTGGACGCGCGGGCTGGAGCACCGCGGCAAGCTGGACGACAATTCCGAGCTCATCGACTTCGCGCAGAAACTGGAACAGGTCGTGATCGAGACGGTCGAGCAGGGCAGCATGACCAAGGACCTCGCGTTGCTGGTCGATGGCGACCACGGTTACCAGACCACGGAGGAGTTCCTGGCAACGCTGGACACGAATCTCGCGGCCAAGATCAAGCAGGGCTGAGCCCGCGCACAGTGATCACCGCGGAGCATCGCGCGGTGCCGAACAGGCCCCACCGCGCTCCGTGACGCATGCCGGGCGGTACTGGACCTATCGGGTGGATTTCGTGCTCGTCGGTTCCGTCACCGCCCGGCATGTTCGATGCTGGGGGTGCGTCGGATCCGACTGCCAGGGACCGAAAGCGTGAAGCGGCGACGACGAAGGAGCGACTGTGATACTCGGCATGCCGAAGCGTGCGCTGTTGATCGGTGCCGCTCTTGTCGTCGTGGTGCTGATTTCGGTGTTCAAACCGTGGGATGACGCCTCTGCGGGCTCGGACGGGTCCGAATCCCGCTGCCAGGTGTCGGTGACCGCGGACATGCTCAACGTGCGTGCCGAACCGGATATCGACAGCGAGGTCGTCGACCAGCTCGAGCGCGAGACGGAGATCGAGGCGACCACCGAGGTACGCGACGGGTACCGCAGAATCGCCACGGACGAGTGGGCTTCGGACGAGTTCCTGGAGCCATTGCAGGACGCGAGCTGCTGACACGGTTCCCGAAACCGTGGTCGTGATCGTGTCCGTCCCTGATGCGTTGTCAGTGGTGTCGGAGTGAACGGGTAGTCTCGCCAGCGTGCTGAGGGTATCCACTGTCAACGTCAATGGGCTGCGTGCGGCGGCGCGGAAGGGGTTCGTGGAGTGGTTGGCCACCACCTCTGCCGACGTGATCGCCTGCCAGGAGGTTCGCGCGCAACCGGACCAGCTTGCCGAGCACGTCGGTACTCCGGAGGGGTGGTTCGTCACGCACGCTCCCGCAGCGGCGGAGATCAAGGGACGTAACGGGGTCTCGATCTACAGTAGGCACGAGCCGGTCACGACCCGAGTCGGATTCGGGGACAGCGAGTTCGACGACAGTGGTCGTTATCTCGAGGCGGAGTTTCCCGGGCTGGTGCTGGCCAGTCTGTATTTGCCGAGCGGCGAGGTCGGTACCGAGCGGCAGGATCAGAAGGAACGCTTCATGGACTCGTTCCTGACCTACCTGTCCCAGCTGCGGAACCGGGCCGCTGCGGACGGGAAGGAGGTGCTCGTTGTGGGGGACTGGAACATCGCACACGCCGAGGTCGATCTGAAGAACTGGCGCGGTAACCGCAAGAATTCCGGGTTCCTGCCGACGGAACGCGAGTGGCTGAGCAGGGTGTTCGACGAGGCGGGTTATGTCGACGTGCAACGTCGACTCGATCCGGACGGGCCGGGGCCGTACACCTGGTGGTCCTACCGGGGCAGGGCCTTCGACAACGACTCCGGGTGGCGGATCGATCTGGCCTGCGCCACGCCCGGGCTCGCCCGGACTGCGTGCTCGGCGGTGGTCGAGCGTGCGGCGAGTCATGATCAGCGTTGGTCCGACCATGCGCCGTTGACGGTCACCTTCGACTGGGAGTTCCCCACCCGTTAGCCGTCTGAACCCGGAAATCGCAGGGCAGTGAGTGTCCTCTCGTGTCTGGTCGGTACCGGCCCGCTGCGCTACCGAATACTTGGGGGTCCCCGTTGTGTGGGATGGGAACGGAGGCGCTAGCCTCCCCGTCGGAACGAAAAACCGGAGCTGAACACACTTTCGGTGCGTTTCGATGTTCCCTGTTCGCCTGTTCAGGTGACGCGGAAGCCGTATTGATCAGACGCTGAGGCGGGAGGAACCACGGTGCGGGTCGCGGGACGTACGCTGGTCCGTGCGGGAGCGATAGCCATCGCGTCGCCGACGGTGTTGTTGCTGACCGCACCTGTCGGTGCCGCCTCGCAGCAGGGCATGCGGCTCGCCGAGACCGCGGCCGAAACGACTCCGTTCGGGCTGCTCGGGCCGGTGGGCCTGGTCGCCGTGGCCGTCGGCCTGCTGGGGATGGTCGCCGGAACGGTGCGTCATCTGAAGCGGGTACGCGCCCGTGTCGAGTCGCCTTCCGATGCGGAGCAACGGGACGTCGGGCAGCCGTCGCAGCACGCGGCATTCGACACGGTGGAGAGCCACCACTGACCGTGACACCGGCAGTCACACAGGAAATTACTGTGTGACGTAACAGAGTGTGCGCACGTAGCCTCGAAGCATGATCGAAAACGCTTCCTGTGCCGCATCCGAGCCGACCCCCACTGCCAGTGCCATGCGCAGGGCCCTCAACAGGGCCGACCAGGGAGTTCCGCTCGACGTCGACGAGGCGGCGGTGTTACTGCACGCGCGCGGTGCGGACCTCGACCGGTTGCACGCGGCGGCGGCGCGTGTCCGCGACGCCCACCTGACGGATCAGGGGAGGAGCGGCATTGTCACCTACAGCCGCAAGGTGTTCATCCCGCTGACGAGACTCTGTCGGGATCGCTGTCACTACTGCACCTTCGTTGACGTGCCCGGAAATCTGGAAACACTGTTCCTCGAACGCGATGAGGTCGTCGAGATCGCCCGGGAAGGTGCACGCCAGGGCTGCCACGAAGCGCTGTTCACGCTGGGAGACCGGCCGGAGGAACGGTGGCCCCAGGCCCGGCAGTGGCTCGATGAACGCGGCTACCGTTCGACACTGGAGTATGTGCGCTCGTGTGCGATCGCCGTGTTGGAGGAGACGGGCCTGTTGCCGCATCTCAACCCCGGCGTGCTGAGTTGGGAGGAGTTGCTGCGGCTCAAGCCGGTCGCGCCGAGCATGGGGATGATGCTGGAAACGACCGCCCGCCGACTGTTCGACGAGCAGGGCGGGCCACATTACGGCAGCCCTGACAAGGATCCCGACGTGCGGCTGCGTGTGCTGGACGACGCGGGCAGGGTGGGGGTGCCGTTCACGACGGGCGTGCTGGTGGGCATCGGTGAGACCCGCACCGAACGGGCCGAGTCACTACACGCCATTCGGAGTCGTGCGCGGCAGTACCGCAATATTCAGGAAGTCATCGTGCAGAACTTCCGTGCCAAGCCGGACACCGCGATGCGCTCGACGCCGGACGCCGAGCTCGACGATCTCGCCGCCACCGTGTCGGTGGCGCGGTTGCTGTTACCACCCGGTGTGAGCGTGCAGGCACCGCCGAACCTCGTCGGTGACGAGCACGATCTCCTGCTGCGGGCGGGCATCGACGATTGGGGAGGGGTGTCTCCGGTCACTGCGGATCACGTCAACCCGGAGCGCCCGTGGCCGGAGATCGGCGAACTCGCCGACCGGACCTCACAGGGCGGGTTCGCCCTGCGGCAACGGCTGACGGCCTATCCGAAGTACATCGCCGAGGCGGAGAAATGGATCGATATCAGGCTGCACGGTCACGTCGCCGCACTGGCGGGCCGGGACGGCCTCGCGGCGACCGACACCGTGCCGGAGGGACGCGCCTGGCAGGAACCCGACGGTGGGATGGAGTCCACCGGCAGGACGGACCTGCACACCGCCGTCGACGGTGAGGGACGCAGCTCGGATCGGCGCGGCGACTTCGACACGGTGTACGGCGACTGGGAGGTGCTCGCCGAGCAGGTACCGACCGGGACCACACCGCGACGGTTGGACTCCACTGCGCGGGCCGGCCTACGGCTGGCGGCGGAAGAGCCCGCAGCGTTGCTGTCCGAGGACAACACCGATGCCGCGATGGCGCTGTTGACCGCGGACGGTGAGGCCCTGGAGAGCCTGACCCGTGCGGCCGACGCGCTGCGTGCGGACACGGTGGGTGAGGACATCACCTATGTGGTCAACCGAAACATCAACTTCTCCAACGTGTGCTACGTCGGTTGTCGGTTCTGTGCCTTCGCCCAGCGTGAACGGGACACGGACGCGTTCCGGTTGTCGGTCGACGATGTTGCCGCCCGCGCCGTGGAGGCAGCGGAGCTGGGGGCTACCGAGGTGTGTATGCAGGGTGGGATCGACCCGAAACTTCCGGTGAGTTACTACGCGGACATGGTTCGTGCGATCAAGGCGGCCGCACCGGGCATGCACGTGCACGCGTTCTCCCCCATGGAGATCGTGTCGGCGGCGTCCAAGGCCGGGGTGAGTGTTGGTGAGTGGTTGAGTGAGCTGCGTGACGCCGGGCTCGATTCGATCCCCGGAACCGCCGCCGAGATCCTCGACGACGACGTTCGCTGGGTGCTGACCAAGGGCAAACTGCCCGCCTCGACCTGGATCGACGTGGTTACCACCGCGCACCAGCTCGGAATCCCCTCCTCGAGCACCATGATGTACGGCCATGTCGACCATCCCGAACACTGGCTCGGACACCTGCGGGTGCTGGCGCGGATCGCCGCGGAGACCGGGGGGTTCACCGAGTTCGTCGGGCTGCCGTTCGTCCATCACAACGCCCCGGTGTATCTCGCCGGGATCGCTCGTCCCGGGCCGAGTGTGCGGGACAACCGAGCGATCCACGCGTTCGCCAGGCTCGCACTGCACGGGTTGATCGACAACGTGCAGTGCTCCTGGGTCAAACTCGGTGACAGTGGCACCGCGCAGGTGCTGGCCGGCGGTGCCAATGACATCGGGGGTACGTTGATGGAGGAAACGATCTCGCGGATGGCCGGTTCGGAACACGGTTCCTCCCGCACCGCCGCGGAGCTTGCGGAGCTCGGGGCGCTGGCGGGTCGTCCGGTCCGCGAACGCACCACCACCTACGGACGCACCGGTCACACGGCCGCGCACAGTACCGTGTGACACGGCTCGCGCGGTGGGTTCCCGGCATGCCGCGTTGCGGCGTGCGCACAGCGTAGTTAACGTTTGCGCGTGTCGGATGGACAGCGGGCTCGCGAGCAACAGGGTGTGGAGAAGGAGAAGCTGCTGGCGCGGTTACGGCGGCAGTATCCGTGGCTCGACCACCTCGTACGAGCCAACGAAGCGTTTACGCAGCGTTACGGCAAACACTACGCTGCGGCCGTAACCTACTTCAGTGTGCTCTCCGTCATCCCGATCCTGATGGTCGGGTTCGCGATCGTGGGTTTCGTGGTGATGGGCGACGAGGTACTGATCGGACAACTCCGTTCGGGAATCCGTGGGTCGGTGCCCGACGGACTCGACGACGTCGTCAGCAGCATCCTCGACGTGGCGGTCGAGTCCGGCGGGGGCCTGGGGTTCATCGGCCTGTTGCTGGCGCTCTACTCCGGAATCGGCTGGATGTCCAACCTGCGCGATGCGCTGACGGCCCAGTGGAACCAGCCCAAGCCCCAATTGCCGATCGTGTCCAAGACGCTGAAGGACCTGGTGAGCCTGGTCGGGCTCGGCGCGGCACTGGTGTTCTCGTTCACGTTGACCGCGGTGGGAAGCGCACTCGGCGAGAACATGCTCGACTGGGTCGGACTCGCGGGGCAGGGGTGGGCCCGCACCCTGTTGCGCATCGTCACGATCCTACTGACGTTGCTGGCGAACCTGCTGGTGTTCCTCTGGGTGATCGCGCGGCTGCCGCGGGGCCGCGTGGCCTGGCGTGGCGCGGTGAAGGGTGCTGCGCTGGCATCCGTCGGATTCGTCGCCCTGCAACAACTGGCGACACTGTATCTCGCCGGGGTGGGCGACAAACCCGCCTTCGCGGTGTTCGGCCCCGTACTCGGCCTGCTGATATTCGCGAACCTGGTTTCACGCATGCTGTTGTTCGTCACCGCGTGGACCTCCACCGCCACCGAGAACCGGAGCACGGTGCAACAACCGCCGCCCCCGGTCACGATCCGGCCCAACGTGGTGCTCAATCGTGGCATCGGCCCCCGCGGGGCGGTTGGTCTGTTCGGGATCGGCGCCCTGCTCGGCTGGCTCGGCCACCGTAAGCGGTGATCTCGGCCGTCGCCGGAATACCCACATCACCGATCGCGTTCGTTCCAGTCGCGAGACAAGTGAGGTGAGGGTGGCAGACACGGCGACATCGGGGCACGCGGGCGATCCGGACGACTCCCGGAACGAACCAGGGACGCGGCTACCTCGAGAGATCTGGGTACTCGTCGGCGGAAGTTTCCTGATCGCCATTGGCTACGGTCTGGTCGCGCCCGCCCTACCGACCTTCGCGGCCAGTTTCGATGTCGGTATCACCGCCGCCTCCGCCGTGGTCAGCGCGTTCGCCGGAGTGCGGTTGGTGTTCGCGCCGCTGAGCGGCAAACTCGTCACCAAGCTCGGCGAACGTCCGGTGTATCTCTGGGGAATCAGCATCGTCGCGGCCGGCAGCATCGCGTGTGCCTTCGCCCAGGACTACTGGCAATTGATGGTGTTCCGCTCCGCGAGCGGTATCGGTTCCACGATGTTCACCGTCTCGGCCATCGGCCTGTTGATCCGTATGGCCCCACCGCACCTACGCGGCAAGGCCTCCAGCGCGTGGGGAACGAGCTTCCTGCTCGGCGGGATCGCCGGCCCGGTCTTCGGTAGCGCGTTGGTGGGCTTCTCGCTACGTGCGCCGTTCCTCGTGTACGGTCTGGCGCTGGTACTGACCACCGTGCTGGTGTGGTGGCAACTGCGCCACTCCCACCTGGTCGCGCCCGTCGACAGCGGCAGTCGACCCACGATGACATTCCCGCAGGCACTGCGCGACTCCACTTACCGTGCCGCGCTCGGATCGAACTTCATCAAGGGTTGGGTCGTGCTCGGCATCCGCACCTCGCTGATCCCACTGTTCGTCAAGAACGTGATGGGCACCTCGGAAGCCTTCGCCGGAATCGCGCTGGCGGTGTTCGGAGTCGGTAGTGCCGGAGCGCTGCTGTTGGCTGGACGGATCACCGATTCCCGCGGACGCAAGCCGCCCGCACTGGTGGGGTTGGTGTTGCTGGCACTCGGGGCAGCGCTGCTCGGCCAGTCGAGCGATCCGTGGTTCTTCCTGTTCGCTTCACTGATCGCCGGGATCGGCTCCGGTTCGGTGAATCCCGCACAGAGTGCGGCCCTCGCGGACGTACTCGGCAGCGACGCTCGTGGCGGTGGGGTGCTTGCCGGATTCCAGATGATCGCGGATATCGGCGCGGTCAGCGGTCCACTGGTCGCGGGCGCCATCGCCGACAACTGGTCGTACACGAGCTCGTTCGCCATCACCGGCGGGATCACGCTGCTCGCGGTCGTGCTGTGGCTGTTCGCACGGGAAACGCTGCCGAGCCGCGACACTGCCGGGGCCACCGACACTGCCGGGGCCACCGACACTGCCGGAGCCACCGACACTGCCGAGGCTGAGGGCACCGTCGACTCCGGTCAATCCGCGCAACAACCCGCCACCGAGCGCTGATCTGCACTGGCCGGTGGATCCGAATGATGATCCGGACCATACTGCGATACTGAACGGTATGCGGATGTCTCGAAGCGTGTCGTTGTTTCTGCTGGCTTTCGGCGTGTGGTCCTGGGTCATTTGGATCACGTTCGTCCGTAACCTCTCCAACAGCGACGACGCGTTCAACGCGGACGGCTCACCGACCTCGTTCTTCGTCGTTCACCTGGTGTTGGCGATCGTGTCGTTCGTACTCGGCACGATCATCGGTGTGATCGGGTGGCGGGGATGGCGCTCCCGACACACGCGCGAGTGAACGCACGGCGCGTGCTCAACCACCCAGCAGGCTCGTGCCCGCGTCGAGAACACCGGTGAGGGTGCCCGCGACCGGATCCAGTACCGGGGCGAGCAGCCCGCCGTCCTCGTCGTGGCCACCGCGTTCGGCAGCAGGCCGTTCCTCGTCTGTGGTGCCGGTGGTCGCTTCCTGGGGTTCCGGCGAGGATCGCGACCGGTCGGGAGACGACGGGCCGGTATCTCTGCTTGACCCCGGTTGTGCCCCGGGGGATTCCGGTTCCTGTTGCCGGGATTTCGGGGGCTGCGGCTGGGCGGCTCGTGACCGTGCGGCGTGGGAGTCGGATTCCGACGAGTTCGCCTGCCCCGCGGTGGGATCGGGCTGTTCCTGGGAGGTCGGTGTGGCACCAGCCGCGGGGCGCTCCCCCTGGTGGGCGGGCTGATCGAGCGAGGTTTCCGCACCCCGCAGCTCGATCTGCGGGGTGCTCGAGGCGGACGCGGTGTTGGTCGATACCCGTTCCGATGCCGTCGTCGGCGCCCGGTGATGCGCGTGGGGAGCTGTGGCCGCCGCACCGAGTGCTTCCGGCGTCCCCTGGGAACGATCCAGCGGCGTGGCGGCGGTACTCTGCAGACCGACCATTCCGGCGACCGTCAATCCGACGAGGACGGCGGCACGGCTGACCGTCGTGGCGCGGGCGCCTCGTGTGCGCGAATGTCCCGCGAGCGTGACGGGGACGGCCGCGGCGACGCCACGTTCCCTGCGCAACAGTTCCGTGACATGCGTCGTGTGCCCACCGGTGCCCGGGGAATCGCCGGTGTTCCTGCGCACGTGGCCGTCGCCTCGCAGCCGGTCCGTCGCCGGTCGCGACTCGGCCCCGGGCTCTTGCTCGTCGGGTGCCGCCCGCTCGCGTGCCACCAGCTCGGCGACCGTGTGATGTCGTCCTCCACCGGACGAGGTGCCGTGGGCGCGCGTCGACGTCGACACTGTCAGACCTCCGTTGTTCACGTGGTCGGGCGCTACTGTCCCGACCGGGACCGTGCTGCGACGATGCTGAAGTGTGGCACACGTTACTGCATGCATATGATCAACCGCGACCGGGGTCGTGGCGGAAACGTCGGTGTCCCATCCGCTGCCTGCGACTGGTTGCGAGAGCCACCGTGAGCAACAGGAGAAGCAGTGCCCCCGTGATCCACATCCACGGTTCGACAGAGTCCGAGGAATCCGCGACCGTGCCCGCGTGCTGCTCGTCGCCCTCTGGGGAGCTCTCCGAGGAGGTCGGCGGTGTGTCCCCGCGACCGTTCACGGTTCCCACCGCAGCACGGTGGTGCCCCGCCAGTCGGAAGCCGTAGTCCAACAGCTTCCCGGCCTGTGTGGCCAGCGGATCCGGACGTTGTTTGCCGCGCAGCAGCACCACTCCGATCCGAGCGCCGTCACGTTGGGCACCACCCGCGTAGGTGTGCTGCGCGTTGTCCGTGAATCCCGTCTTGCCACCGAGGAATCCGGCGTAGCTGCCGAGCAGCTTGTTGTCGTTGCGGAGTGGGTAGTCCTCCTCGCCGTTCTTTCCGGGGAAGGTGAACTTCTTCGTGCCGACGATCCGGGCGATCCGTTGGCTCCGCATAGCTGTGTTGTAGATGATGCTGAGGTCGTAGGCGGAACTCACCATGCCCTCGGAGTCCAGTCCGGAGGTGCTGGTGGCACGGGTGTCCAGCGCGCCGAGCTGTGCGGCCCGCTCGTTCATCAGGCGTAACGCCCGCTGTTGACCGCCGAGCGCGGTACCGAGTGCGTGCGCGGCATCATTGCCCGAGACCATCAGTAACCCGTGCAACACTTCGTTGACCGTGTACTGTTCGCCCTCGGACAGACCGACACAACTGCAGACCGCCTCGGCATCCCGCGTGGTCGGGGTGATCTCGTCGTCCGAGTCGAAATGGTCGACAACGACGAGCGCGAGCAACAACTTGATCAACGAAGCCGGCCGGTGTCGTGCGTGCGGCGCTCTCGCCGCCAGCACGTCGCCGTTGTCGAGGTCCTGGATCACCCACGACTTCGCCGTGATGTCCTCCGGCGGATCGGGCGCCGTCTTCGGGAGTACCAGACCGCACTGCCCGAGCAGATCACCTCCCACCGGAGAGTCCGGTACCGGTAACGGTTCCGTGGAGATTGCTGCCGGCGGGTGCTGATCCGGGC
>Ga0079226_10004325_pt1 | contig 10854 bp, 17 predicted proteins | sample Poulit2014_FD_76345 | JGI IMG/M metagenome (GOLD analysis project Ga0079226, IMG submission 76345) | Agricultural soil microbial communities from Georgia to study Nitrogen management - Poultry litter 2014 | ecosystem: Environmental > Terrestrial > Soil > Agricultural land | place: USA: Georgia...
GAAAAAGTTGTGACTTCATGCATAACAATTACACGTAGTAATTTCAAGGATCCTGATCTAAAAGCCAAAGACATTATTAATGTTGACGATAAGAACTATATTGTTTTACATATTATATCAATAAAAATCACTAATCGTGTGAAGTTTCGTATTGAGTATAAAGTAGTTGTCCAAGATTTAAATATTAATGTACGCCTTTTTGATAAAGTTGATCCGTATGAAGACATATTTGAAAAAACATACACAATAAAAGTTGGAGAATTTTTTAAGTGCGATAAAAGTATGCAACTTACAGTTGTTGACACCCCTGAAGGAGATTTTACATTCACTTATGTTTTAGATCAGGTTAAATCAACTAGAGTCAAATATCCAGATATCTATGTGATAGCTGAATATAATTACGTTCATATTATTAATCAAGATGAGATTAATAGTATTTTATACAAAGAAAAAATAAAAAAATTAACACTAATTTAGATCAAAAAATTAATCAATCAAGTATGTAAAAGAGGAAAGGATGACTCAACATGGATGCAGTTAAAGTTGTTAAAGAAATTAAAAAAAGAGTTAACGGTGTATATATATCCAGTGATTTAATTGAGTATCTACAAGAAGTAAACGCTAAATATCCAGGCAAATTAAAGCCTATTGCTAAAGGAGCGTCTTTTAAAGGAATTCAAGAAGATCATAAAGTTATCAATCGACTAATTCAAAGTATTTCAGATAATGAAAAGACATTTAGTTTCACTAGGTCATATTTATTTTTAAATTATTTAAAATATAATATTGAAAATTTATCTGAAGTTAAAGAAATCTCATTAAGTATTGAACTACTTGAAAATGCTACAAGTGTTGAATTAATTCAAGTCAAGCAAGGAAAGCACGATATTACTGAGCATTTTAATTTAGAGAAAGATGGATCCAGATTCATGATAAATTTTGGCAATGAAATAATACGAAAAATTGTTAAAGAAAACCTACCTCTAAGTTTTAAGTATAAAGAAACTATCAGCTTGGAAGTTCCATCATTTGTATAAGGTGTGGTTATATGTATACATTTGTTAACTCCAAAGCTTTTACTTATACATGGTTTGGAATGTCATTATTTCTACTTTGTATAACTTCTTATATAGGTTATACAGGATTAAGTTTATTTTTTATCTTAACTTTCATCAGTAGTTTTTTTGACATCTTACTAGAGCATTGGTACTCGATAGGTGTATCAAAGAAATTAGTTATCTTCAATTGTTTTGCTAATGCTTTAGGTATTATTGTTCAAGCATATTATGGATTATACGGTGGCATGGTGACTTCTACTATTGGTTTCATGTTGTTAATTCATAAAGCATTAACATGGGATAGTAGAAAAGATGGGAAAATCAGTTATTTCAAAAGACAAGAGACAACGCTAACTATCATGGGTATTAGTTTAGGAATAGTAATTCTAGGTATGGTCTATGGAATAGTATTCAGAGGAAATCAGCCATTTTGGTTAGTAGGGTTGAATATTTTGACTTTTATATTAGGTGTAGGTGGAAGAGTATTGTTACTCAATGGAAAAGTACAAGCTCAATACCTATATATTGCTAGAGAGTTAGCAGATTTAGCTATCTTTATTTCAATGATCAGTTTAAGTCTAACATCAGATAGTTTGTGGTTACGTTTAGCTAGTATTGTTTCTAGCTTAATAATTTTGTTTAAAGCAAGTATAAATTGGGCATATGAAGCTAAAAATAGGTGATTAGAATGGATATAGTAGTAAAAATATTAATTGGTTTAGTTACACAAATTATTAACTTTCTTATTTTATATAGTTTATATTTACTATTTAGTAAAATTTTCCATCTACCAACTAGTATTATCATGATCATTCTAATCATGATTGGCAATGTAATTGAAGTTAATTTTAAGATTAATGTGTAAAGGCATAAATACATTGAGGTGATGAGTGGTATGCAAAAACAAGAGATTATCAATCCTTACGAATTAAGTAAGGACGACAAGGTCAAGAAACAAAGAACATTTTATTCTAAGAGAAAAGCTATTAAATATCTTCAAACTAAAGCAACACATTTTGAAGTTACTAAAAAGCTATTTAATGAGTTAGACCAGACTGGAAGATTGCTTCCAAATAAAAGTAGATTTGGTTTTGGTAGATACTCTGAATATAATCTTGATCTCTACGCTTATGAAACTCAACCACGATCGATCAAGACGGAAATTTAAAATAACAGAAGAAGGGGTTTTATGCAATTTTTAGATAAAGCGCTGACTACGGTATTAATTGTAACACTTTTGGCAAACGCAGCTACATTACTCATGGGGTTATTTTATTTTTTTAATCTACCGTTATTTGAATTATGGATTGTAGAGAATGTAGTATTGTTTTTTGAAACACTGGCTAAACTAGAAATTGAATTTATAATTTTTGATCATGAAGATCATTGTTAATCAAGATGAGATTAATAATATTTTGTACAAAGAAAAAATTTACACTAATTTAATGATATTTTAGCAAAGAGGAATCATATATCGAATGCAAAAACAAAATTCAGAAATAATTAGCGGTATGAAAAAAGAGTTAGAACAAAGTTTTAAAGGGTTAGATATGTACGTTAGGTATCACAAAAATAATTATGAAGAAACAAGTTCCTTCGATATACCAGATATTACTATTTATTATGGTGAATCAAGACTAGATATTTATCATGATGATGATATTAATACAACGCAAATTACTTTTGAATGTCAAGATACTAGTACAAACAATTTGGAAGAATTGAGTAAAGTTATAACTGTGGTTGGTAAGTACTTTGCTATGATTAAGATTTAAAAAATACTAACAAGCAGACCTTGTATCCACGATATTTTGAGTTGGTCTTACGCTTTGAGAACGTAGCAAGGTATTGCAAAGTTAAGCTGTTCTTTGCATCAATAAACACAAAGATCAAACACTTTTAAAGTCACGTCATAAAAACAGCACAACAGAATCTCCTTTAAGTTTAGTTGTTGTAGTTAGCCCTATATCCACAAGATCTGAGTGGTCACTTGCTTTTGAGAACAAGATAGGGTGTAGGCGAGATATAAGATCGAGCTTTTATATTTTGCCTAGAAGATTTTGGGTGATAATAATTCACCCTTCACACTTTCTTTTAAATACTACTACAGGTTGCAAGAAAAAATAATATGAAGGGACGTGGGCTACCTTCATTGCATATAATATTATTTTTTGTCTATACCTTGCAGCTAGTCCTACATCCACAAGATCTGAGTGGTCGCTTACTTTGAGGGTAAGGTAGGACATTAACATAATCAATAATCTACTAAGGGAAGTGATTGATATGATTCATGCAGTATTGTATACAAAACCAAAATGTGTTCAATGCAAAATGACTAGAAGAAAGATGACAGCTTTAAATTTTCCGTATGTCGATAATTATTATGGTGATTGCCACGAAGACAATTCGATTGATGTTGAAAGTTCAGACGAAAAGAAACGTAACTGGTCGATTGAGAAAATTGAAAAGCTTAAGCAAAAATATCATATAAAGAGTTTACCGTTTATAAAAATTGTTGATGATAATAATAAAGTTTTAGATTCGTGGGTAGGATTTCGACCAGATAAAATTTCTAAATGGTGTTTAAAGATAAAATGACATTTAAAAATAAGTGCGTAGTATTTACGGGTTCTCTTCAAAGTATGTTGAGAAAAAATGCAATAGAAAAAGTAAATGCTGCTGGAGGTATCGTTAAAAATTATGTTTCAAGAGAAACTGATTATTTAGTAATTGTTCCTAGACAGTTAGATATGTTTGAAAAGGAACGTAAAAGTAAGAAACAAATAGCTGCAGAAAAAATTAATATGAATGGCGGAGAAATAAAAATAATTTCAGAAGAAAAGTTTCTAAGCATGTTGAAGTAATCTAATAGATAAAGATAAACAAATTTCTCAACAAAGAGAGATTAAAAAATTTGGCCGTCACAAATGTGATGGCTATTTTTTATAGCATTTTAAAATTGTTTAACAAATGTTTTACGTAAAATAAGCGTAAAACAAAGCGTAAATTAGGTGTAAAACAAGTGTTAAATAGCTGTGTAACAAGCGAGAAAATTTGGGACATGAGAAAATGCCGACACTGTCGGCTCCCACGCACCCGTGGGATAATTTTCACTTATGCTCTTTAGCTTAGTTGTACAGAATGCAGAGCTTCGTTTTACAACTTAGCTAAATGATTTTGTAGTTTTGCTTCTTTTGTTTCGTTTTTCAAAAAAAGAAATAAAAGAAGTCACCTTTGATTTTGAAAAGGCGAAAATAATGGCGAAACTTTTCTTGGAAAAAATAAAATTTTATTGTGAGCTTGTGGAGGTGAATACTATGAAGTATAAAGATGCTCATATAAGATTTGATATTGATTTGTATAAAGAACTTGAGATGGAATCAAAAAAATATAATGAAGGAATAACAGCAGTAGTTAATAGAATAATTTCGGAATATTTTAATAAAAAAAGGTGGAGTAGTAGTAATCCTGAAGTAATAAATGTTTTAACTCGATTGATTGAACATGAGAATAACAATACTCATATTTTAAAAGATGCTTTGGAAGTTTTAGTAGAAAATAATCAATTGAGTAAAGAAAATCAGCAGAAATTGGATATCCTGATTGAAGATAACAATAATATTTTAGGATACGATGATATTTTAGATAAATTAGATGACAGTGAAAATTTGTAAGGAGAATTTGTTATGGGTAAAAAATTTACAGGATTTAGAATGAATGAGCAAGTAGAAACACAACTTAATGTTTTAGAACTGATGATTAAAGATAAACCAGAAAGATTTTTGCATGCTCCTGAAAACAGAAGTGCATTAATTAATTTAATGCTAGGCGATTATGCTAACTTTTTGATTAGTAATTTTAAAAAAGGAAAAAACTACGATGCATTAAAAAAACAATTAACTGATTTGAATACTAGAAAACCAATCAGCAAGAATGAAAGATTAATTCAAGCTAACTTTGATAAGTTAAGTGCGATATTGTATCTATTAATATCAACTAACCAATCTTTGCAAAGACTTGATATGAATGACTGGGAAAATATTCAGTCAATGTATAAGCAGGGTACAGTGGAGCATGAAATTTATAATAAATTAAAAGATATGGTTGAAGAGGATAAAATCAGAGCGGTTAAAAATGCAAAGCAAGCTGGAAGGAGGATAAAAGAATGAGAGTAAGAAATAGTTCAGAGTTTTATAGTTTTCTACATGCACTAGAAAATTTAGATCCAGAATGGTTTGTTCATGTTGGAGAAGAAAGCAGACCTAATATTTATTTAGACGATGGCGATTATAAAATTCCTGTTGAGAAAATTTTATTGGAAAGACAATTATTAGCAAAGCTTAGAAATATTTTAGGTATGAATTCTAGAAGCTGGCGAACCGCAGAGAAGAAAGATGAGATTAGATCATACGTTACATTCTATCGACAATTTGGTTTGACCTATGCACAAGTTGCTGAGATTTTAAAGATACCTGCAAGCACATTGCGACATGATTTTCCAGAACTAAAATACAACGAAACTATCAGTAAAGATTTTAAATTATCAACTGATGTTTTTGGAAATCAATTAAAGGCTAATGAAATTTGATGAGGGAAAATACAAATGACAGAAACACCAGATATAATTTATACTCAACAATTTGTAGCAGCAAATGTTCAATATTTAGATTATAGTGAGCGTGAAGAAGCAGTAGATCTTTTAAATGATTTTGATTTAGAAACAGGAGAGTCTAATATTCAACATGACGTTGATGAAAATTTAGCAGGGTATTTAGGTTACACAGATCGAAAAGCTGCGACAAAATTAGAAGATGGTTTGACAGGAGTCTATCCAACTTTTACACAAGACTCTTTGAATTTAACACACAAACAGCATCACGAATTAGCTGATAAAATCAGAGAGGCACAGAAAAATAAATCCATGTTGTGGCAAGGTGTTGTATCATTTAATCCAGATTTTTTAGAGAGGGCAAAGCTATACAATCCTGAAACTGGAGTAGTAAATCAACGAGCAATCAAAAGAGCAGTTCAAAAAGCAATCCCTGAGATGCTAAAACAAGAAGAGCTAAATGTTCCAGAAACATTTTGGTGGGCAGATGTTCATTTGAATACAAATCATGTACATGTTCATGTAGGCATTTCTCAAATCAAAAATACTAGACCATTAAAATTTGGAGAACCTAAAGGAACATTTCAAACGAAGTCACTGAAAAAAATTAAAAGTGTAGTTCATAGAGAAGTTGAGGATAAGATAAGTCGAGAACATGATATTAATTTAGAGAAGAAAATTGATGAACTAAAGAAAGATGTTGTTGATCAGTTAAAAGAAAATTTACAACAACAGCAGCAACAAAAAATGCTAGAACAAATTTGGTATGCACTACCTAAGTATAAAGATAAAAGACGCTGGAGAGCTAGTAATAATAGTTATGATTTTAGAGAAGCAAAGTTACTAGCTGGTAAGTTAGTTGATGATCTTTTAAAAACAGATTTAAATCAAGATTATGAAAAATATCTCTCAGCAATCAAGCAAAAGGATTCTGATAATAGAGAAAAGTATGGTCAAAATATTCCAGATTATATTCCTGAAAAGCAAAAGGATTTGCATGATTATCTAATGAATAGAGTATTTGATGAACTCAGAAAAGTAGATGTTGTTTCTACTAAAAGTAATTTTAGTGAACGTGTTAAATGGTTAGGAATTGAAGGAAATAATGAATTAATAGAAGTACTATCTAAACAGTTAAAGAATACAAAATCAGATATTAAGGCTAAAAAATTAAAGAAAGAAATTGGAATTAGAAAATATTATGTAGGTATTCTGATAAAAGAAAACAAGAATAAAAATTATTTGGATCAAATATCTGAATTAAAAGAAAAAGGTTTGAAGAATAACTTTCAAGACTATTTGATTAATGACCTTCAAGAAAAGTATCGTTTAGGTGTACTACAACTAATTACAAGAAATAAAAGAGATAATGATAATAAAACAGAGTATCAAAAACTGATAAATAAACATGTTGATGTTAGTCAAATAAGTGTAAAGAAAATAAATGAAGAGATAGTTGCTCAAAAAAATCAATATCTAGATGAATGGCTAAAGGTAGTTAAAAATACAAAGGATCCAAATGTACAGATCTACTTAAAAAATCAAGGACTAAAGAATGTTAATTTGCCTGAGTATGTGGATCTTCAAAAAAGGATTATGCAAGCTAAACTAGCAATAAAAGATAATAATAAGAAGTATGCGGACAATATTAGTTTGAGAAATCAGAAAAACGGCAAATTGTTTAAAGAGTTAAAAGAAGATTATGAGCAATTAAAAAATATAAATTCAAAAATAGATTTAAATCAAACACAGATAAGATTAAATCAAGCAAATAATAGTAAGAAAGTAAGTAGACAGAAAAATAAGTCTAAATCTTTGGCCAAAAAAGAAAACACAGAAAGAAAGCCTAAGAATAGTGTTTCTCCTAGATTGCTTAGCAAATTATCTTCTGCCTTAACTAGCGTAAAAAAAGAAGGTCAGGAAAGAATTAATGCTTTGAGAAGAAACCTAGACAAAGAAGATGACTTTGAAAAACAAGATAGAATTGATGAGATTGAAACTGAAACAGGACGTTCGATGGAAAGATAGTAGGATAAAGTTGAATTAAGTGTGCTAGATAGTAAGTTAAATAGATAGTTTATATGAGTAGTTCATGTAAAAATGGATTTTTCTGTTACTAGATGTAGGGACGATAACTAAAGAGTGTCAATATATCGTACTTGACAGTCTATGCTATAATTTTATTGAAAGGAGCTGTTGACAATGGAAAGATTTGAATTACAAAACCCGTTTGCTGTAGCTAATTTTATAATTAAGATTGCTATGGAAAAAGATAATCCTGTAACAAATTTAAAACTTCAAAAAATTATGTTTTTCTTGCAAGGATATAGTTTATCTAAATATGAAGCTCCTTTGATAAATGGAAATTTTTCCAAGTGGAGATATGGACCGGTCGAAGAAGATGTATACCGAAATTTTAAAAATAATGCAGCAATTCCAATAACTTACGAATACAAAGTAGCAAATATTAAAGATGGGATTATACATGTTCATACAGTAAAAATGGATAATAATATCTTGAATAGTAATGTTGTAAATGATTTTAAAAAAATTGTGGGGAGATTAGTTGCTATAGAGCCATGGAAATTGGTGGAAATGACACACTCACATTCTAGTTGGAAAGATTATGTAGATGAAATTAATGTGCATAAAGCAAAAGATTATACAGATGAAGAAATTAAAGAGTGCTTTATTGATAATAAAAAATTGATAATTGGTGAATATGATGGATAACGAAATTTCAATAGATCTCTTTATAGATATTTTTATCGGCTATACCAAAAATAAAGATAATGGAGCTTTAGGTTTATATGAAAGCATAAAGGAAAATCTAATGACTCTCAGTACGCTAAGTAATCTCTGTAAAGAATATTCGGATATAAGTAAATACATTTATAACTTATCAGAAGAAGATTTCAAACTGTTAAAAAATTTTTTTGACATTGGAGATGAAAAGAAAGGTAGTTATAATGGTATTTTGGAAGATTTAAAGGAACTATCAGTTGATCAAAAAGATAATCTGAAACGTTTTGAGAGACATGTAAAGCTTAGCTGCCACCAAAGGGACTACATCGTTAATAACTTTACAAAAGTATCAGATGAGCTTAAAAATGTTAAAGGTGAAATAAAAGATACTGAAAATAAAGTTGGAAATCTCACAAGTAATGTAAGCAAAGCTAGTGATGAGATGGGAAAAAATAGGAAAGATTTCGATAAAATTACAGAAAAAGTAAAACAAGCTAAAAGTAAAGTTAACGGTATTTACTCTGAATTTGTTGGTATCCTAGGTGTATTTACAGCTTTGTCATTTGCTTTAATGGGTTCAGTACAAGTATTTGGTAATATATTAAAGAACATAAATACTCCAAATGTAGGTAATATAGGTTATGTGTTAGTAGTTGGTGGAGTATATTTATTACTCATTTATTTGGTAATAATGACTTTATTTATCGGAATGAAAAAAGTATTCAAGGAAGGTTCAGAGTATCAATTTAATCGAGCCTTTACATGGCGGATTATAGGAACTTCTGCTGTATTAGTATTATCAGGGCTTGGATTAATTGTAATTCATGAATTTTGTTTGACGTAATAAAAAAAATATTGTTATACAATAAACATAGATTTATATGCATCTCATGTGTAATGTATGAGGTGTTTTTTTATTCTACTTTATTTGTATAACATGTTATACTTATATAAATAAGTAAGTGAGGTATATACAATGGAAACAGTTAAAGATAGAAAACAAGGGAATGCAGTTGCTATAACAATTGCTAAGAAGTTTAATGTTAATCCAGGAGAAACTTACTTAATTTCTAAACAAGAAAATGGGACTATCATTCTAGTACCTAAAGTACCAGACATTTTTGAAAATGTTGAACCTAATGAATATTTTGATGCAGATACTGATAATTTAGTTAGAGATGTTCAGTTGAGAGGAGCTGAACTTAGTGATTAAAATTAAACAGGGAGATATCGTCACCATTGATTTTGATCCATCAAAGGGATCTGAAATTAAGAAAAGACGTCCAGCACTTGTTATTAGTAGAGATGCTTATAATTTGGCAACTCCATTTATCATTGTTTGTCCTATTACTTCTACAGATAATAAAAGACCATATTTAATACCGCTGGTTGAGCCAGTGGAAGATGGAACACTAGATAAAAATAGTCAAGTCAACACAACTCAAATATTTACTTTTGATAAGACGGAAAAAGGCGAAAGAGATGTAAAAGTCATAGGACATCTGAATGTAGCTGAGTTTTTACTTATCAGCCAATATATCGAACACAATTTCAGATAATAATAATTTTTTAACTAGGCAGGTGAAAATAATGTTCGAAGATAAGTATAGCTTTACTCAAGATCAAAATAGAAGGTTTGCTAAGATGAATCTAACGAGACTAGTATTTACTAACTCAAGATTTGAAGGGGTGAATACTACACTACCTCAGACGCAAACAATCATTGATGGTTTAGGAGTTGATGGTGTGCCTATTGATGATATTAATGTAATTGTTCAATTAAAAAGAGCATGGCAATACATAATTAATGAAGATAGGCCAGTGTCATTAAGAGTAATGAAAAATATCAATAGTGTAGTTGCTAAAATGGATTCTTTGGCTCCAGGAGAACTCAGAAATGGTAGTGGCTTTGTTGCAACGTTAAGAGGAGACTTTGTACCACCTGATGTGGACGAACAGGCAGAAGAAAAGTACTTGCAGGAATTACTAGAAAATAAGGATAAATCTGCTACGGAAAAATCAATTGAGTTAATGTATCATTTAATGAGAAATCAAATCTTTTGGGACGGAAACAAAAGAACTGCAACATTAATTGCCAATAAATATATGATTGATAATGGAGCTGGATTAATTAATATTCCTTTAGACTACTGGGACGAATGGAATAAGTTAATTTCTGACTATTACTACGACAATGATATGAGTAAAATTAAAGAATGGACTTATAAGATTGGGATTCAAGGAATAGATAGCTATAGAAATATTTCTCAAGATAGAGAAAATTTTGTGAATTTAACTAAGCGTAAATCTAAAGAAAGATAAAGGATAAGATTTTAATCTTAATGTTAATTACTCACTTATAATTGGAAGGAAGAAAAGTATGATACACAGCACAACACAACACAACACAACACAACACAACACAACACAACACAACACAAC
>Ga0079226_10004326_pt1 | contig 10854 bp, 10 predicted proteins | sample Poulit2014_FD_76345 | JGI IMG/M metagenome (GOLD analysis project Ga0079226, IMG submission 76345) | Agricultural soil microbial communities from Georgia to study Nitrogen management - Poultry litter 2014 | ecosystem: Environmental > Terrestrial > Soil > Agricultural land | place: USA: Georgia...
AAAACAATAGCAAGCCCACCGATGGGAATATTGATAAAAAATATCCATCTCCAGTTAATAAATTCAGCAAGTGCACCCCCTAAAGCAGGTCCTATAATAGCACTAATACCCCAAATACTCGATAGGTAACCTTGTATTTTTGCTCGTTGTTCTACAGAATAAATATCACCAGCAATAGTATTGACAGTTGCCATAATCGAACCAGCACCGATTCCTTGTAAACCTCTAAACCCAATCAAAGAACTCATATCCCATGCGACACCACAAGCTATCGAGCCTATTAAGAAAATTATAATTCCAAAAAGTAATATTTTTTTACGACCGTATAAATCGCTTAATTTACCATACAAAGGAATAGTAATGGTCTGGGCTAGTAGATAAATAGAAAAAACCCATGTGAATTTTGTAAAGCCACCCAGGTCTTCAACAATTTGAGGAACAACAGTAGAAATTACTGTTATATCCATTGCAGCAAGAGTCATGGTAATCATCAATGCCGCTAAAATCCAGCCTTTTTTTAATTTTTGTGTATTTTCATCCATATCGCAAAGATACATAACTGTAGGTTCGCAATTTATGGAAAATAGTATTCTAGCCACCCTATCGCTATACTAAAAGTGTAAAAAATAAGCTTTAGATGTTATAAATCTTCACGACTTATGATGTTATCTGCGTATTATAAATCTAGCTGACTTTGTGTATGAAAATTAAGTGATTATTAGGCTAAAAGTTTTTCAATTATAGTGAATTTTATATTTTTATAGAAAATACTTTTATTTATGTTAGATCAAATATCAAAAATTATAGAGCAAGTGGGTTCTAATACAGCTGGTGAGAAGGGAATTCCATCAGATATGTTTTCTAAGGTTACTAATGAAACAAAAGACAGTATTACCTCTGGTTTTAAAGATGCAATCTCAGCTGGAAATATCAGCCAATTAACCGATTTGATACAAGGCGGAACAAATGTGAATGCACTTACTTCTAACCCTTTGGTGTCTGAAATGATTAGCAATCTTATTTCTAAACTTACGGGTAATCTAGGTTTGGACAGTTCGGTTTCGAAAGGCTTTGCAACAGCAGCAATTCCAAAAATATTAAACATCTTAATTTCAAAAAGTAAGAGTTCGGATACTGGATTTAATCCTATGGATCTTATCTCTTCGTTAGGAGGAAATGAATCAGAAGGAATTCTTGGAAAACTAGGTGGATTATTGGGAGGTTCTGACAATAAGGACTCTGGAGCTAATCCACTTTCGTCTCTTAAAGGCTTATTTAAGTAATGCCTACCCAAATTATTAGAAGTTTAAAAGGTCAACATTGTTGACCTTTTTCTGTAAGTTAAAGTTTTGAACCAAGTGCCTCTTCTAGCTCTCAATAACTGAGCGTTGTCATATTTCCTGTTGACTTATTTTATTTAATTTGCATACAAATTAGAAGTAGAGTTTATGGAGAAATGTTTTCATTGTGGAGATTTATGTACCAATGGAGCTATCAAACACCGAGATAAATCTTTTTGCTGTAAAGGTTGTACAACTGTGTATGATATCTTACATGATAACGATCTATCCTATTATTATGACCTCCAAGAGAGTCCTGGTACTTCTCCTAAAATATCAGAAAGTAAGTATGCCTATCTTGATCAACTTGAAATCGTTGAAAAATTAGTAGAGTTTACCGAGAAGAATATTCAGGTAGTTTCTTTTGTAATTCCTTCCATGCACTGTAGCTCCTGCATCTGGGTTTTAGAGCATCTTCATAAATTGGAACCTAGTGTCCGTAAGTCATTTGTGAATTTTCCTAAAAAATCAGTGAGAATAACATATGATTCTTCAAAGGTGAGTTTAAGAAAAGTGGTAGAACTTTTAACTCGTTTAGGCTATGAACCTAATATATCTTTAGAGGATATGGAGGGAAAGAAAAAGTCAGTGAATCGTAGTTTGATTTATAAGCTTGGAATCGCAGGATTTGCTTTTGGTAACATTATGTCTTTATCAATTCCAGATTACTTTGATCTGAATGATTTTTGGCTAGATCAATTTCGTCCTCTTTTCAGATATTTAATGTTCTGTTTTTCCTTACCAGTGGTTTTTTATTCAGCCTCTGATTATTTTATAAATGCATATAAAGGAATTCGCTCTAAAATGTTAAATATAGATTTTCCTTTAGCATTAGGGATAGCCGCACTATTTATTCGAAGTACATATGAGATTTTTTTAGATACTGGAACTGGTTTCTTTGATAGCTTAACGGGCTTGGTTTTCTTTCTATTATTGGGAAAATATTTTCAACAAAAAACCTATGCATTTCTTTCTTTCGAGCGTGATTATAAATCTTATTTTCCAATTGCTGTTACGCTTTTACGTAAGAATAATAAAGAGAGAGTTGAAGAACAAATTCCAGTACATCGATTACAAAAAGGAGATCGAATTTTATTAAGAAATGAAGAGTTATTACCAGCTGATGCGGTGTTGATAAAAGGAGAAGCTAATATTGATTATAGTTTTGTTACGGGCGAATCCCAACCTGTAAACAAGAATAGTGGTGATAAAGTTTTTGCAGGAGGAAGACAACAAGGTGGAGTGTTAGAACTAGAGATTTTGAAACCTGTAGAACAAAGTTATTTAACACAATTATGGAGTGATGAAGTTTTCTCCCCACAAAGACAGACTACCTTTCGAACATTGACAGATAGTATCAGCCAGCGGTTTACTATTGCTATTTTATCAATAGCTATAATTTCTACTAGCTTCTGGCTTTTTTATGATGCTAGTAAAGCATTACAGGTTTTTACTGCAGTTCTAATTATTGCTTGTCCATGTGCAATCGCGCTCTCTGCACCTTTTACATTAGGTAACTTATTAAGAATTTATGGTAAACATGAGATGTATTTAAAGAATGCAGAGGTTATTGAAAGAATGGCAAAAATAGATACTATTGTATTTGATAAAACAGGAACAATTACTAGTGCAAGTGAATCTCATATTTTTTATGAAGGAGAAAAAATACCAGACGAAACCTTGCCAATCATAGCCTCTATTTTACAAAATTCTAATCATCCCCTTAGTCGATCATTATATCAACACCTGAATATCAAACAGAGCATAACTTTAGAAGAATTCCAAGAAATTACTGGAAAAGGTATGATAGGGGGGTATAAAGGTAAAGAGTATAAACTTGGTTCCGCTAAATTTGTGGGCGTCGAAGTAAATCATACAGAAATTAATCAGACCCAAGTGTTTATTAAAGAAGGTGAAAAGATATTTGGAAAATTTATATTTCAAAATGCGTATAGAGAAGGGGTTGTAAATTTGTTCGAAAGTTTAAATGAACAACAAGAATTGATTTTGTTATCTGGGGATAATGATGGAGAAGCAACTTACCTTAATGGTATTTTACCTAAAGAGGTAAAGATGTATTTTAACCAATCGCCTTCTGATAAATTAAATTTTATAAAGAAATTACAAGCAAATGGTAAGAAAGTAATGATGGTGGGCGATGGGCTAAATGACGCAGGAGCATTGGCACAAAGCGATGTTGGGATTGTAGTTTCAGAAAATGTAAATGTTTTCTCTCCAGCTTGTGATGGTATTTTGGCAGCACATCAGCTTACCCATCTAAATAAGTATATCGATTTATCGGTACGAGGAATAAAAATTATAAGATGGAGCTTTATTTTCTCACTTTTCTATAATATTATAGGGACTAGCTTTGCCATTACAGCCAATCTTATGCCTGTAGTAGCCGCCATACTTATGCCACTAAGTTCAATAAGCATTGTTTCTTTCACTACAATAGCGAGTAGATTATCTGAAAACATTCTAAATAGGAGTAAAAAGTCTAAATATGACAATTCTCATAGATTGGATTCTGCCCCTGCTGTAGTTTTACATAAATAAAATAAATGTAGGAATCTATGAATATAATGTTCTTACTTTTAGGAGTAAGTTTATTAGTAGCAATGATATTTCTTATCATTTTTATTGTTTCGGTCAAATCTGGACAATATGATGATATGTACACACCTTCTGTGCGTATATTATTTGAGAATGACTTGCAAGAAGAAGAGAATTCTACTGAATCTAATCCATCAAAAACCACCAAAAACAATTAACTAATTAGAATTATGGAAGTACAAAAGTTCTATTACGATAATAAAATTGTTAGAAACTTTATCGTAGCAACAATTGTCTGGGGAATCGTAGGTATGGCCGTTGGCTTATTATTAGCCTTTATGTTCATGTTCCCTAACTTGACCGAAGGAATATCTTGGTTAAGTTTTGGTCGATTACGACCTTTACATACCAATGCAGTAATCTTTGCCTTTGTCGGTAACGCTATCTTTGCAGGCGTGTATTATTCTTCACAAAGATTACTGAAAGCAAGAATGTTTAGTGATGTACTAAGTAAAATTCACTTTTGGGGATGGCAGCTTATAATTCTATCCGCAGCGATAACTTTGCCATTAGGCTTTACCTCAACCAAGGAATATGCAGAATTAGAGTGGCCAATCGATATTGCAGTTGCGGTGGTTTGGTTAGTATTTGGAGCCAATTTGATCGGAACTATGATCAAAAGAAGACAGCGACACTTGTACGTTGCATTATGGTTCTACCTAGCAACTTTTGTAACCGTAACGGTGTTATATGTGGTAAATAACTTGCAGATTCCAGTTACTTTTACAAAATCATACTCTGTATATTCTGGTGTTCAAGACGCCCTTGTACAATGGTGGTATGGACATAATGCAGTTGCATTCTTTTTAACCACTCCTTTCTTGGGATTGATGTATTATTTTGTGCCAAAAGCAGCCAATAGACCCGTCTATTCTTATAGATTGTCAATTGTGCATTTTTGGTCTTTGATATTTATTTATATCTGGGCAGGTCCTCACCATTTGCTTTACACTTCTCTTCCTGCTTGGGCACAAAGTTTGGGAGTAGCTTTCTCAGTAATGCTTCTTGCACCTTCATGGGGAGGAATGATTAATGGACTATTGACGTTACGAGGAGCATGGGATAAAGTGCGAACCGATCCAGTCCTAAAATTCTTTGTGGTAGCTATAACTGGATATGGAATGGCCACTTTTGAGGGACCTATGCTATCTCTTAAAAATGTAAATGCAATTGCACATTTTACTGATTGGATTATAGCTCACGTCCACGTAGGAGCATTGGCATGGAATGGGTTTTTGACTTTTGGAATGATCTATTGGTTAGCTCCTCGTTTATTTAAAACAAAATTATACTCTGTAAAATTGGCGAATACTCATTTTTGGGTAGGAACCTTAGGAATTGTACTTTATACCTTACCTCTATATGTTGCTGGATTTACACAAGCCTCTATGTGGAGACAATTTAATCCTGATGGTTCATTACGCTATGCAAACTTTATGGAAACTGTAGTGCAAATTATGCCTATGTATTGGTTACGTGCAATAGGAGGAACCTTATTTATTGTAGGAGCATTTATTTTACTCTACAACGTATGGATGACAGCACGTCAAGGCTCTAAAGTTGTTGATGAAGTTGCCGAAGCAATGCCATTAGAAAAAGTAAGTAAAACAAGAGTGAAATCCGAAGGATGGCACAATTGGTTAGAACGACGTCCAGTTCGTTTGACAATATATACGACTATCGCCATCCTAATAGGAGGAATGGTACAAATTATTCCTTCTTTATTAGTAGATGAGTATGTACCAAAAATTTCTACAGTGGTGCCCTACACACCTTTAGAGTTAGAAGGAAGGGATCTGTATATTCGTGAAGGTTGTGTGTCCTGTCATACACAAATGGTACGACCTTTCCGTAGTGAAACAGAACGCTATGGAGGGGAATATTCTAAATCGGGAGAGTATATTTATGATCGACCCTTCCTATGGGGGAGTAAACGTACAGGACCAGACCTACAACGTGTAGGAGGAAAATATTCAGATAGCTGGCACTTTAATCATATGTACGATCCACAAAGTACTTCTTCAGGTTCTATTATGCCTTCTTATAAATGGCTGATAAGCAATGAACTAAACACAACACATATTGAAAAGAAAATGCAAGTGCTTATTAAGTTAGGAACACCTTATACCGATGAAGATATCGCTAATGCTAGAGCCTCTATGCAAAACCAAGCGGAGTCAATTGTTGAAAATTTATATGGAGATCCTGATTTTGTAAAAACATATGAAGGAGAAAAATCATATGCAGATGAGAATGGATTAGATTTTGTAGAGATGAAAGATAGAGAGATTGTAGCACTTATTGCCTATCTACAACGACTGGGAACCGACATCCGATTAGACAGTGTTGATGGAGAGGAAGTTAGTGTTAACCCGTAAAACCTATAGAATATGTTGAAATTTGTAAAAGGAAACCTAGAAAATATTGATGGAGTTGCCATCTACCCAATAATATCTTTACTGATATTCTTTACGTTTTTTGTTGCTCTTTATTGGTGGGTAATTACAGCCAAAAAAGATCATGTAAACGAAATGAGCAATATCCCACTAGAGGATGATACAACCCAAAATAATACAGATGATGAATAATACCTCTTCTTATTTACGAGTAATTGGATATCTGCTTGTCGCATTTATACTCTTCGAGCTATTGATCGATGGCGGCAATCAGATGGCAATCATAGCCTATCCAATATTATGGCTAGTGCTGTTTGTGATTCTTTTTATTGCAATCGCTTTAGAAATCTCTTTGGCAGCAATTAGAAAAACAATGTATCTAGCTTTGACTGAAGAAGCTAAAGAACGCTATAAAGCTTCAGAGAAAGAACGAGATGCCAATCGATTTAAGAATTTAAAAGCTTGGTATCACCGTATGTTAGATAGTAAGCCTATTGAAAAAGAAGATACTATTGTAATGGATCATGAATATGATGGGATCTATGAATTGGATAATAATCTTCCGCCTTGGTGGAAAGGACTATTCTATGTTACTATTGTCTTTGCTGTTGGATATATGCTATACTATCATGTTTTCAATGGACCGACACAAGAAATGGAATATGACCGTGAAATGTCTCAAGCCGCATTGGCTATTGAAGAATTTAAGAAAAATAATCCCGATTTAATTGATGCAAATAACGTAGAGTTCCTATCTGAAGCATCCGATTTAAAAGCAGGACAAGCTATTTATAACGAAAGTTGTGCCGTTTGTCATCGTACTGATGGGGGAGGAGGAATCGGTCCTAATCTTACGGATGAATATTGGATATTAGGTGGAGATATTGCTTCAATCTACACCACAATATCAGAAGGTGGTCGAGCAGGAAAAGGAATGGTAGCTTGGAAAAGTGAATTGAGTGGATTAGAAATAGCACAAGTTGCTAGTTATATTATTACTCTAGAAGGAAGTAATCCCCCAGATCCTAAGGCTCCAGAAGGAGGAGTGTACAATCGAGAATAAACGAATATAGTAAGCCCAATACATATTGGAAGTAAAAAAATAAATTATGTCTGATAACGAAAGCTTTAGAGATAGAATTTCTACAGTTAGCGAAGAGGGGAAACGCACATGGGTGTACCCAAAAAAGCCAAAAGGTAGGTATTACGACTATCGCAAGTACGTAAGCTATTTGTTATTGACTTTTTTATTAGCATCTCCTTTTATCAAAGTAAATGGAAACCAATTTATGATGTTCAATTTTCTAGAGAGAAGGTTCAATGTCTTTGGTTTTCCTTTCTGGCCACAAGATTTCTACTTAATGGTATTGTCAATGATAATTGGCATTGTGTTTATCACTCTTTTCACGGTTGCCTTTGGGAGAGTCTTCTGTGGGTGGATTTGTCCTCAAACCATCTTCATGGAAATGGTTTTTAGAAGAATAGAATATTGGGTGGAAGGAGATAGAGGGAAACAGATACGGCTAGATAAACAAAGTTGGAACGCAGAAAAAATTAGAAAAAAAGGATTAAAATGGTTCCTATTCGCTTTAATATCTTTTATAATTGCTAATGTTTTTCTAGCGTATCTAATCGGGAGTGATAACCTTTTGAAGTATATCCAAGATGGTCCTTTAGCACATTTACAAACTTTTTTGATCTTGATGGCATTTACGGGAATGTTCTATTTCATTTTCACTTGGTTCAGAGAACAAGTTTGTGTCATTGCTTGTCCTTATGGGAGACTTCAAAGTGTGTTATTGGATGAAAAATCTATAGTAGTCGCTTACGATTATAAAAGAGGAGAAGGAGAGAACGGACGTGCTAGATTTAAAAAGGGAGAAGATAGAGCAGCACTAGGGAAAGGGGATTGTATTGATTGTTTCCAGTGTGTACAGGTATGCCCTACCGGAATTGATATCCGAAATGGTACACAATTGGAATGTGTAAATTGTACGGCTTGTATTGATGCTTGTGATGCAATGATGGAAGCGGTCGATTTACCTAAAGGATTAATTCGATTTGCAAGTGAAGAAAATATTTCTAAGGGTAGAAAGTTTAAATTCACTACTCGAATGAAAGCTTATGCAGCTGTACTTGTGGTATTAATAGGCTTGTTAGTTGGATTGTTGTTTATGAGAAGTGATCTCGATGCTACAATTTTACGCTTACCTGGTCAACTATTTGAACGAAAAGGCGAATATATATTAAGTAATGTTTATACCTATAAGTTGATTAATAAAACCACCCGAGATATCGATTCAGTATATTTTAAACTATTGAGTCATGATGGAGAGGTAAGATTAGTAAGAAATACTTCTTTTCAGGTGGATAAACAAGATTATGCTGAAGGAACTTTATTTATTGAAATTGATGAACGAAGCTTAAAATCTTCTAAAGAAAAATTGAAGATAGGAGTGTATAGTGGAGGTAAACAAATCTCAACAACTAATACCTCTTTTTTAGGCCCACGAAGTTTTAACTAGAGTACTAAACTATTTATAAAAGACGTATGAAAATAAATTGGGGAACAGGAATAGTAATCGCCATGGTATTATTTATTGGATTTATTATGTACTTCGTTGTGCAGATGCTGACTAGCCATGAATATGACCCAGAAATGGTGGCAGAAAACTACTATCAAAAAGAATACGTATTTCAGCAAGAAGTCGATGCTATACAAAATGCTAATGCATTATCTAAAAATATAGTTGTAAAAAAAGAAGAGGATTCTTTTGTGGTTTTTTTTCCAGAAAATTTTGAAGTAGAAAATATTACAGGAACTATCTCAATGTATAGAGCCTCGGATAAAAACCTTGACCAAGAATTTCCAATTCAGTTAAATAATCATCAATATAAAATTTCTACCTCTCAGTTAGCAAAAGGAAAATGGTTGCTTAGCGTAGATTGGAATTACAAGGATACAAGGTATTTATACAAAAAAGCTTTGTATAACTAATACAAATAAAATATGCTATTAACCGCTTTTCTTTTCGGACTATTAGGAAGTTTTCACTGTGTAGGAATGTGTGGACCGATAGCTTTTATGCTTCCCGTAGATCGACAACTTCCAGTTAAAGCAGTTGGGCAAACATTTCTATATCATTCGGGGCGTTTGCTTTCATATATGATTATCGGTGCACTCTTTGGATTGTTAGGAAGTAGTTTTCAATTATTTGGTTTACAACAAATATTGTCTATAACCATGGGAGTTTTGATGTTATTGATATTGATATTACCCGCTCGTACTTTTAATAAATATAATCTTTCAAAACCTCTTTATCGGTTAGTAAGCAAAGTGAAAAATGCACTTGGGAAGGAGTTAAAGAAAAAGAGAAGTGATACTTTTCTAAGTATTGGATTTTTGAATGGATTTCTTCCTTGTGGATTGGTATATATGGCGGTCCTTGGAGCCATCGCAACTGGCGAGCTCTTACAAGGAAGTATTTATATGCTGTTTTTTGGATTAGGAACTATTCCATTGATGAGCTTATCAGTTTATTTAGGAAACTTTATAAAAGCCAAATCTCGTCAACGTCTACAGCGTATAGTTCCAGTCTTTGTTGCTATTGTAGCGGTACTATTTATACTGCGAGGACTCGGACTTGGAATACCATTCATTTCCCCAGAATTGATAGAAATGAATACAGCTAGTGCTAATAAATTTTGTTTTTAAATTAAGAAATTTATATTATTACTAATAAACTAACATACATCTTATGCTAAACAAATCGCTTTTTTTACCATTATACAGTTGGGGAATGGGGACCGCATTAATTATCATTTTCGCCATAGTGTGCTTAGCATTAGTGCTTATTGTGCTGAACTTAATGAAAACAGATAAAACAAAAGAGAGCGCTCGCAAAGAGAGTGAATCAGATTCTTGATTGTATTGAAAAATAAAAGAGCAATTCCAGTTTTTGAAATTGCTCTTTTATGAGGCTATAAGGAGAGGGTATGATGAATATCACGAGCAATTAAATCGGCATGGATCCTAGAGTTTTCTATAAACCATTCATGAGTAGCTAATCCACCACAAACAACTCCTGCCAAATATAGTCCTGGAATATTGCTTTCCATAGTAAGAGGATTGTATTCAGGATATTTATTTCCGTCATTTGATAATCTTACGCCCAAAGCTTCTAAAAATTCAAAATTCGGTTTATAACCTATCAGAGCCAAAACATGATCGTTTTCTATTTCTTTGATTCCATTAGGGGTGCTAAATTTGACCTTTGTAGGAGTGATTTCAATAATCTCACTTTCGAAATACGCAGTAATACTTCCTTCTTTAATACGATTTTCAATATCCGGCCGTACCCAATACTTAACACGTTCTCCGATTTCTTTACCCCTGACAATCATCGTCACTTCTCCGCCTTTCCTCCAGATTTCTAAAGCTGCATCTACTGCCGAGTTACTAGCACCGACAATAGCGACCTTCTGTAAACTATACCTATGAG
>Ga0079226_10004327_pt1 | contig 10852 bp, 6 predicted proteins | sample Poulit2014_FD_76345 | JGI IMG/M metagenome (GOLD analysis project Ga0079226, IMG submission 76345) | Agricultural soil microbial communities from Georgia to study Nitrogen management - Poultry litter 2014 | ecosystem: Environmental > Terrestrial > Soil > Agricultural land | place: USA: Georgia...
GATGCACCCATGCCATTCCAGCCCAGCTGGGAATCCGTCAATTACCTGGCGCTGGACGAGGACACCAACCCGGAGCCGTTTCTCAATCTGTACAAGAATTCAGTGCATTTCGTCGATTCGCTCATTGGCCAGGCGCTGGCCGCGCTGCGCGCCCAGGGCCTGATGGACGACACCATTATCGTCATCACCGGCGACCACGGTCAGGAATTCAACGACACGGGCCAAGGCTACTGGGGGCACAACAGCAACTACACGCAATATCAGACCAAGGTGCCGCTGATCCTGCACTGGCCCGGCAGAGGAGCGGGGCGCATCGACTACTTTACCAGTCACTTCGATGTCGCCGCCACGCTGATGCAGCGCGCGCTTGGCGTTGAAAACGCCTTTGCCGCGACCAGCGTTGGGCACGATCTGTTTACCAGCGGCAGCCGCCTGCCCATCCTCATGGCCAAGTACCGCGGTTATGCCGCCTATACCGGCGAGCGCTTTCTCGTCTTTCCGCCGCTGGGCAGCGTGGCGGTGCGTGATCGCCATTATCGGCTCATCGAGGAGGCTGCGCCCGGAGCCGACGTGATCCGCGAAGTGCTCGAGCAGTTGGGCCGGTTTCGCGCCGGCTGAGCCATTTGCCGTGCCTGGTGAAACGCAGGATGCGTCCGCTGTTGCCGGCGCCAGCCTTGAACAATGCCGCTATTGCTGCAGCGATTCCAGTGTCACCTGTTCGCGCTGTTGCCATCTCTTGCGCATTTGTTGGCGCCTTTCTTGCGGCAGGGGAATGAGTCCCAGCGATTTGAGCACGCCGTCTGGGCCACTCATCCTGTCGGACAGGATCAGTTGCACGTAGGCGTCTATGGCGGGCAGGTTGTCCACGTGAGCATTCTTGACATAAAACCACAGCGAGCGCGATAGTGGGTATCGCCCATTGGCAATGGTGTCTGGGGTTGGGGTGGTGTGGCCAATCGTCACCGCCTCGACCACGTCCCGGTTTTCATCCAAGTAGGAAAATCCCACGATGCCAATGGCCGCATCGCTGCGGGCCACCTTCTGCACGGTCAGATTGTCGTTTTCGGCTGCGGCGGCATAGGCGCCGTCGCGGCGAATCGTCGTATAACTGCCGTCATAGACCGGCAAATGCGGCGTCGTCTCGCCCATGGCCAGGGATTCGAAGGCGTCCCGGGTTCCGGACGAAGTGGGTGGGCCGTAGATCAGGATCTCGCGGTGGGGCAGTGACGGGTCGATTTGATCCCAGTATTCATACGGATTTTCGATCAGCTTGCCGTTGTGTGGCACTTTTTTGGCCACCGCCAGGGTCAATTGTTCCAGGGATAGGTTGAGCGGCGACAAATCCTTGTCCTGGATCAGCACGATGCCGTCGCTGCCAAACACGATTTCGGTGATGGAACGCACGCCGTGCTTTTGGCAGCGCTTCCATTCGGCAGGCTTCATGCGCCGCGAGGCGTTGATGATGTCCGGCGTATCTTCGCCCACGCCGGAGCAAAACACCTGCATGCCGCCGCCGGTGCCGGTGGACTCGATTATCGGTGTGCGATGATCCGTGATTACACCGAGCTCTTCGGCCGCATATGAAGAAAAGGGATATACGGTGGAAGAGCCGAGCACCCGTACCTGGGTGCGGGAAAAATCATCCTGCTGCTGGGCACCATTGCTGGCGCCGCAAGCGGTTAACCCGCCCGTGGCGAGGGCAAGTAGCAGCAGAATCCAGGCGCGGGCCGGAGGAAAATAACGCATGATGGATCGACAGTTAAGGCTGGGCTGCGGATATCAAGCGCAATGTCGCGACCGCTGTCTGCCGGAACATGGCAGCCATGTTCGGGGGATGGACGGCTTCTGCGGGCGCGATTTTGCCGGCAATGGCGCTTCATGCTGGAGCAGGCACGCTTGCCGAGGCAATGAGGTGCAGGCAGCAAGCGGCTGCAAGTGCAGCGCGTTGATGACAACAGTTTGGTGCAGCCAGTTTGATGCAACAAGGGCAGGTGAATACTGCGCTGCAGTGTAAAGTAAAACAGCAGCCATTGCAGCTTTCCGGCTGCTGTTGGGTGGCTGCTGGTCGGTTTCTGTAGGTTGCGAGCGGGTGCGGCTCAGGCCGCACCCGCTTGCTCAAGCTCCTGCTTTGCAGGCCGTGTCAGTCGGCGCGCTCCGGCACCGGCAGGCCCAGCCATTCCTTGTAGAACGCATCGATATCCGGTTCGAAGTCGTGGATCACCGGATACCATGGCGTCGGCGCCTCGACATCGTGCAGCCTGCCGCATTCCGGGCAGAAGTACTCGCGCAGCACCTGCCAGGATGGCGTCATTGCCATCAGCCGCGGGTACAGCTCCTCCAGCTCCTCCGGCGTGTCGCGGACGTTGATCAGCGCTTCCAGCTTCCAGTTTTGCCGCCAGTCGCAGAAGTCATGGCTGCATTCGCAGCGCACGGTCCACTTTTTGGAATCCTTTTGCTGGACGATGTAGAGGCTGGGCCCGAGCGGCAGGATGATCTTGTCGTCCCACGAAACTCTTTCCTGCAGGATGTCGATGTACATCTGGAAGCGTTCCGGGTCCTTCGGCCGCGACAGCATTTGCTGGCGCGTGGTTTCATCAATCGTGCCGTCGATGAGGTCGGCGATCTTCTCGCGGGTGTAAGTCGTTGTAGTGGCCATTGTCATTGCTCCTCAAATACAAAGTGGGGCGGATACGGGCCGCGCGGCCCGTATCCTGTGCGGGTTGTCATTCCTCGACGAACTTGACTGTCTTGACGTCGGGCAGCTCCGAGACATCCTCGGAGTGGTAGAACCCGTAGTAAGGCACTCCAAGCTCCTCCATGGTGAGCTGCCAGGTGTCCGGCAGATCCCAGAACTCGCGGAAGTTCTGCTCAAAGCGCGGGCCATGCTTGAAGGAGCTGACGAACATGTGCTGCACCTGGGTGGAAGCCTCCTTGTTGAGGATCTTCTCGCGTTCCTGCTTCATCCACTCCCGGGTCGGCACGGCGTTCTTGATGCGCGCCTTGCGCATGGCCTTGCGCTCGTCCTCGGTGGCCTTCTCATCCACAGTGAAGCCGTTTTCACCTTGCTTGAGGATGACACCATAGACCTGCTTGGCGAAGCGCTCCAGCACATAGCCGCCGTTGACGTCGTCGGCCACGGCCTGTGGCTCACGCTCCAGGACATCACCAAAACCGGGCCCGCCACGCATGTAGTTCAGATACAGGTCGTAGTCGGAGAACATGGTTTCCGTGGTGATCGCCTGCTTGTCGCGCTTGATCACCGCGTCCTTGCCGAGCAGGGAGTCGAACACCGGGTTCTCGGGGTCGATGTCACCGCCCAGCGGCAGCTCGCCGCCTTGCTCGATGATCTCCTTGAGGCCGGTGTTGTGCGCCTCGAAGCGATAACCCGACGCCGCTGGATAGCCGCCCATCAGGCCCCAGTCGGAAGACATGTGGCCATTGCCCATGAAGAACAGGGTCCAGTCGCTGGCGTTCCAGACCATGCGCAGGCTCTGGTGGCCACAGCCGCCGCGGTATTTGCCGGAACCGCCGGACGAGGCCTTGATCTGGCGCCCAAGATAAATGAGCGGCTCGGCCAGCTCCCAGATTTCCATGTCGCCCATGTCGCCTTCCGGGTTCCAGATGGCGGCCGCATGGCTGATGCCATCCCGCGACGCCGAAGCGCCGACGCCATTGGCCGCGCACTCGAACGAGTTGACGGCATGGATGTTGCCATGCTGGTCGAAGCCGCCGCCCTGCATCCAGTTGGAAGTGTTGGCGTTGCCGGCGTTGACCTCTTCCAGATAGCCGCGCCCGAAATACGAGCGGGACAGGCCGCGCCACAGCGCCGTCCAGGACGAAACCAGGAAGTGCCAGGCGTAGGAAAAGGCGATGCGCCGGTCGTCGGTGTTCATCCAGGTGCCTTTCGGCAGTCGGAACTCGGTGCCGTAGGCGGCGCCGTCGTTGACCATCTCCGTCGGGATCAGCGTCTGCGTCATCATCACCCAGATGCCGGACGTGAAGCTGACCGCATGCGTGTTGTACGTGTGCCAGCCCCAGCGGCTCGAGCCTTCGAAGTCGAGCTTCCAGGTGGCATCGTCGCGAATGGTGATTTCCGACGGCGCATGCATGATCGAATCCAGCTCGGCGAACTCGGACGGCAGCTTCACGTCTTCGTGCTTGTAGGGCACGTCGACGAAGCCCACCTGCCGGTACGTGCCCGGAATGGTCATGGCCTTGATGCGATTCTGCAGGCCCTGGCGGCCATGCTCGATCGATTCGTAGGCGAACTTCCAATAGTTCTCGATGCCTTCGTCCTCGATCACTTCGTAGACCAGATCGCGGATCATGTGGCAGCCGGCGATGCGGGTGCGCTCGTCCAGGATCCAGTAGCGGGTGGTGCGCACCATGCGCTGGCTCTCGTGCAGCCAGTCGCGGAACATGACGTCGTTGGCGCCGATCTTGCGACAGGTGATGGAATAGCCATCGCCGTAGCGCTGGATCTGGCCGGTCGCCATCGAGCCCGGGCCGACCGCGCCGGTGTCGATCACGTGCGTGATGCCGCCGACCCAGCCGATCAACTCGCCGTCCCAGAACAGCGGCACGATGGTGTGGATGTCACAGGTGTGGACGTTGCCGGTGAGCGAGTCGTTGTTGCAGAAAATATCCTTGTCGTTGACGCCGGGGTTGGATTCCCAATCGTTTTCGATCATGTACTTGATCGCGGCGCCGAGCGTGCCGACGTGGATGATGATGCCGGTCGAGGTCATGATGGCGTCGCCGGCTGCGTTGTACAGGGTGAAGCACAACTCGCCTTCCTGCTCGACAATGGGCGATGCAGCGATCTTCTTGGCTGTTTCACGCGCATTGACCACGCCGGCGCGCAGCCGGGCGAACAGCTTGTTGTAGAGGATGGGTTCGTTGTCACGCAGCTCCAGTTTGTCCAGACCTCCGTAATGTTTGGAGTTCCTGGTGGCCTCCATGAGGCGGTCACGATGTTCCTTCAGTGTTTCACCGCCACGGACGATGCCGCGGGTTTCCACTTCTTCAGCTCTTACAGCACACATAATTACATTCCTTGTTCAGTGACTTTCGGTGTTGCATTCAATAGATGGCTCACACTTCCCGAAGCGGCAGCTCCTTGAGATGGAACAGCAAATGCTTGTCCAGCCAGGTCTCGAAACCGTGGGGCACGACGAAGGTGGTGGCATCGGATTCGATGATCACCGGCCCTTTCAGGTAGTTGCCCGGTTGCAGTGATTCCATGTGATAGAGATCGGCATCGACCCAGCGCCGGTTGTGGTAGAACTTGCGCGTGCCAAGGTACGCTTCTTTGGGCGGGGTTTCGGACTGCAGCTCTTCCTCGGGGATGGCCGGCTTTTCGATCGGCACCGTGCCGCGCATGATGGCGGTGGTCACGGAATAGCCCAGCTCCGGTGAACGGGCACTGGCCGAATAGACGCGGCCATAGGTTTCGTTGAAAGAATCCACCATCTTGTCCCAGTCATCCGCACTCGCGGCCTTGTCGATGGGGCTTTCGATTTCCAGGTCGTTGAGCTGGCCGCGATACTGCATGCGATAGCCGGGATGCAGTTCGACCTGATCGGCGGCATAGCCGTTGACCTCGAATTCCTTCAACACGTTGTTGGTCAACTCCGTCCACGCATCCTGCAGCGTTTGCGCGGCCTCTTTTCTTTCCTCGACCGAGGCGTCGGGAGCCAGGCTGATGTCGAGGGAGTGGTCGTAGCGGTATTCGAAATCCGCCGCCGCGCAGCCGAAGGCCGAGAAGCCGGCCGCCCAGGCGGGTACCAGAATCTCCTGGAAATCCACACCCTGGGTGTAGCCGTAGGTGTGCACCGGGCCGGCGCCGCCATAGGAGAAGCAGACGAACTGGCTGGGCGAATAGCCTTTGCTGGAGATGACCGAGCGCAGATAGTCGCGCAGGTTCGAATCCAGGATTTCGACGATCCCGGCGGCGGCATCTTCGACTGAAAGACCGAGCGGATCGGCAATCTGCTTCTTGATGGCATCCACCGAACGCTGCCGGTCGAGCTTGACGTCCCCGCCGAGGAAGTTGTCTGGGTTGAGATAGCCCAGCACCATGTGGCAGTCGGAGATGGTGACGGTCTCGACCCCGCCTTCCTCCCAGCAGACGCCTACACGGTGGCCAGCCGAATCATGGCTCAGCTTGATGGCGTTGGTGTATGGGTCCAGCTCGACATAGGAGCCGGCGCCTGCGCCGACCGAATCCATCGCCACCAGGGGCAGCGACAATACCAGCCGCGCCATGTCCGGATCGGTGGCAATCGACATTTCACCTTGCGTGATCATGGCGATGTCGAACGACGTGCCGCCGATGTCCGAGCAGGCGATGTTGTCGTAACCAAGCGCCTCGCCCAGATACTTGGCGCCGATGACGCCGCCGATCGGGCCGGATACCAGGGTGCGGGCCAGTTCGTTGGCCTTCCACGAAATCGTGCCGCCATGCGAGGCCATGACGCGCAGGTCGAAGGTGGTGCCGCGCTCCTGGAAGTCGTCGGAAATGCCCTTCAGGATGCGCCGCGACGGCTCCGCCGTATAGCCTTCGAGAATCGTGGTGTTGGTGCGGTGTGACTCCTTGCGGTTCGGGTAGTAGTCCGCCGAGGCGAACACCTTGATGTCCTTGCCGCTTTTCTCGATTTCCTCCAGCGCGATGTCGCGCACGCGGCGCTCATGCGTCGGGTTCTTATAGGTATGCAGCAGGCTGATGGCGATGGTTTCGACATCCTGCTCGATCAGCTCCCGGACCGCCTGGCGAGCGCTGTCCTCGCGCAGCGGAATGACCACGTTGCCGAACATGTCGCAGCGCTCGATCACGCCGCGGGTCAGCTCGCGTGGCACGAGCGGTTCATCGTAATAGTGCGTGTTGATGTGCAGCCGGTCCTCGTAGGCAAAGCCCAGGTAACACTGGATCGCCCGGCCCATGCGGTGATGATCCTCCATGCCCTTGTTCACGATCAGCCCGCATTTCAGGCCCGACCGTGAGACGACGCGGTTGAGCATCGCGGTGCCGGAATAAACGCCGGTCTGCAATTGCGGCAGGGTGTCTTCCAGCGTCCGATCCCACAAGGTCAGCGCATCCTTGCAGGATGCAATCAGGCCCAGCGATTCGTTCTCCGGCGTTGTTTGCGCCTTGCCGACGACGAATTCGCCGGTCGAGTCCACGAAAAAAGTGTCGGACATGGTGCCGCCGGCATCGATGCCGAGCACCTGTACGTCGCGTTTAGCTTGTGTATCCATTTATTACTCCTCATCGGTGTACAACCCATGACGGGCTCAACAGCTGAGAGGCAATAATCGTGCCAAAAGAAGAAAGTCAAGCAAGTAGGTTGAATGTAAAGGAAATTATGCTTTTATGCATGGTGCATAAAATAATGTGACCGTGTCCATCATTCGAACAATGTTTGTCCGAAAATCGAACGTTGTCAGCCAACAACACGATACGTGGCTTCAGTTTTCACATGCAGCAAACAGCATGCAGACTGGAACGGTATGCTCGGACTGAGAAAGGCGACTCTATCCGCCGCCGTATCCGTTTGGGGATGGCGGCAGCCCCGCGCTACTGCAGCGCAAGGCGGCCCATCAATAAGTGATGTCGTAGCGGCGCAGGCGCAGATACAGCGTCGAGCGTGCAATGCCGAGCAGCTTGGCGGTTTCGGTCAGGTTGCCGTTGCACTTGCGGATCGCGTCACAAATCGCGGTCTTTTCCACAGATTGCAACAGGTCTCCGGGTTCGGCATCATCTACGGCACTTGTAGCCAGCAATTCAGGCGGCAGATCATCAAGCGTGATCTGATCGTGCGCGGTCAGCGCCATCACGGTTTCGACGACATTGCGCAATTGCCGCACATTGCCGGGCCAGTCATAGCGGCAGAAGGCATCCAGCGCCTGCGCGGTAAAATGTGGCGCTGACCTGTCCATGCGCCGGGCAAATTCGCACGCATAATATTCGGCCAGCAGGGCCGCATCATCGCCGCGCTCCCGCAACGGCGGAATCGCAATCGTCGCCGACGCAATGCGATAGAACAGATCGCTGCGGAAGCGTCCGGCCGCAATCTCTTCCTGCAGCGCGCAGTTCGTCATCGACACCAGCAGCACCTGCACCTGCCGTCCTTCCTGCGCGCCGACCGGATAGACGATGCCGTCCTCCAGCACGCGCAGCAGATAGGGCTGCAATTCCAGCGGCAGCTCGCCGATCTCGTCCAGGCACAGCGTGCCGCCGTCGGCGGCAACAATCTTGCCCTTGCTGCCGTCTGCGCTGGCGCCGGTAAAGGCGCCGCCGGTGTAGCCGAACAATTCGCTGGCGATGAGCTCATGTGCCATGCCGCCACAATTGACCGGCACGAATGGCGCTTGTGGACCGCGTGCCAAGGCGTGGATGCCGCGCGCGAACAGCTCCTTGCCGGTTCCGGTCTCGCCTGCGATGAGCACGGGCAGGCCGGCTGCCGCCAGTTGGCAGGCGCGATCCTTGACTGCGCGCATGGCGGGGCTGTCGCCGCGGATGTTGGCGAATGGAGCGCCGTGGTCGGCCGCCGCGTTTTTCTGACTTGGGCGTGTCAGGCTCCTGGTCTTGCTTTCGCCATGAAACAGCAGTGCGCCGATGCCGCTGCCCTCATGGCGCACCAGCTCCAGGTCGGTGTTGACAGCATGGCGGCTCAGCATGTGCGGCCAGTCGTCCGGTGCGTGCGCCTGCGCGTCTTCCAGCATGCCGCTCTCCTGGAGCAGTGTCTTGATTTTGCTGTTGTCGAGCGGATGAACGATTTGGCCGTAACGATCGATCACGCTGACCTGTCCGCGCGGGCGCGCCGTGCGGTTGCCGAGCAGCTGCTGCAGCAGGACTTCATGCTCCAGGTGCAGTTGCCGCTCGATTGCCACCTCGATGCCCTTGCCGATGGCTACTGCCAGAGCGATGCTTTGCGGATTAAAGCTGCTGGCGAGGCCGGAGATGTCGACAATGCCCAGCAGCCGCCTCGTGACTGGATTGAAGACGGGCACGGCGGCGCAGCTCCAGCGCTGGATGGCTTCGCAGTAATGCTCGCAGCCGTGGATTTGCGCCGCAGCCTGTTCGGCCAGCGCCGTGCCGATGGCATTGGTGCCGATGGTCTGCTCGGTCCAGTCGCCGCCCGGCTCCAGATGATTGTCGCGGCCCGCATCCATCACCCGCTGGTCGCCCATGGCCGAGATGACGCAACCGCTGTCATCGGTCAGGATCAGCATGGAGCTGGAATCGGCGAGCAACAGGTGAAAATGCTGCATCACCGGAGCGGCGACAGCAATCATGTCGGCGCAGCGCGAGCGACGCAGGTGCAGTTCGTCTTCATCCAGCAGGGGAGCTTGGTCGCGGGTAAAGCTGATGCGGTGTTCGGCTGAGCGTTTCCAAGATTCCACAACCGGCTTGCGGACATGGATGGCGGGGCACAAGCCATCATCAACGAATCGCTCCCACGCAGTCTTGATCTGTATTTGCAAAGAAGCCTCCTCCGCCGGAATTCCTTCGTACACGCTCCCTTGTTTTTGTTGATTATTTGCACCTTAGCATGATTTGTGTACTCGCTGCACCTGGGTTTTCCCTTGTGCCGCACAATGCTTGGCTCACAAGCCGGTGGTATATGTCCCCCTGGTTAAGGTGAGTAAGTTCGAACGCGCTTGCCGTCACGAAAATGCAGTACAAAATGACGGTGAATCAAAAGGCTGCACGATCAATGCGCGAATGTATGTGAGCGCTCGATTAAACACCAAGGTGTTTTTCCTGCAGCTCGCCGGCGGCGCGAAACGCGCCCGAGTCGCCGTGCCAGACGATGCGGCCCTTGTCGAGGATGTAGTGGCGATCGCAGATTTCGAGCAGGGCTTCCAGGTTGGTGTCGATCACCAGCAGGGGTTGGCCCAGGCTGCGCAATTCGCGCAGGCAGCGCCAGATGTCGGCGCGGATGGCGGGTGCCAGGCCTTCGCAGGCTTCGTCCAGGATCAGCAGCCGCGGGTTGGTCAACAGCGCGCGGCCGATGGCCAGCATTTGCTGCTCGCCGCCGGACAGCTGGTTGCCCATGTGCCGGCGGCGCTGGCCGAGGCGCGGGAACAGCTCGTAGACCCGCGCCAGCGTCCAGGCGCCGCTGCGGGCGCTGGCAACCAGGTTTTCGTACACGTTGAGATTGGGGAAGATCTGGCGACCTTCCGGCACCAGGCCGATGCCGGCGCGGGCGATGCGATGGGGCGCGCGGCCGTCGATGCGCCGGCCGGCGAAATGAATCATGCCGGCGCGGGGCGGGGTCAGGCCCATGATCGAGCGCACCGTGGTGGTCTTGCCCATGCCATTGCGCCCGAGCAGGCTGACGGCTTCGCCGGCGCCGATGTGCAGATCGATTCCAAACAGCACCTGGCTGCTGCCGTAGGCGGTTGCGACTTGCTCCAGCGTGAGCATGCTCAGTCACCTTCCGAGAGATAAGCCGCCTGCACGGCCGGATTGGCGCGGATGGCCGCCGCCGGGCCCTGGGCGAGGATGGCGCCGTCGTCGAGCACGACCACCGTGTCGGCCAGCTGGAAGACGGCGTTCATGTCGTGCTCCACCAGCAGGATGGCGTGTTCGGCGCGCAGCTCTGCCAGCAGCGCGACGATGACCTCCGCTTCGGCGCGGCCCATGCCGGCCAGGGGTTCGTCGAGCAGCAGCACCTGCGGCGCGGTGGCCAGCGCCATGGCGATCTCGAGCTGGCGCTTCTGACCGTGGGCGAGCGCGCTGGCGGGCCGCTCGGCCAGTGGCTGCAGCGCGACCCGCTGCAGCGCCGCCTGTGCCGGCTCCAGCAAGGCCTGGTCACGCATGGCCCTGCCCCAGAAGCGGAAATGA
>Ga0079226_10004328_pt1 | contig 10850 bp, 5 predicted proteins | sample Poulit2014_FD_76345 | JGI IMG/M metagenome (GOLD analysis project Ga0079226, IMG submission 76345) | Agricultural soil microbial communities from Georgia to study Nitrogen management - Poultry litter 2014 | ecosystem: Environmental > Terrestrial > Soil > Agricultural land | place: USA: Georgia...
AGGCTTCATTCATGCCAAAAAAAGCAAAAATGATATCTGCTTTTTGTCTTGACAATTGCGCATCGAGATCCTCATAATTCAAAGGCCGAGGCCGCAGGCCTACTTCGTCCGCACTCCATCCCAAATTTCGTATACTAAGGTTGAGTTCAGGAAAACTTTTATACAGCAGTGACTCAAAATAGTTATAATCCTGCAATCGGACAGCAAAGGTATTGCCAATAAAAACAATATTGCTATTTTGTTTGGGATTAAATTGGTAAGAATACCCCTCAGGTCCATCCGTATTTTTAACCTGGCTGTATGTTTGTGTACAACAAACGAATATCAGCAAAAAAAATACATACCTTATTTTATAGGAGGACATATTATTATTTAACCTTCAAATAATTAACAGCTCAGAAATAATGCAGAATTTAGGTAGTTCTTTCATTCAGGGGTTAGGTCTTATAAAAAATTACCAGCCCGGATTCTGTTTCAAATTAGGATTTTTTTCAATTTCATCTTGTGGAATGGGCATAAAGTACATGTGTTCTTTAAACACGTAAGGCCCCTGGATTATCGGTTTTAGTTCGCGGGAATAGGATCCATCTTCTTGCTCTGTCATATGCAAGGCATGAAATGTTTTCCCGTCAAGTCGTTCAACGGCCGTTTTCCATCTTCTTAAATCCCAGTACCTTTTGTTTTCAAAAGCTAACTCCACATATCTTTCATGTCTTATTATCTCTCGCATTTGTTCTTTAGTAAGACCTGCAGGCAGCTGATAAGGATCAAGTCCCGCTCTTTCACGGACGCGTTCTACAGCATTGTACACCGTTTGATCTGGGTTTCCCGATGCTTCATTTTTAGCTTCAGCATAGTTTAATAAAACCTCGGCAAAGCGAAGTTCAGTCCAGTTTTGATCACTGCCGGTATTGCCATAAAAATCCGTATTACTTTCATCCATTCCCTTCTCTAAAAGATAACCGGTTAATGTTGCATAAGGAGAAAGAATCCGGTCTTTTGTTGGGCTATTTACAGACATATTTACAGGATCGCCACGATATTCTTCCCCGTTTAGAATCAGCGTAGCATGAAATCTTGGATCCCTATTTTCCCATGGATTAGATGGGTCAAATCCAGAGTCAGGATCATCAATCCTCTTACCATTCTGCATCTCAAAGGCTTGTGCAAATTCATGAATAGGACTATGAGAGACAGCATTTTCCCTGGACCGTGAATCCGGCATATTCATTGAATCCCAGCCATGTTGCCGCTGAGGTTTTTGATATTGAATACTAAAGATCTCTTCATTGTTATTTTTATCCAACATAATTCTTCTAAAATCAGAATGGAGTTCATAAGCTCCAGAATCCATTATTTCTTTATTGACAGTTGCAGCTTTTTCCCATCTGCTCACATCCTCACCGGGGTTATACAAAGGACTTGCCCAAAACAACATGACCCGTCCCAATAAAGCTTTGGCGGACTCTTTGTTAGCCCTGCTTATGTCAGTAGCTTGATCGCCATGTGTTTCCGGGAGTAAATTGATTGCTTCTTCAAGCTCATTAACAACAAACGTAAATGAAGAATCAGCTGTTTGGCGTTCTACAAGTAATTCATCATCTAAACTTTGTGGTTCAGCAAGAATAGGCACCCCCCCATATCTCTTGATCATTTTGAAGTACTGAAAAGCCCGAATAAATTTTACCTGTCCTTTCAACGATTTCTTTAGTTCCTCATCAGCGGCTGATTCATCAACATTGTTCAAAAACATATTAGCTTGCCGAATAGCATTATAAGGCCAGTATTCCATGGGATTATAGTCGGGCCCCCATTGCCCTTCCACGACATCCAGTGTTCCTCCACCCCAATAATCCCGGGACACATCTGCGATATTACTGTACATGCGACCTCCATGGAACATAAAACCCGGCAGATTCAGGTACATGTCATTTACAGCTAATTCCATCAAGGCAGGATCATTATATATTTTTTCTTCTGGAATAGATCCTGGATTAGTCCGCGTCAAAAATCCATCATCACTGCATGAACTCAAGACATACATCGCAAAAAAAACAAATAGAACAATATTGATTTTTTTCATAGCAACATTCCGGTAACCGATTAAAAGGTGAGATTAAGCCCAAGATTAAAACTTCGTTGTTGAGGATAATAATCCCCTCCGCCAGACGGCATTTCTGGATCAAACATATTCTCTTTGGCATCAATGTGAAAAAGATTAGTACCCGAAAAATATATTCTTAATTTCCCTATTCCGAGTTTTCCTACAATGCTATTAGGCAGGGTATATCCCAGATTTATAGATTTTAATCTGATATACTTTGTATCACGCAAATACAAGTTAGAGGGCCTCGAATTATTTACATCATAACCCTGAGTTGGCCTTGGATACTTAGCGTTACGATGCTCGGGAGTCCAATAATCTAATAGAGGCGCGTATGTATTTCGTGAGCCGTTTTGAAAGAAATAACGTGCTTCTTCATATAACAATCTTTTCATTTTAGCTGCTCCTTGAAATAATATATCCAAATCAAATCCTTTATAATAACCTCCCAATGACACCCCACCCATCATCTTGGGCAAATTATTATCCATAGAAATAATTGTTTCATCGCTGGCGTCAATTCTCCCATCCCCATTAACATCTGCATATTTAACATCTCCAGGCACCTGCCCGCCGGCAAATTGCGGTGGATGATTTTCTATTTCTTCTTCGGATTGAAAAAATCCAAGAGCTTTATATCCCACAATAAAACCTAAAGGTCTACCCGTTTGCTTAAGTCGGTCAGGAAGGTTGGCAGGTTCATCAAGTTTAATCACTTCATTACTGGAATAACTACCATTTATGCCAATAAAATAATTCAGGTCCCCAATATTGTTGTTATGCGTGAATGATAATTCAATTCCCCTATTATCCACTTTAGCATAGTTTTCTGCCGGTAACGCAGCTCCAAAAGTTCGAGGAATAGAACGGATACGGCTTAGCAAAATGTCTGATGTGCGCTTATAAAAAACACCTGCTTCAAACTCTAATTTATTATTCCATAATGAGCCGTTTATGCCTAAATCATAATTATATGCAGTTTCCCATGTAACATCAGGATTAGGTAACACTCCCGGATATATTGCCGATTGGGGGTCCGTTCCCGAAATAAATGTCGCAGGCGATATGCTATATACTTGACGGTACTGGAAAGTGGGTATCCTATCACTATAAACATTTTGATCATTACCAATAATACCGAATGACGCCCTGAGCATTAAATTATCGATAAATGCCAATTTTGGATTATTAGTTACAAATGGCTCTTCCGACAATCTCCATCCAGCTGAGGCAGCAGGAAAATAGCCGTACTTTTTTTCGGATGGAAATGCCACTGACCCATCTATACGCAACGAAGCCTGGAACAGGTAGCGACTCTTATATCCATAGTTCAGCCGTCCAACAAAACTACGCCTTGCATCTTCATAAGACCCTCCATTGGCATCCTTTTCTAACTCCCCGCCAAACAACAATTCATCAAATCCAATAGCCGGGAAATTAGTTCTAAAAGCTGAATGATTATTTGATTTGACGCTAAATTGCTCAAAGAGGATTAAGCCATCAATCTCATGGTTTCCAATTATTCGGTCATAATTTAATCTGGCATTTAGCGTAATACTATTATAATTAAAGGAAGATTCTGTAAGAGCTGTTTTTCCATTGAAACCTCCAGTGTGATAAATTTCTATGGTTTCCCCAAAATCTTCCTCATCAGCTGTGATAATATTTTCCACTTGCCTGTCCATAAGAACAGGAACCTGATATAGTGTTCCATCGGTAGATTCTTTATACAGTGAGATTTTTCCCTCTGCAGTTAATCCCTTAATAAATGGTATTTCCTGGTTCAGCGTAAGTATTGCGTCTATTCTGTCAGTTATACTTTCATTATATCCTGTTGTGGTCTCTGCAAGCGGATGGGACTCATTAGTATAAGCAATAGTACCATCTGGATTATATGCGCGATCAAGAGGATATGCGCCAATAATATCATTAAAAATTCGCTGGGCCGAATAACTGCTGGCATTATTATTACCTCTGCTAAAATTTACATCTGCAGAAATAGTAAGATTCTCATTTATATCTGCATCTATGTTGGACCGAAGAGAATAATCATTATAATTTATTTGCTCATACATCCCCTCCTGGTCCTCATAGGCAACAGACATAAAATACCTGATAGCCTCTGAACCTCCTCGAACGTTTAAATTATGTCTCATTTGATACGATCGATCTTTTAGTGTAATATTATACCAATCGGTTTCCTGAAGCTGTCCAGTCCTAATCTCCTCCAATATCTCTTCTGAGTAGAGAGGGGGTTCTCCTTCATTTTCTAAAGCCACATTTCTTGTTGTAGCAAATTCATATCCATTTAATAGTCTTGGGTATTTAGTGGGCTGTTGCATACCTACAAAAGTATTATAGTTAAAAGCAGGTTTACCGCTGACGCCTCTTTTTGTAGTTACCAAAATAACCCCGTTAGCTGCTCTTGAACCATATACCGCCGTTGCGGATGCATCTTTTAAAACAGAAATATCCTCTACGCTATTAGGATCTATATAGTCAAAATCTTCTCTTACAATTCCATCCACCACAATTAGTGCATCATTATTCCCAAATGTACTGGTACCTCGAATGGTAATATCAGATCCTGAACCTGGAGCGCCATCTTGTTTTACTGCAATTAAACCGGGAATTCGCCCCCCTAAAGTATTACTAATATTGGTGACAGGTATTTCGGCTATATCTTCCCCCTCCACGTTAGTAACTGCACCTGTAATTTGTTCTCGTCGCTGCGTCCCATAACCCACAACAACCAACTCTTCACCGGCAATAGCCTGAGATTGCAAGACAATATCTATCTCTGTTCTTCCATTAATCGGCACTTCCTGCGTTTGATATCCCACAAATGAAAACATAAGCGTATCCTGCAGGGAAGGGGCATTAAGTTCATAATTTCCATCACTGCCGGTAGAAGTACCAACCGTTGTCCCTTTTATCATAACGTTTACGCCGGGAAGCGTTTCTCCGGACTGGGCATCCGTTACGGTTCCAGTGACGATATCCTGCTGGGGGACAGAACTGGAAATAAGAGAATATTTTTTCCTGGTGAGGACATAAGTCTCCTCATCAAGCTGCCAGTAATCGATATGCAGGGCGGTTAAAAGCTTTGCCAGGTCATGGCCTTTCGAGATCTGTCTCAAAGGCAGCTGCTCTGGACTTACATATTTATCCGCCACAACGTTCTCTTCGTAAAGAAAGGTAACGCTGTACTTTCCTTCAATTTCCTCAAGCAGCTCTTCAAGAGATACAACCGCTCCTCTTTTTTCCAATTCCGAACTGGCAAACAAACTATGCCCGGTATGTTGTCCATATAGATTACCGGTTGATACCATTGATATAAAAACGGACACAAGTAAAAACTGCCATAAATGTCGTTGACGTCTCATAAGTAGATTCTTTTTGCTTGTGTTATAGATTCATTTGTTTATTCTTTCTGACCTATTACCATAGTGCCGTCCACTTCCTGCACCACCTGTTCATTCAATATTTTTGACAGGGCATCTTTTATTATTTCGAGATTTGTACTTTTGATCGATCCCGACAGAAGCCTCTGCTTTAAAGCCGCAGTACGAATGACGACTTCCATCCCGTAAGTTTCTTCTATACGCTGCGCTACCTTCTCTAATGGGGTGTTATCAAAATGCCATTTATCGTTTATCCAGGAGGTGTAAACCAGGGTATTGACCGTCTGAAGGTCAATCGATCTGCTTCCCGAAACAAAGTGAGCCCGTTCATCGGGCTTCAAAACAAGTGTTGTATTGGAGCCGGTTGAATCTTCTTCAACCTCAATCTTAACTTTTCCCTCACTGAGTACTGTCTGCGTTCCTTCGGAGGTTGTTTTGACTACAAACTCGGTCCCCAAAACTTCCACGGTCCCGTCCGAAGTATGTAAACTGAACATCCGCTGATTATCTCCCTCAAAATGAGTAATATCAAAATAGGCCTCCCCTTCCAGCCATACATCAATATCTTGTCCTGATTGAGCCGAAGAGGTATATGTTAAATTGGAATTTGCATTTAGTATGATGACCGAACCATCACTGAGTTCGAAAGATTTTTTCTCTCCGTAGGCGGTTTCGTACTTCCGCTGTACGACTTGTTGGTCCTCGGGATTACTCTCGATGCCGGCATTAAAAGTTACATAAAATCCTATGGATACAACCAGCAGGATAATTGCAGCTGCAACAGCTCCAAAGAAGCTTTTGGATTGTTGAATACGGTGATTGTTGGCTTTATCCGTTATTTTTTCATTTTGCTCATAATCACGAACAGAAGCTTCAAATTTTTTTAGCTCCCTCTGCGGATCAGGAATTGATAGTTCATCAGCTCCCGTGAGTTGAATAAGTTTTTCTGCTTGCTTCACCAGTACCTGACGCTCCGCGTCCCCGCAGACCCACTCATTCCAATATTCAGTCTCTGCTGCGGAGGCATTTCCCGTTATCCACCGAACAAAAGAATTATCCGTTAATAAATTTTCAATTTGACTATCAGGCATTACAAAATATTTCCGGCTTGTTTTGCCCTATTAGACAAAGCCAAATTTCTTTTGTACTGGATTTTTCTGTAACTACAACCGAAATACCATAAATTGATAAGGGGAGATAGTGAGTGGATATGAGAAATGCATAGATAACTCTTTTCAGGAACGGTACTTCTCTGTGAGATATGCCAAAAAGCAAACACACACGCTACATTACGAGAGATAATCCTTAAGCCTTTTTGTCCCCTCGCTGATAAGACAGCGTACTCTTTGATGCGAAAGCCCCATAACATCGGCGATTTCTTTATTTCGCAGCCCATTCTGCAACCGCAGGAAAAGAGCCTCTTTTTGCCTGCCGGTCAACTCTTGATAAGCATCTTCCAGCAGCTCTTTCTGTTCGACCTTTTGTTCGGCCATGACAATGCAATCCTCAATAGTGAGATAGGAGGGAGAAAAATTGTCCATATATTCCTGATCTCTTTGACGACGGGAGGCTTTTTGCCTTTTCTGACGAAACAAGATTCTTCTTAATGATTTAAGAAGATAAAATGTAACAGAGTCTGCCTGGTCAATACGTTTTCTTTTCTTCCATAGCTTTAAAAAAAGATGCTGAATGCCATCCTTAACAGCCTCTTCCTCTTGTAATAATCTCATCCCATACCGGTAAAGCCTGGTATAGTACCGTACAAAAAGCTCTGATAATGCCTTGTCGTCTCCTTTGCGAAAAGCGTCCCATAATTCTTCATTACTGTATTTGCCCCGGCTGTCGGAATGATTCGATTGTATATACATAGCTTCTATTCGTTTTTTCCCTGTCTACAGAATTTTCCCCGTCTACCAAACAACTGGAGTAGCTAATATATCGTTAATCGTTACCAACTGAGGTCCTATTTGAATCAATTAAACCAGTTACTTTACAGATTAAATTAAAACACCCCTGCCGGATCCGCTTGTTTTCCGCGGATTCAGACACGGGCGTCAGGGGACAATAAAAAGATACCTGGACCCTTCAAATATAGCAAAATCTCCGGCATGTCAGTCGAATTGGGCTCCGTTAGGACCCTCCAGGATCGGCAGATTCCTGCTCACCGGCTTCCTGCTCAAACATTTCGTTCTCCGAATCGCCGCCCGATTTTAAATAGGCTACAAGATCCCTCAGTTCATCCGCGCTGAGCGTGTTGATCAGGCCGGGGGGCATCTGGGATACTTCCGACGGTTCTATTGAAACGACTTCGTTGCGGGGTATGATCTCAGGAGCCTCATCGGGATTCCGGCTATATACCTTCACATACTCTTCCTCCTCGACTACAAGTCCCGTCACGGTATCTCCGTTTTCCAGTTCTACCACTGAACTATTGTACTGGCTCGAGATAACCGCGCTGGGTGTGATGATATCTTCAAGCAGTCCCTGGGTTGACAAATTGTGTCCCACTGAACTCAGGTTCGGACCAATGGCGCCACCAAACCCGTCAAACTGGTGGCATGTGGCACAGCTTGTCGCAAAAAAAGCGTTGCGCCCGTTTTCGAAATTACGATTTTCCAGGTTGCCCTCCACCGCATTAACCGCTTCCTTCACGGTCCATTCGCGCCCCGGGCCCTCGGGGGCGGTAATTTCAAAGTCAGGTTCCTGGGCCAGGCTTTGCGCCGTCAGGTCTTCAACCGCTTCACGCTCTTTTTCGGATGCATTAGCCAGGGCCTCATCCCGCACCCTCTCAAGGAATCCCGTATAGCTGGCCCCGCCCATGGCATCAGCGGCATTATTAATAAATGTGAAATATTCGCGCCGCTGCTCAATGGTCCACCCCTCGCTCATGTTTCGCAGCATAAACGCATATTCAAGCTTATCCGTGGGAGGCGGATTATCAATCATTTCCTGGATGGTGCCGCCATAATCTTCATTGCGTGCCAGCAGACCGCCCCAGTCAGGTGTCTCCGGCTGATCTTCCTCGTGCATCAACGCCAGGGCTTTATCAATAACCCGGTCATCCTCCAGGTAAACCAGCAGTCGTACCAGTTCCACGTTCACCCGGTCATCTTTATACGGCAGCTGCTGCTGAAGGGTATTCGCAATCCGGGATCGGAGCTCCTCGCCGGGATCACCGAGGCGCATGAAGATTAGCGACAGAGCCCGAAGATATCCAAGCTTCTGATCGGGAGAGAGAGTCACTACATTCATATCCAGCAGGGAACGGATCGCCTCCTCGCGGTACTCTTCCCCAGCCGTTCGAGCCAGGGCAATCATCCCCGTGATTCTGGCCTGCGGCCGCTCCTCTGAAAGTACCTTTTCCGCCCACGAATCCACAGGCTGCGATTCAACCGCTATCCGGGCGGCGTGGCGTAAAAACCGGTCCTCGTCGCCCAGGTACGGCCATGCGGTCTCTATTGCATCAGGATCCTGGCGTCCGTGAAACGCCTCTAATGTATGGCGCTCGGCCCGGGCTGCCTCCGCTTCAGGGTTATCTACCGGCTCCGCTTCCACCGTGGATTTGTCTCCCGTATAAATAACACGGTAAAGCTTTGATTCCTTATCCCTTCCGCCCGTCAGAAAATACATCGCACCGTCCTTGCCGATAACAGCGTCGGTCATAGGCAGGGGACTTCCGGATAAAAACTCTTCCGCTTCGGCGGTATAACTGGCTCCTTCGGGAGTCAAATGAAAGGCATACATGGTTCCAAATGTCCAGTCAAGGCCGAATAAGGCCCGCTGGTAACGCGCCGGGAATTCGGCTCCCGTCCCGAACAGCACTCCTGTCGGTGATCCTGGCCCCACATTCAGTATCGGCGGCAGACTGTCTTCATAATACTCCTTCCATTTTCCGCTGCCGCTGCGCCACCCGTAATCGCTGCCGCTCACCACATGTAAAAGCCGCGTCGGGCGATACCAGGGCATTCCCATATCCCATTCCATATCCGAATCATAGGTAAACAACTCGCCTTGCTGGTTATAAGCGGCGTCATAGGTATTCCGGTACCCGAAGCTTATCATTTCCCACTCAGTAGCTTCAGGGTTTATGCGCGCTATATATCCTCCCGGCGCCATTATGCCGCGGGCATGTCCCCGCGCATCCCACTGGCGGGGCAGCAGAAGATCTTCCTCCCAGTTGGTAATTGGACTGGAAGCCAGATCATCAGGGGGGGGCGTATGATTGCCGTTCACTACATACAGGTCTTCCTGATCTTCCGTCATGAAAACTGCATGATTGCCATGCTCCCCCAGTCCCCGAGGACCCCCGAGATACTCCATAACATCATACTGGTCGTTGCCCCGGGTGTTTTTCAATCGGAAAAGCCCTTTCCCGCTTACATTGGCATACAGGTAGTCGAACGCCCATTCCAGTCCCTGAGCACCCGAGGCCGGCATAATCATTTCATTTACTTTCACTTCCGGCTCTTCCAGGCTGTCACCGACAGTAATGAAATACATCCCATTGCCCTGCTGGTCAGATACAATAAGACGCCCCTTGTCATCCACGGTCAGCCCAACCCAGGAGCCCTGCTCTTCCCGGGGGACGCTGTATATCATCTGTACCTCAAATCCCGGGAGGGTCTGGATGGTTTCCGAGGTATCGGTCGTATCATTTTCTGCACCGGGAGCAGCACTGAATTCAGCGTGTGAAAACGCAGCTTCTGCGGGTGACGAAACTTCGTAGGCGACCAGGAGCAGGGGAAGGATCAGCGCCATCAACAAGGGGCTTATCCCCATTCTAATTCCATCTGTATTCATTCTTTTCATGTACTAATGATTTATCTATTAAAGCCCTATAGTTCCCGGAACAGGAAATTTCGAAATTCCACTTTCATCGGAGGACCCTGATGTATCTGCACCCCTAAAAGGCCGTCCGCAGCCGCGCTTTCACCCTCATCTATCACGACCGCCGTTACCTGGCCGTTAAGCATATGGATAAGCGTATTTCCCTCGACAATCAGGTGATATTCGTTCCAGCCGCCATCATTCACCAGCGAAGCGAGTTCAGATTCTTCCCCGGTCGATCCGATTTCGCTGGGCTCGTCGTCTTTACCCACATACGTCACCTGCCCGCGCAAGGCTAAAAATGTCCGCCCCCGCTCCTCGTATAGTTGTCCGCTCCATTTATTCGGCCCATCGAAATCTGCCTGGTATCCGCGCAACGCGTAATCAACGCCTTCCACTTTTTCACTCCGGTAATTGATGCCGCTGTTCCCTTCCGGGGATATGCGGTATTCTACTTTCAATTCAAAATCTGCAACCTCCCGGTCCCATATAAAAAAAGTATTCTGTTCAAGCAG
>Ga0079226_10004329_pt1 | contig 10846 bp, 9 predicted proteins | sample Poulit2014_FD_76345 | JGI IMG/M metagenome (GOLD analysis project Ga0079226, IMG submission 76345) | Agricultural soil microbial communities from Georgia to study Nitrogen management - Poultry litter 2014 | ecosystem: Environmental > Terrestrial > Soil > Agricultural land | place: USA: Georgia...
GCCATGTTCCGCTGTCATGTAAGGGAAGCGCCACAACGCTCCAAGGCCAATTGCAGAACCTGCCGCAGCAAGTACAAATCCCAGTTTACTCCCCCATTGTGATCGTTCCATAATATTTCCCCTCTTATATTGAGACTTTTTAATATCTTAGCATAAGCACTGCCTGTTTGAATACTTCAAACAGGCAGTTCAGGTGTTATGACAGGAAAAACGGCATCACCGTCCAACACTTCAAGTATCAGTTCGGATTATCCTCAAGATCCGCAACCGGCTTCTCATAATACTGTCTGTCTTTGTTGGCATTGAAATGATCCGCCTTTTCGAGTTTCACATCTACAGTATAATCCGGCATTTCTGCGAAGTTTTCATATATCCCTTTAGGGACCAGGTAGTTCCCCTCGGGGAACTGTATGCCGATATTCCCCGGTTTGATGTCCGCCAGCCTTGCAAACCCCTGGAATACCCCGTTTACGTTATAGATGACAACCGGTTCGCCTTCCTGGATTCCCTGTGATCTGGCATCCTCTTCGCTGATCAGCGCATCGTACCGTCCCATCTCGTTGAATGCATCATGGTCTCCGTACACCATGGAATTGAATTGTTTGCCGCGTCTCATCAGCAGTTTGAACTCCCCGGCTTTCCTGTTGTTGTCCGGGATATCGATGCTGATCAGATTCGCCCGTCCGTCAGGTGTCGGACAGTTCCCGTCCTCACAGAGCCATGCCCCGCCGTATTGGTACACATCACCGGAATTTTTAAGATACTGCACACCATCATACTGCGGATTGGCTTTCGCAATCTCCTCACGAATCTCCTGCCCGGTGTTGAAGCCGACCAGATGCGCCTCATCAGGTTTCACCCGCCTGGCAAGGTCGACGTAAATCTGCCATTCACTCCGCGCCTCTTTGATGCGGTTGCGGTTCCCTTCAATCTCAGGTGAGAAATAGATCATCCGTTCAGTGGAAGTGGACAATCCGCCGCCATCCTGCTCGTAACGCGTCTTGGCAGGGAGTACGATGACCGTCTCCTTGGCATCCAGCAACGTGGAAGTATTCAAAATGATGTCCTGATGGACACGAATTTCCAGGTTGGCCAATGCTTCTGCCACAAAGTCCGGATCCGGCATCGTCTCCAGGAAATTCCCTCCGGACATATAATAAAGTTTCAGCTTCCGTTCATTATCATCCGGAAGCATGGCATTTTCGATGGTGATGCCGACGGAATCACCCGGCCATTCAGGCAGCTTGAAGTTCCATACATCTTCAATCCTTTGGCGGTTGGCCTCATCATAATCGCCACCCGGAAGCACAAACGGATCAGCACCCATCTCACCTGACCCCTGGACACTTGAATGCCCTCTGAGCGGCATCAGACCGTTGTACTTCCGGCCGAGCCATCCGCGGAGAAGAGAGAGGTTGCAGACCTGTGAAATATTATCGGTGGCATGCTTATGCATAGTCAGGCCGAGCGCCCACACCATCACCCCGTTTTCAGAGCGGGCCATAAGCCGGGCAAGCTCACCTATGCGTTCGCGGCTGATGCCTGAAGACCGCTCAATTTCCTCCCAGGACTGGCGGCTGACAGTCTCCTTCAGTTCTTCATAGTTATTCACATGGTTATGTACGAATTCATGATTGATGGCGGAACCTTGCTCCTCCGCTTCCATCCCAAACCAGTGTTTCATGATCCCGTGCATCATTGCGATGTCCCCGCCGATGTTCACTTCATAGAAGTCATCTGCAATCCTGGTGCCGAACAATGCGGACTCCGTTACAGACGGAACCCAGTATTTCTCCATGGAAGGCTCTTTGTACGGGTTGATTACGATGATCTTGGTGCCGCGTTTCTTGGCCTCCATCATATATTTGGTGGAAACCGGACTCGAGTTTGCAGCGACACTGCCCCAGAACACAAGGACATCCGTACCCATCCAATCCTGATAATTGCAGGTGGAGGCGCCTACGCCCACGGAACGTTTCATCGCTGTTTTACTTGGAGAATGACAGATTCTTGACGCGTTGTCGATATTATTCGTCCCAAGGAACCTCGATACTTTTGCTGCCGTATAATAGGATTCATTCGTGATCCCGCGGCTCGTAAGGTAAAATGCATACTGTTTCGGATCAAGGGCTTGCATCTTTTCTGCAATTTTATCCATCGCTTCATCCCATGAAATGCGGATGAATTTCCGGTCTCCTTTGCGCCGCATCATCGGATAAGGAACACGCCCCAATTCCCTGAGTTCCCTGCTCGAGAGTTTGCGCAGCTCATCGATATCCTGGTGCAGGATTTCCGGTCTGATTGGCGGCGCCGTGTTCAATCTGAGCACATTGAAACGGGTCGTGCACATATGCGGCCCTTTGAGGGTCTGATCCTGAAGTCCTCCCACACCAAGCGCACAACCATCGCATACACCCTTGGTAATGATGTTTTTTGCATAGTTCAGATTATCTTTGTTATCCCATGCGATTTTGGCTGTATCCCTTATGTGACGGGGTTTCACTTTGGTCAGGCCGAAAGGCACCGGACTTGCCCAGAGGCTGGGATCCCATTTCTTCGTCTTGCTCATCGGCCCTGGGTGCAGCGTTTTTCCCATATTTACACTTCCTTATTGATATTTTATAACTATTGTACCTTAAAGTCCCGCTTTATCAACTCGCTCAACCTGGGAAATACTATAGACGACGGTGAACTTATTGACAAAACAAACGCTGAATCATGCTATAATATATGCACGGTCAGATACTGCATTTCGTTAATGAACATTATATTGAGTAAATGAAGCGCTTTCAATATATAATCTGTAAAAGGAGGGCGTTATTTTGGACATCATTTCGGAAAGGAAAATCGTCAGATATGACAGCGGGATATTCGAAGAGACGAACGATGCGATTGCTGAAGAATTCCCTCTTACGATCTATATAAATAATGTCGAGTTTGCGACACTTGTCTGTTCTCCTGACCATCTGGAGGAACTCATCATGGGATTTTTGGCATCTGAGGGGGCCATCCGCAAATACAGTGACATCAAATCGATGAACCTGGATGACCGCGGGGGGTTCTGTCATATAGAACTGAACAACCATGCCCCGACGGATCATTTTACTTACTCCAAGAGAATACTTGGATCCTGCTGCGGAAAGAGCCGCCAGTTCTATTTCCAGAGCGATGTCGATACCGCCAAAGTATCGATGTCAAAAACAACCATAACGCCCTCGCAATGCACTGCCCTGACGAAGGAAATGCAGGATACCAGCACCATTTTTAAAGAGACCGGCGGCATACACAATGCAAGCCTCGGTACCGCCCGGGAAATGATTGTACATCGCGGGGATATCGGCAGGCATAACGCTCTGGACAAGCTGTACGGCTACTGCATTGAAAACAGGATACCCGTTTCTGACAAAGTACTCGTCTTCAGCGGGCGTATTTCTTCAGAGGTAATGACAAAAGCCGCCAAAATCGGTGTCGGCATCGTCCTCAGCAAATCGGCACCGACAGACCTTGCCATCAGACTTGCAGAGGACCTGAACATTACGGCCATTGGCTTCATACGAGGGAATTCATTCAATATTTACAGTCATTCATGGCGCGTTGTCCAAACTGATGACAGCGTATAGAAAAGCACTCCGACCGGAGTGCTTCTTACTCTTTCGTATAGTAGTCCCTCTGGAACTCATCCGCTGACAATCCGTGTGCGTTATAGTGACTCTCCATGATATTGCCAATCTTGACTGCCCAGTGTATATCCGTGGCGTACAGATGTTTTCCCGGGTTTTCAGGGTTCCACCGCATTGTGTAAAGCGTGTCCTGCCCTTTAGATACATAATTTTCACTGATGAAACGGGCGCCTCCCATGATCGCTTTCTCAGGAGTTGACCAGTCAGACTCAGCTGCATAACCGGAACCTGCTGACACAGCTTTTTTATCAAATGCTCCTATGCCGAAGAAATTGTAATAAGTGGTGTCTCCCACTTCAATCCCTCCTGCAAGGGAGGATTTACCATTTCCGGTTTCTATCTGCGCATGGCTGATCAGGTACAGGGCATTCAGACCATATTGTTCCTGTGCAGCATGAAACGTTTCTCCCATGCCTTCGAGGATGCCCTTGCCTTCCAGGGATTCGTTCAGCTGTTCAGGTGTCAGATCAACTGTTTCGTCCAGTTTCAGGAACTGGAAATCGGTGCTGCTCCGCTCAATGTCCATTGCATTTCTGATGTCCTCCTCATCTGCTTCGACTGCTCCGTCGCCCTCAAGCTTGACATCCTGCGTACTGCTCTCTACCTGGATACCAACCGCCGCTTCAAAATTATGAATATATTTTTCCTCCCTGTCCATAAGAGTCGTCTCAGACATCAGAAAGGCGATGAAGAACACCACCATTACACCCAACAATATCAGAACCGGAATATCCTGCTTTGTTTTTTGTTTCATTTCTCATTTGTCCTTATTTTAAGCTCACTCATTACACTATTCTATCCCATAATCCCCAAAAAAGTAAGCACCCTGTTCAGATGCTTACCGTTTCCGAATATGTCTGTTTTACAAGTGTATCTATCATTATGCTCAGACGTTCTGTAATTTGTTCATTTTCGAGAACAAGCCCCTCGTCCGTTTTTACAAAATCCGAGTCACACGTCGAGGCCTGGGTGGGAATCACCATCGCATGGAGCCCTCTCATCACCATTCTCAGCTGCGTCAGTGGGTCGGAATTCCTCATACCGCCGCTGTTACAGAAAAGACCGACCGGCTTCATTTCAAATTCATTTATCGAAAGATGATCCAGAGCATTCTTTAAAATGCCTGAATAGGAAGTATGATAATTCGGTGTTCCAATCATCATTGCGTCCGCCTCATGTACAAGACGCTTCAGTTCCCCGACATCCACTGTTTTCCCCTGGCCGAGAACCGGGATGTCCCAGCCGCATAGGTCGACCACAGTCACTTTATGTTCAGGCTGTTCAACCAGGGACTCGATGAGACGGGCAACCGTATTGGTGTGGGAGCCGGGAAAGGCACTCCCGGATATGACAAGCAGGTTCATTGAAAGTCTCCTTTTCATAGGTTGCTGATTAAATCAATGGTATCATCCCGCAGTTGCCTTTAAAACCGTCTAAAGTCGTAAAAAAAAAGCCGGGCCCTGGCCCAGCTGATCAGTTGTTCAATTTATCACTTAATGTCTTTAGTTTTTCAACCGTTTCTTTATCCAACTCTTCATGATCTATTTCTTTGTCGATGATTGATTGAGCGTCATCTATGGAAATATCCACCGCACGACTGATCTGATATGCTGTCAGTTTTTCGGTCAGCAATTCTAAATTCAAACCTGTATCCATAATTTTACCTTCCCCCAATCAATTCGCCTGACGTAAGTTCAATTATACCACATGATGAATTATTAACAATAAAAATGAAAACAAGGACTCCGCTTCCCAGATCGGAAACCGACTGGATCCCTTCCGCCAAAAGGGACCTTACTTGCCAAATAACGCCCGTTACAGCATTTTGACCCTGTCTCTTATCTCCTGGTACAGATCATCGATTTTCAATGTTTTTCCACGAGATCCATCACACCCCGCCATTGAAGGATTTTTGCCCTCTGGCAGGAACTACACCTTAAATCATATGCAAACCAAAAGTGTTTTACAGCATTAAAAAGCAGAGGAAATGGGTACCAGTTTACTGTGAGGAGTGGTAAATGATGTATGAATCAATCTATGCCAGACAAAAACAATTCTATCAATCAGGAAAACCAAGGGATATAAAGTTCAGGCTAGATGCTCTGAAACAGCTGAAGCGCGGAATTAAATACTATGAAAACGAACTGGCCGAAGCCATGCTTGCTGATTTCAACAAGCAGAAGCCTGACACATACATGACTGAAATAGGCATCGTCTATACTGAAATCAACCACGCAGTAAAGCATCTTGAGGAATGGGCTGGAACAACGAAAGTAAAGACTCCCATCACCCACATCGGTTCAAAATCATTTATATATAAAGAGCCCTATGGGGTGACTCTGATCATCGCACCCTGGAATTATCCGTTCAATCTGACAATTTCACCTCTGATCGGCGCCATCAGTGCAGGCAATACTGCAGTTCTGAAACCTTCCGAACACACGCCCATGGTCGCAGAAGTCATCACCAGGATCATAGAACACATCTTCCCTTCCGAATATATATATGCTGCCGAAGGCGGCATAGAAACCAATCAGGCATTGCTCAAACTGCCTTTTGACTATATCTTCTATACAGGCAGCTCCCATGTCGGTAAGATTGTGATGAAGAACGCTGCAGAAAACCTCATTCCCGTCACACTTGAACTCGGTGGAAAATCGCCGGCGATCGTCACTGCGAGCGCGGATTTGAAACTTGCTGCAAAGCGGATTGTCTGGGCAAAATTTTCAAATGCGGGACAGACCTGTGTGGCCCCGGACTTCGTATATGCGGAAGAATCCATAAAAGATGCATTGATGGAACACTTAAAACACTACACCTATAAATTCTATAATGAGGATTTCCGGCGTGGCAGATATATGAGCATAGTGAACGGTAATCACTTCGACAGGATCAAGGAACTGATTGAAGGGGATGTCGTTTACGGCGGCCATACAGATACCGTAAACCGTACAATCAAACCTGCGATAATTGACAACGTGGAATTCGACCATCCGGCAATGAAGGAAGAGATTTTTGGTCCCGTTCTTCCTGTCCTTTCCTATGGCAGTCTGGATAAAGCTGTACTGGATCTGCGTGACATGCAGGATCCGCTTGCATTATACATTTTCAGCGAAAATGAATCTGAAATCGAAACCGTCATCAAGGATGTACCATTCGGCGGCGGTGCAGTGAACGATGCCATGTTCCATCTGGCTACACCATATCTGCCTTTCGGCGGACGCGGCAACAGCGGGATGGGAAAATATCACGGTAAATATACATTTGATACATTCACCCATGAAAAAAGCATACTGAAACAGACCACGCTGTTTGATATGCCATTCAGATATCCTGATGCAAAAATCTTCAGGAAGCTCATTCGGTTGATAATGAGATAAAAGACCTCCCACTTACTGTTGGAGGTCTTTGTTACTAATTGATCGATGTTCCGCCTGTAATACCATACACCTGACCTGTCGTGAAACTCGCACTGTTTGACGCGAGCAGCACATAAGTGGAAGCAAGTTCCACGGGCTGGCCTGCACGCTTCAGAGGCTCCTTCTGTCCGAATTCCGGTATGTTCTCCTGCGCCTGTCCGCCCGCAACCTGCAGTACAGTCCAGACCGGCCCCGGAGACACGGCGTTGATCCTGATTCCTTTTTCGGCAAGCTGGCCGGTCATGGCAATGACAAACGTGACCTGAGCACTTTTAGTCATCGCATAGTCCGAAAGATGCCCTGACGGGTTGAATGCCTGTACAGATGTTGTCACAATCACACTGCCGCCTTCCGGCAGATGATCCAAAGCCTCCTGGAGCATCCATACATTTGAGAAAATATTGACTGTAAACGTATCTGTCAGCTGATTGGTGGACAGGTTCCTTATGTCCTTTTCAAACTGCTGGATTGCCGCATTCAACACCAGTATGTCCAATCCACCAAGCTTCTCTGCCGCTTCGTGGACAAGATTCCTTGCAAATTCTTCATCCCTGAGATCTCCGGGGAGAAGCACCGCCTTTTGGCCCGCCTCTTCAATGACAGACTTCACTTCCCGGGCATCCGATTCTTCATCAGGCAGGTAGCTTATCGCAACATCAGCACCTTCTTTGGCATATGCAATTGCTGTGGCACGCCCAATTCCTGAATCCCCACCTGTGACAAGTGCTTTCCTGTCCGTCAGCTGGCCGCTCGCAACGTATGACTCCTCTCCGCAGTCGGGCACCGGATGCATTTTATTCTGCACACCCGGATACGGCTGTTCCTGCTTTTCAAACTTGCCATCGTAATGCTTATATAACGGGTTATCCATTTCAGCCATTCAAGTATTCCTCCTATTGGATACAGAATACTCTACTATTGCGCATTTTCCCCGAGTCCAAACATGTTTCTTTTCTCAATGGTAGAGAGCCGCATGAAAAATCCGGCGGCTGCACATGTCAGTCCGAGTGAAATGCCGATCCAGAAACCGTACACCTCAAGTGCTGTGTATGCTGCCAGGAAATATCCGGCCGTAAGCCCGACAAACCAATATGAGATGACAGCAATAATGGACGGGATGAAGACGTCCTTATATCCTCTGAGCACTCCCTGGAATAGAGCCTGGAGAGCATCCGACACCTGATAGATGATGGCAAACAGAAACAATGGCGATGCAATGGCCACCACTGCAGGATCATTAGTGTAGAAATATGAAATCTGCTCCCTGAAGATATAAAGCAGCAGGGAGGTGGCAGAGATCAGGGCAAGGCTTGTTGTAAGCCCCATTATTTTATAACGCCTGGCATCACGAAACCTGCCGCCTCCTGCACTGAAGCCAATGACGATGGTCATTGCCATCGATATGCTCAGCGGCAGCATGAACAGCATGGTCGTGAAGTTGAGGACAATCTGGTTCGCTGCAATGATATCCGTTGTGAACATGATGCCGATGAGAAGTGTCATCAGGGAAAAAATGCTTGTTTCCACAAAGAGTAGCACACCGATCGGGATGCCGATCTTCAGATGGTGCATCATCACTGCCGGTGATGGTACTGCCATTTTCCTGAACAATTTGAATGCCGCAAGCACTTCAACTTTGAAAATCATGAACACGGTGATGAAAAATATGAGCCAGTATGTAATGGCTGTCGCATACCCCGCTCCGATGCCGCCGAGTTCCGGAAACCCGAAGTTGCCGAAAATCAAGGAATAATTGAAGAAGACATTGAGCGGCAGCGACAGGGAAATAACGTATAGCGATACTTTTGTAAGCCCCTGCGCATCAATGAAATTTCGCAATACGCTGAACAGAAATAACGGGATAATACCTGTGGACAGTCCCGCGAGATAATGATAGGCGATATGATGGACGTCCGGGGTAAGATCCATCACCCTGAGCAGGTCATCCAGGAAGAACAGTCCCGAGAACAGCACAATCACTGCGATGCCCACGGCAATATACATCGCCTGCATTACAGTATTGTGCACCTTCTCTTTCTCGTCCGCTCCAATCAGATTTGCAACGATTGCTGTGACCGCAAGCAATATACCGTTGATGCCGGTGGAAACCGGTGCCCAAAAACTGGATCCTATAGCAACTCCTGCAAGATCATCGACACTTGCACGGCCGGACATCATTGTATCGATCATATTCATGGAATAAAGGAGTATCTGGGTAATGAGTATGGGCCATAATATACGCATAAGAATGGCATACATTTCTCTTTTTGAATCTGTATGATACATTTATCTGCTCCGTTCCAGAATTTTTTACATTAATAGATCCATTACCGGAGTAATGGATCTGGGTATTCACTCATAAGACCATTCCTGCTATGAAACCAGTCACCAGCACAGGAATATTCAAAAATATGAAGGTAGGCACACATGTGTCCCAAATATGGTCATGTTGTCCATCCGCATCGAGACCGGCTGTCGGGCCAAGGGTCGAGTCGGATGCAGGGGAACCTGCGTCCCCGAGGGCTCCAGCCGTACCGATGATGGCAATGATTGCCGGAATGGAAAGTTCCAGCTCTATGCCCATGGGAACGAATATGCTTGCAATGATCGGTATCGTCGCAAAAGATGAACCGATTCCCATAGTTACTACCAGTCCGACCAGCAGCATGGAAATGACAATCATTATCTTCTGGCCGGCGAGGGCTTCTGCTATCCCCTCAACGAGTGAAGTTACATGCCCTGTTTCAGTAATAACCGTGGCAAACCCGTTGGCTGCAAGCATTACTATGCCTATATATGCCATCATCTGTATGCCATTTATGAGTTCGGCATCCAGGCTTTTCCACTTGAATCTGAACGACAGGAAGAAGATCATGATTCCGGCGAGCGCCCCGAATATCATTGAATCCGTCATGATCTGGACGGTGAATGTTGCCAGTATGGACAACACTGCGGTAATGACTGTTGCGGTACCGACTTCCCTCTTCTGGTGCGTGACAAGCTGAATCGTTTCATACTTCCTTTTCTTCCTATAATAAAACAGAGCAATGACGAGGCCGATAACGAAACCACTGGCAGGGATGACCAGGTTCGGGGCGACATCACCGAATGCAATGTCTACCCCGACTGTATCAAAACTCGTCACTATCGTATTTTGGAATATCTGACCGAAACCGACCGGCAGTAAGACATACGGAAATGTCAGTCCGAATGTCAGAACGATGGCAATCAGACGCCTGTCGATTTCCAGTTCATTCATCAGGCTGAGTATCGGAGGTATAAGTATAGGTATAAAGGCAATGTGTACCGGAATCAGATTCTGGCTCATCACCGCAACTGTGAGCAATGCGGCGATGATGGAGACCTTGGCGATAATCCTCGCTTTTTTCGACTGATCTTTATTCAAAGCCCTGATGATGAAATCGACCAGTACTTCAGTGATGCCACTATATGCAATCAGTGCTGCAAATCCACCGAGGAGTGCATAGCTCAGTGCAATTTCAGCACCACCGACTATGCCCCCGGTGAATGTAGTAATGACATCCGAAACCGGCATCCCCGCTGTGAGCCCCCCTGCAAGCGCACCGATGAACAGGGCAAGCACTACGTTCAGTCTGAGCAGACTCAGGACAATCATGACCAGAACAGCGATTAATACTGCATTCATGATGTTTCCACCTTCCAATTTAATTCAAGCATAATATTGTAATATTAATTATTCAGAAGCCATTTGTCAATCTCAAAAAA
>Ga0079226_10004330_pt1 | contig 10843 bp, 10 predicted proteins | sample Poulit2014_FD_76345 | JGI IMG/M metagenome (GOLD analysis project Ga0079226, IMG submission 76345) | Agricultural soil microbial communities from Georgia to study Nitrogen management - Poultry litter 2014 | ecosystem: Environmental > Terrestrial > Soil > Agricultural land | place: USA: Georgia...
ACAAATCTCCTAAAGGCTTAATGACTTCAATCGATTCTCCAAAAATCATCCCAAGTACAATCGCAATAACAAAAGCAAGCAAAATTTGCGTCAATAAATTCCCTCGTACAAGCTTCATGATTTCACCTCCTCTGTTCAGTTACATGTATATGCGCAACGGAACAACTTATCACTTAAAAATGAAGGAGGGCGCCGTGACTTATCTCTTATGAAAGTTTCCAACTCTTTATAAGGCGATCTATAGCCTGCTTATTTTTATGTTACTCTTGACATTTACTTAACAGGCCTTCGATATTAGATTGGACTTGGATATGTTATAATTAATCAGGTAATTGTAGCTAGGGCACTTAATCCTGCTACAATGGGTAGAGTAGAAAGGTTAGTCCTTTACCCAGGAGTGAATATGCTCCTTATTTAACTAAACAGATTGACCATCGTTACTTAGACGATTTTATCGTTATATAAACTTAAGGCAATATACAAACTGGAGGACATTTCATGATTACTGTTTCGGATGTAAGCTTACAATTTAGTGATAGAAAGTTATTTGAAGATGTAAATTTAGCATTTAATGCTGGGAACTGTTACGGACTTATCGGAGCAAACGGCGCTGGAAAATCGACCTTTTTAAAAATCCTCTCTGGAGAAATCGAGCCGACAAAAGGCCACGTATCGATTGCACCTAAAAAAAGATTAGCCGTTTTAAAACAAGATCATTTTGCTTATGAAGACCAGGTCGTTTTAGACACTGTTTTAATGGGACACGATAAATTATATAAAGTTTTAAAAGAAAAGGACGCCATCTACATGAAAGAGGACTTTTCGGACGCTGACGGTATTCGTGCAGCTGAACTCGAAAGTGAATTTGCGGAAATGAACGGATGGGAAGCAGAGTCTGATGCCGCTGTTCTTCTTACTGGTCTAGGGGTTGACGAAAGCCTTCATACAGAAAAGCTTTCCGCCTTAAAAAATGACGAAAAGGTTAAAGTACTACTAGCCCAGGCTCTTTTCGGTAATCCGGATATTCTTTTACTTGATGAACCGACAAACGGATTAGATATCCAGGCAATTCACTGGTTAGAAGACTTTTTATTAAACTTTGAAAATACAGTTATTGTCGTTTCACACGATAGACACTTCCTAAACAAAGTCTCGACCCACATTGCTGATGTTGACTACAAGAAAATCCAAATTTATGTCGGTAACTATGACTTCTGGTATGAGTCAAGTCAACTTGCTACACGGATGGCCAAAGAGGAAAACAAGAAGAAGGAAGAAAAGGTAAAAGAACTCGAAAGCTTTATCGCCCGCTTCAGTGCCAATGCTTCGAAGTCCAAACAAGCGACTTCACGCCGGAAATTACTCGATAGCATTACCTTGAATGATATACAACCGTCATCACGCCGCTACCCCTATATTGCTTTCACACCTGAACGTGAGATTGGGAATGATTTACTGCGTGTCGATGGCATCTCGAAAACGATTGACGGCCAAAAAGTATTAGACAATGTGAGTTTCACCATTAATAAAGACGATAAGGTCGCCTTCGTCGGGCGCAATGATTTAGCCAATACGGTATTATTTGAGATTCTCATGGGTGAAATGGAAGCAGATGAAGGAGAAATTCATTGGGGCGTAACAACTTCACAAGCTTATTTACCTAAAGACAACTCGCAATACTTTGAAAATGATCAACAAAGCTTAGTCGATTGGTTAAGGCAATATTCACCAGAAGATCAAACGGAAACTTTTTTAAGAGGTTTTCTTGGTAGAATGTTGTTCTCAGGTGAAGAAGCATTGAAGAGTCCATCTGTTTTATCTGGTGGCGAAAAGGTTCGCTGTATGCTTTCCAAAACAATGTTGAGTAGTGCCAACGTACTTATTTTCGACGAACCGACCTCCCACCTTGACTTAGAATCTATCCAGGCACTTAATGATGGGCTCATTAAATTTAAAGGGTCGATTCTCTTTACATCTAGTGACCAACAATTCGTCGATAGTATTGCAACGAGACTTATTGAGATAACGCCGAATGGATTAGTCGATAAATTCATGACTTATGATGAATATGTCCGTGACTATGAGTTACAAGAAGAGATTAACAAGATGTATCAAGAGTGATTTTTGAGCAAGTACGGGCTAGAGATCAGTAGAAAGGGCAAGGCAGCTTATGCTTTGTCCTATTTTTATTGCATTTTCCCTCCGTACAACAAAGCGAAAATCGCTAATCCTATAAAAATGGTCGTATAACAAATAGTCTTGTCCTAATGAAAAAATGAAAACTATAAGGTATTAATGGATTGTAATGCAAGCTGGCGACTCTAGCGGGAAAAGCATGAGTCCGAAGCCCCCGCAGAGTGCTTTTCTCGAGGAGGCTGAGGCCATGCCCGCAGAAAGCGTCCAGCTGAAGTTACAACTTTCGAATCATCAAGCAAGACGATTTGATAAAGAACCATAAAAATTTAGCACATAAAAAAACGGTTGTATTTATCGATAAAAGATAAATACAACCGCCTTTACGATTTATTAACTAACCCGATCTACCTTGCCTTCTCTACGCTTCTTTTTTCTACGGCGAATAAAGAAACGAAGGATTAAGACTAGCACGACAATACCCGCAATCCCAATACCGTATATTGCTAAGGCAATTCCGTTGGGATTTTTCGCAAGCGCCAAAATATTTTTCGTGTCATTAACGACTTTTCGGTTTTGTAATTGTGCATAGTAGTCGGGCATTTCCGGCATATTTTCTTTCATATCAAAAGAGGAAATATAATTTGCGATAGCATACCATTCTTTAATTTCTCGCTTTGTCCCGTCATTCATATACATAATATGATCCTCGAAATTGACAATCGGCTCTCCCGTTTTGTCTTTGGGTACTAAGGATAGTAAGCCAAAGGATTTCTCACTGACGACAGGGAGCATTTGACCTGAATAGAGGCCCGCGACGAGACGGTATAATTTATCATCGACAATTTCTTCAGTTTTACCATCTTTTTCTTGGATTTTTACATCTGTCACTTTATTAAAAATAAGTCGATTGGGATTAAATGTATAACTTAAGCCAGCAACATAAAGTTGTGCTGATGGCATAAGCGGAGAAACAGACGCATCCACTTCTGCGACTGTTTTCAATTCTTTACCAGTTAAGTACACTTCGACTAAAGGATAACCCGAAATTTTATCCGGACCAATCCCAAGCGAACTAACATTGAAAACATCTGAAACTGTAATTTCTCCTTCATATAGGGAGTTTCGAATGGTACCGACGGGAACAACAGCGGCTGTGATGGCTTCTGCATCCGCTTCATCATGTTCGGCTACCGTTTCGATATAAGCATCACCTATTAAATTTCCCAATGCATCCTCCGCATGACGGTCATACATCGATCCATAATCCGTTATATTAAAGGATGATTTACCGAGTACTTGTTCAAATTCCATATCGAAATGATCTAAGTATTCCGCTTGGACATCCGCTTTAAATCCTTCTATTTTCTCTGCAATTGCCTCGTCAACTGCTAGCTCTTCATTAACCGGCTTTAAATGATAATCAACTAAGTCCCAACGCCCATTATCTTTTTGGCGCAAGGTCATCACACCTAAATTTTGCCCATATTCCCCTGCTGAGCCAATGACTGTATCCTTAATAACGATGGGCTCATAAAGGAAGGTATGAGAATGGCCACTGACAATCACATCTATTTCAGGAATTTTTTCGGCGAGCACTTCATCTTCTGATGTTTTCTTTTGCTCTGAGGTACCGGAATGAGAGGCAGCAATAATCATATCGACACCTTCATCTTTCAATTGCTTTACCATCCGCTTAGAGGCATCGACTATCGGTTCAAACTCAACACCCGACATAGGAGCATTGGAATCCGCGTCCTCCCCGACTAAACCGAAAATACCAATTTTTATATCACCACGCTCGATTATCTTGTATGAACTAGCTCCATAAGCGTCCATCGCTTCTTTTAATTCTGCGATGTCCCTATCCATTTTTCCGTCCTCATTACTTGGATAAATAACATTCGATGCTACGATGTCTGGGAGTGGATCGCCACTTTCTAGAGCCCGCAGCAAACTTTCCGTTAAGCCCTCTGCCCTAAAATCAAACTCATGGTTCCCTAGGGTTACAGCATCGTAATCGAATTCACCCATGAGCCGTAGCGACGGAGATTGCGTTGCGTAAATAGTTTGAAATAGCGTACCCATGGCATAATCACCCGCGTCTACTAGAACAGTATGCTCATGTTTCTGTCGCTCCTCTTCAATCGAAGTTGCAAGCCGTGCATAGCCACCAACCACCGAAGTCTTCCCTTCCTTTTCTACTGAAAATGGATATAAATTATCATGTAGATCATGGGTGAAAAGCACCGTCACTTCCTTTTCCGCTTCACTAGCCTCTACTTGAGAAGCTGATGGAACTAATAGAGCTAATAACAGCACAAGGGATAAAACAATCCCATAAAGCTTCTTCCTCATCACAAGTTCTCCCCCTTTATTTTTATATATTTTTCCATCTATTGTAATCGCTTTAAACTTATTATAACATGGATAATATACTAATTTATATACGTAAAGTTACCTATTGACTAATCCTTTACGCATGGTAAAATATTTAGTAGATTTATTAGGGCATTCTTTGGAAATCACTCTAATAATATGTATAATAAAGCGTAATTAAATTTTTGTAATTAGAAATAGATGGAAAGGAGTTGACAAGATGAATAAGGAAAACAATCCACAAGCTGAAGAGTCTGAACAGTTTGAACAAGAAGATTATTATGAAATCATTCCTACCGAATCGGCTGAAAATACGGAGGAGCCTTATACGGAAGCTCCTAATACGAGCGGAAGCTTAGCCCCTAACGTATCTGGCGTACTCGCTTATCTGTTTTGGTTTATTTCTGGTATCATCTTTTTATTGGTAGAAAAGGAAAATAAATTTGTTCGTTTCCACGCTTGGCAATCTATTATATTATCAATTGCCTTCGCCATCATTTGGGTTCTGGTCGGTATTGCCGATTTCATTTTAGCCTACATACCAATTCTTGGATGGATTATCGGTTTATTAATTTCAGCAGGATTTGGACTTATTACATTTATCGTTTGGATTTTCATGATGGTTCGTGCATATCAAGGGCATGAAACAAGCATTCCACTAATCGGAAATATGGCACGTAATTTAACAGATAAATAATCGAAAGACAGCTTTTTATTTCTCAATAGAAGAAAAGCTGTCTTTTTAATGTCTAGTATTCCGTTTTACCTACTAGCTTTCTTATCACTATTTCGAGTTGATGTGAATTTACAATGTAATAAATAGCACAACAACTCGACTATTTAACGAATTGCTGTGCTATTGTTTCAATTTATATTTATTTTTTACTTAGTCTATAGGTGAAAATCAGTTACAACAAACTAAGTGAATCTATTTTTTGCTTCGTTGCTTCTGTCCCATATTGGTAAATTAAACGATATATATGGGCCAATTCGTCACTTCCCGCATGCAGGTCTTCTGTATCTTCATTTCCAAGCGGATGTAATAAGATGCTATTTGCAGCTTCCAAAAAGTCCGCATCTTCATTTTCAACTAATAAATATTGCAAGGCTTCTGCTTCTTCAACCGTCGCATAAATTTCATATTCATCAGCATCCCCTATACTCGTTTCTGTCACTGATTGTTTGTTAATCGACACGTAATATCGTTTTTTAAATTTCATTTTATTCACCTCTCTTATTTCTCTACCCTTGATTTTCAATTTTCAAACAATTGAGGCAGCATTCATTGACAAGCTCCCTAACGATAGGATAAAATTTAGCTAATTTTAATCGAGCTTCTCTTCGATTTAAAAAGGAGGACGAATCGTTGATTACTTTATCAAAAGAAGTAAGAGCACTTCAAAAAAAAGCATATCAATTCGCACAAGAGCACTTCCTAGCTAATGAAGAAGCTTGGGAAGAAAGAGGCGCATTCCCTAGCGAAACTTTTTCCAACATTGTGCAGGCTGGTTACTCTGGTCTACTCACTCCCCAAGCATTCGGAGGAAAAGGACATACATACCTTGAAGCCACCCTCATATATGAAGCTTTTGCTCGTGGCTCATTTCCCTTGACCTTTGCCCTCGGGGTACATAATGTTGTCGGGCTAAAACTGTCCCAGGAAAAGATACATAATCCACAGGTCAAAGACATCATTCGGAAAATAAATAATGGTGAAAACATCGTAGGCATTGCTTTAACTGAAGCAAATGCAGGGTCAGATCCAGCTTCATTAGAGACGACCGCATCCTTACAAGGGGACAAATACATCCTTAATGGCCAGAAAAAATGGGTGACGAATGGAAAAGAGGCCGATTATATCGCTGTTGTCGCCAAAGAAGAAGCCCATCCGAAAAACACCCTCATGCTACTTGTAGATACAAGAAATGAAGGAGTAGAAATTGTCGACTCACCAAGAAAATCAGCCGCCAACTTCGTCTCGACCCCCACCATTCAATTTACAAATTGTGTGATAGCAGACAAGATGCTTATATCGGAACATGGCCTGTCTGCGGCCTTACAAACAATCGATTATGCTCGACTCTCGGTTGCCGCCTACTGTATGGGGCTCAGCCAAGAAGCACTAGATATTACTACCAAATATGTAAGTGATAGAGTTCAGTTCGGCAGACCAATTATTCAAAATCAAGGCATTCAGTGGAAACTAGCAGAATTACAAACGGAAATCGAAGCAAGTCGCTGGTTCATTTACCACGTCGCAAGCTTGATAGATGCGGGAGAAATGCCTTCGACAAAAATTGCGATGGCCAAATTAAAAGCGAGTAATGTAGCCATGCGTGTGACAGTAGAGTGCGCACAATTATTCGGTGCAAATGGGATGCTCACTTCTCATCCATTAGCACGATATATCAACTATGCAAAAATGAGCGAAATCGTCGACGGAACGTCCGAAATACAAAAATTAATTATCGGTGGAAACATAGCGAAAGAGGCACTGAAAAATAAGTAGCGAAAAAGCCCTTCTCCACACTATCTGGAAAAGGGCTTTACATTTCATTAACCTTATCGTTTATCGACAGCCTTAGCTGCTCTATCGCCCGTAAATTGAATCAATTGAACGAGGACAATTAAAATAACAACCGTTATAAACATGACATCATTTTGGAAGCGGTAGTAACCGAAACGAATGGCTAAATCACCAATTCCACCGCCACCAATAACTCCTGCCATGGCTGAATAACCTAGCAAACTAATAACCGTTACCGTCAAGCCCGCGATCATGCCCGGACGAGCTTCTGGCAGCAAGACATCTTTAATAATTAACCATGGCGAAGCGCCACATGATTCAGCTGCTTCAATGACACCTTTATCAATTTCACGCAAGGAACTTTCAACTAAACGAGCGTAAAAAGGGATAGCTGCAATGGTTAAAGACACACTAGCTGCGATTGGCCCGGTTGACGATCCAGTCAATAGCTTGTCACAGGTAATAAAATAACGAGTAAAATAATATAAGGAATAGAGCGAATGATATTAATGATGGTACCTGCTACACTTTGGACAAATTTATTATCCCAAAACATGCCCCTGTTCGTAACAAACAAGCCAACTCCGAGCGGTACACCCACTATAATCGATAAGACAACCGCAATCCCCATCATCGTCGCTGTTTCAAGAAAAGCTATCCAAAAATCATGCAACATTAGTTAACACCTCCAATTGGCTCGTTCGTTCGTGAATATAATCAATCGACTTCCTTATCTCACTTTCATCTCCAATAATTTCAACAATTAAGGTTCCCAATGGTTGGTCTTGTATATAAACAATCTGCCCATGTAAAATATTTATCTCCACATCGTATTTGCTGAAGGTTTCAGAAATAATACTTTCCTCAGCAGAATCACCACGGAATATAATTTGTACGATCGTTCCTTTTCTATTTTCTAATAAGCGTTTAGGCAAGATTAGATTTTGAATGGTACGAACGAATTGTTTAGTAATGTCTTTTTGAGGTTGGGCAAAAATATCATAAATATCAGCCACTTCAACAACTTCCCCATCTTCCATTACAGCTACTCTATCACAAACCTCTTGCACTACTTCCATCTCATGCGTAATTAGGACAATGGTAATCCCTAACTCTTCATTAATTTTCTTTAATAAGGCTAAAATAGAATCCGTCGTCGTCGGGTCTAAAGCAGATGTTGCCTCATCACACAAGAGTACCTTGGGGTCATTGGCTAAGGCACGGGCGATGCCGACACGTTGTTTCTGCCCCCCTGAAAGTTGAGCAGGATAATGGTCAGCTCGATCTGTCAAACCGACCATGTCTAATAACTCTGGGACACGCTTTTTTATTTCATCCTTACTTTTACCCGCTGCTTTTAAGGAAAAGGCTATATTATCGTATACTTTCTTTGAACTGATTAAATGGAAATGTTGAAATATCATCCCTATTTTCAGACGTTCCTTGCGAACTTCCTCATCCGTCAGTTGAGTAAGATCTTTATTATCGACAAGAATCTTCCCTGAGGTCGGTCTTTCTAAAAGGTTGATACAGCGTAGCAATGTACTCTTACCTGCGCCACTGTAGCCGATGATGCCGAATATCTCACCTTTAGCAATGTGAAGATTCGCCTGCTTCACAGCGGTTACACTGTCATACTTCTTTGTTACATCGACAATTTTAATCACCTAACTTACTCCCTTTCTAACTGATATGGTGGTAATACAAATCCTTGTAAATTTTCCTGTGTATACTCATAAAATTCATCTGAATGAAAAGCATCTTTTAATACCTGAGCAATTTCACCATCTTCATCTCCACTACGGAAGGCGATATAAATTAGATATTCTTCAGGAGTTTGTTCAATGTCTACCGCTTCAAGGAAATCTAAGCCAGCAGAAATTGCGAAGTTCCCATTTACAAATGCGAAATCTGCATCATCTAAAGAACGAACGGTTTGTGCTGCTTCAATCGGTAAAATTTCTAAGTTTAATTTATTCTCCGTAATGTCCTTTTCAGAAGCGATAGTTTGCTTCACTGTTTCATCTATTTCAATGAGCCCTGCATCTACTAACATATGTAGTGAACGCGCTAAATTCGTCGGATCATTCGGTAAAGTGATTTTTGCCCCTTCTTCAATGTCATCTAATGAATCAAATTTATTCGAATAAAGTGCAATGGGTGCTGAAGGAACCGCATAGTCTCCAACCAAATCAATTCCATGGTCGATATTAAACTGTTCTAAATAAATAATATTTTGGTATAGGTTGGCATCAATTGACCCTTCGTCTAATGCATTGTTTGGTTGAATATAATCATTAAACTCTACAACTTCTAACTTGTAACCTTGCTCTTCTAAAATGGGTGCAATTCCTTCTTTTAGCTGATCGCTATAAGGTCCTGCTGTAGCCCCTATTTTAATTGTTTCTTTACTATCTCCACCTGCCGCACCTGCTCCACAAGCTGCTGTCACACTTACTAAACATACAAATAATACAAACCCTATTAATCTTTTCATCGTTTATTTCCTCCTAATTTTTTATCTTTTATTTTTAAAATATGAATGACATTAATTGAAACATTTCACTAGTAAAGCTTCCCCCCTCTTAACCTAATAATTTATATTGGAAAACTCGGATTAATAGAAATTAAATTCCTATCATCACAAGATTTTTAATAATAAAAAATGTCCCCTTATCTATATAAGAGGACACGTCAGATATCATATGAGCCTCTCTTATATATCAGATCTACTGCATCTGCTGGAATTGGCACCGTTTGAAACAAGTTCAATGGTTGCCGAAGTATCATAGGGCCAGTCCCTCCACTTCTCTGCATAAGAGCTTTGCGATTATTTAATTGTTAGTCATCTAACTATCCTTAAAAAACGAAAAGGCAACCTCTACTTCTATAAGAGGTTGCCTACTTTTATTTAATAAAATTAGCGCGCTCCTTATAGATCAGATCTACTTACATCTGCTGGAATTGGCACCGTTTGAAACAAGTTCAATGGTTGCCGAGGTATCGTAGGGCCAGTCCCTCCACCTCTCTGTATAAGGTTTCGTTTATTTAATTTTTAAGGTTAGCAACTATTCTATGTGAGCTTCACCTTATTGTCAAGCCTTTATATAATTTATTTATTATGATAGTTTATGACTACATTAATTTCATCTATTTATAGCCCTTTTTAAGTAACTTTGTAAAAGTTTGAAAAAACTGAAGTCCTCTAGCCTTTTTATTGCTATAATGACCGTAAAACAAAATGAGGAGAAAAACATTTATGAAAAGGCTAATTTATATACTTACTGTAGTGATAGGTTTGATTTTAACCTTCATTGCCTTTCCTCACGAAACTGTTTTAGCTAAAAAACATAAATTAGAGGAATTATATATTCATACCTATATCCACGAAGATGGATCAGCGACGATAACAGAGGAAAGAAAGGCCTATCTATCTGAAGGGACGGAAAACTACGATGTCATTGAAAATCTTGGGAAATCCAAGATCATGGACTTTACCGTGGAGGAAAATGGAAAATTATATGAATTTATAGATAAATGGGATATCGATGCATCACGAGAAGATAAAGCTTATAAAAATGGAATCATTACTACGCCAAATGGTTATGAGTTAGCTTGGGGGATTGGCAAGTATGGTCCGCATGAATACAAAATCCAATATAGGGTGACGAATTTTATTAAACAACTTGAAGACAGCCAAATCCTGTTTTGGCGTTATGTGAACGATGAGACAAATACACCTCCTGAAAAGGTAAGGATAGAAATAGAAACAGATAAAGCACTCAATAAAGACGATGAAAAAAT
>Ga0079226_10004331_pt1 | contig 10843 bp, 6 predicted proteins | sample Poulit2014_FD_76345 | JGI IMG/M metagenome (GOLD analysis project Ga0079226, IMG submission 76345) | Agricultural soil microbial communities from Georgia to study Nitrogen management - Poultry litter 2014 | ecosystem: Environmental > Terrestrial > Soil > Agricultural land | place: USA: Georgia...
CCAAGATTGGCGAAGAACACTCGGTTATACTTTTAATCAAACATTGACAGCTGATTATTTGTTCGATGATCACAGCCTCAATGCTTTAATAGGCCATGAAAACGTTGATTATAATTACCAATCGGTTACTGGAAGAAGATCTGGAGAAGGGTTTGAAAACTTCTTTACTTTCGGAAACTTTGCAGATATAAGTAATTTGAGTTCGTCTTTATCTGAATACGCTATGGAGAGTTATTTCTTTAGGTTGAACTACGACTATCAAAAGAAATATTACCTAAGCGGTTCTGTACGTTATGATGGAGACTCAAAGATGCCTAATGTTAATCGCTGGTCTGCTTTCTGGTCAATAAGCGGAGCTTGGAGACTTGATCAAGAAAATTTCTTTGAATTTGATAATGTAGATCTCTTTAAATTGAGAGCTTCTTACGGTAGGTTGGGTAATAACAGTCTTGGAGATATTGGGTACTACCCATATCAGGCTGGATATGCCATAGGCAATAATAACGCTGAAGCACCGGGTGTGTTTTTGAATTCATTAGGCAGTCCAGAATTAAGGTGGGAAGGGCAAAAGCCACTTGATTTAGGATTAGATTTTTCATTATATAATGGACGGTTAAGTGGAACATTTGATTATTATAGACGTGAAAGTGATGGTTTGCTATTCTCGGTTCAACAACCTTACCATAATGGTGGTACAACTTCTGGCTCTTTCTCAGTTTATAAGAACGTTGGTAATATGGTGAATAGCGGGATTGAGTTTACCCTGCGTGGAAATTTAATCAATCGCGAAGACTTAAACTGGAATATGGCTTTTAACGTTTCTACGCTGAAGAATAAAATCACTAAAATGCCAGAAGAAACTCCAGAAATTATTTCATCACCGTATAAAAGAGAAGTGGGTGTTTCGATGTATGAATATTATACTAGAACATTTCATAGTGTAGATCCCGATAACGGTAGAGTTTTATATTTAGGTCTTGAAGAAGGTGGATATGATGCGGCCAATGAGGATATAAAAATCGTTGGTTCGGATACCTTAACTTACGACCACAACCTAGCAAAAAGAGGGTATATCGGTAAATCAGCACTGCCTAAAGCTTATGGAAGTTTAATCAATAACTTTTCTTATAAAAACTTTGATTTTGAATTTGTGTTAATGTATAGCATGGGCGGGTATGTTATTGACTCGCAATATTCAACATTTATGAGTGCTGGGCCAAGTAACGGAGCAAACTTACATAAAGATTTGCTTAATGGATGGAGAAAACCAGGTGATGTGACAGATATACCTAGGATGGATCTCAACCAAACAAATGCATTTGGAGCTGCATCTGATCGTTTCCTAACTTCTTCAAACTATTTGAGCTTGAGTGCAGTAAATTTTAGTTATAGATTGCCAGAAAGGGTAGCCAACCACGTTAAGCTGAGTGGCGCGCGTATATTTTTAAGTGCTGAAAATCTATGGTTTATTTCCAAAAGAAAGGGCTTAAATACGCTATCCGGGTTTAACTCGTCGCCTAGTACTTCAGGTTACACTATGCCGAGAACCCTAAATGTTGGCGTTAACTTATCTTTATAACCTTTAAGAAAGAAACTCATGATACAAAAATATTTAAATAGAAAAACAAAGCTATTAGCACTTGGAGCTTTATTAACTCTTGGATTTACGTCTTGTAAAGAAGAGTTTTTGGAAAAAATTCCAACTGCAATAGTTTCTCCAGAGACTGTTTTTGCAACTACAGATAATGCTTATGCAACCATTAATGGCATGCATAGAAATTTATATAGGCAGTGGTATTCAAGGCAATCTGAGGGTGGTCAAAGTGGGAACATTATTTATATGGAATCCTTAGGAGAGGATTTTGTAATGACTGACCAGTCAAACAGCTGGTTTATTTCCGAATATAGATGGTTGCAACATAGAAGTGCTGAATCTGCGCTTGTAAGGTTTAACTATGGATTTTACTATGCGTTTATTGGTAACTCCAATATGATACTAGCAAATATTGATGAAGCGGAAGGGTCAGATGAGGACCGCGACTTTATAAAGGCGCAAGCGCTTACCTATAGAGCATGGAGTTATTTTCAGATGATTCAACTTTATGCAGATCGGTATGTTAAAGGAGGAGATAATAGCGGTTTAGGTTTATCCATTATTTTAGAGCCTACTGAAGGAGCAGTTCCTAGAAGCACTGTTGAGGAGGTATACCAACAAATTCACAAAGATTTAGATGATGCACTTAAACTTTTTGAATCTAGCGTATCAAGACCTAATATTTCTCATTTAGATGCTAGCGTAGCAAAAGGAATCAAAGCGAGGGTATTCTTGACTCAGCAAGAGTACGAAAAAGCCGCCTCTTTTGCGAATGAAGCTAGGCAAGGGTTCCCTCTTATGAGTCAGGATGATTACATGGCTGGATTTTCCGATTATTCCAATAAAGAGTGGATGTGGGGTATTCACCATAGAGATGACCAACCTACTTATTTTTATTCGCTATTTGCTTATCTAGGAGATTTTAGTTCGACCAATACACGAGCAAACCCTAAAGCAATAAATTCTGCGCTTTATGAGAAAATAAGCGAAACAGATGTGCGCAAAAAACTTTGGGACCCAACAGGGGCGGATGAAGATTTTCCTGTCGTGGATAATGGAATCCGTAGGCCATATATGACGAGGAAATTTAGATTAGCTAATCCTGGTAGCAGTAATGGAGACTTGGCTTTCATGAGAGCGGCAGAGATGTATTTGATAGAAGCAGAAGCTCTAGCTGAATTAAATAAAGATTCGGATGCAGCCGATGTGTTATTTGAGTTAGTTTCAGCTAGGGATAGTGAATATGTAAAATCGACTTTAACTGGAGCTGCTTTGAAAGAAGAGATTTTAACGCATAGACGAGTAGAGCTCTGGGGGGAAGGCTTTCGTTTTTACGATTTAAAGAGGCTTGATTTGCCTTTAGATCGAAGAGGTGCAAATCATAACGCTTCATTAGCCGTTAAGATGCATGAACCTGCCGGAACTAAAAACTGGGTGTTTTTAATTCCTCAAGCGGAGATAGATTATACGTTAGGAGTAGTAAAACAAAACCCATTATAGAATTAATGCTATTAATAAAATACGGGATAGGCTAGAAACTTATCCCGTATTTTTTTGGAATAAACAGTCTATAATGGCAAATCCACTTGCTGGTTTTCTATAAGATTATATGTTCAATTAGCATCCGCGCTGCAGATTAATCCCATGTGACGAGGTCAATAGTGTTACAAAATTTAAAAAATGTGAAGAGTGAAGTTTGGAGATTTGTTGACTACAGGGCGTGTGAGGCTTGTTTTAGTCTACTCGTTTAGTGGGCAATTAAAAAAACAACAGATATTTTATAAATTAACAGTTTTTTAACTATTTTAGCCGAATACTATGTGTGCATAGTAAAAAGGGTTAAACAAGTCAAACAAACAAACAAACATTTATGAAACAAAATTTACTAACTTTTTTGTTATGCGGAATTCTATTGATTGGAGTTTCGTATGCACAGAATCGTCAGGTAAGTGGAAAGGTCACATCGTCTAGTGATGGATCGGCCTTATCTGGTGTATCTGTTCAACTCCAAGGAGCAGACAGGGGTGTTCAATCTGATGAAAATGGTGAATTCGTTATTGATGCGCCTTCTGATGGATCCTTAGTCTTTACTTACGTTGGTTTTGAATCTCAAACAGTTTCTATTCAGAACAGATCTGTTATTAATGTTGTTCTTCAAAGTGCCTTTGAGAATATTGAGGAGGTAACAATCCAAATTCCTTACGGAACAATAAAAAGAACTTCATTTACTGGTTCTGAATCTACTGTATCTTCAAAAACTTTTGAACAACAACGCGTAACATCCTTTACTAGAGCGCTTGAAGGCGCTGTCCCAGGACTTTCAGCAACGAATGGTGGAGGGCTTCCTGGTACAAACGCAAATATTCAAATTAGAGGAGTTGGTTCGGTGAACGCAAGTAGCTCCCCTCTTTATGTTTTAGACGGTGTACCATACTCAGGTGCTAATATTGCATTAAATACGGATGATATTGAAAGTGTTACTGTTTTAAAGGATGCTTCAGCTACATCTTTATATGGATCCCGTGCAGCGAATGGAGTAATAATGATAACGACAAAAAAAGGGCGTAATCATTCCCCAGAAGTAAATGCAAATGTAAGAACGGGTTTTCAAAATCGATTTATTCCAGAATACGATAGAATAAACTCAGAGCAATATTATGAGCTAATGTGGGAAGCTACGAGAAATAGATATGTAGCGGCAGGGGATTCTGAGGATGTTGCAAATCAAAAAGCTAGTGACCAATTAATTGCTGGTTTAGTTTACAACGTTACTAATGTAGATAATGATCAAATTGTATTGCCAAATGGTCGCTTCAACCCCGATGCTAAAATCTTATTTCAAGATAGCTGGGAAGATGCATTATTTCAAAGTCCTTTTAAGCAAGATTACAATGTGAATATTAGAGGAGGGTCAAATTCCGGGAACTATTATATTTCATTGGGCTATGTTGACGAACCAGGAATTACTAAGTTTTCCGGATACGAAAGATTTACAGGTCGAGTTAATGCTGATGCTAATGTAAAAGATTGGTTAAAAACGGGCTTAAGTATCGATGGTGCACTAGGTGAGCAAAACAATTTCACAACTACAAGTACAGCAACTTCTAACCCGTTTTACTACACTCGTATGATGGGGCCAATTTACCCTGTTTGGTTTAGAGATGAGCAGGGGAATAAAGTTATTGACCCAGTAACGGGCGAGGATATGTTGGACTGGGGTAATCCTGATCAATTTGGAACACGACCTTATGCGGGGAATTCTAACCTTTTAGGTTCTTTAGCATTGGATGAAAGAAGTCGCTTGTCAGGTAACATAAATGCGAACACCTATTTAGAGGCTAAGTTTTTAGAAGATTTTACTTTTAGAACTTCTGTGGGTGGAACTTACTACAACAATTACCTCACAAACTTCCAAAACTCTCTATATGGAGATGCTGCTGACGTTAAAGGTAGATCTTATAAGATTAATGATAGACAACTTTCTTTTACGTTTAATCAAACCTTGACCTGGGAAAGGCAACTGGATGAAGACAACTACCTGAACGTTCTTGTAGGTCATGAGAATTATAGATTTAGTAGTGACTATTTAGAGGCAGCTAGAAGTGGTTACCCCTTTCCTGGTACTTCAGAGTTAGCGCCAGGAGCTACCGCGGAAGGTTCAACCTCTTATAAACATAATCATAGAATTGAATCTTTTTTCTCGAGATTGATGTATGATTATCAAGATAAATATTTATTGTCTGCCTCCTTGCGTCGTGATGGTACTTCAAGATTTCATAAAGATGCAAGATGGGGAAGCTTCTTTTCAGTAGGTGGAGCTTGGAGAATTTCTCAAGAAGAGTTTTTGCAAGACTCCCATTGGATAAATGAGTTGAAGTTAAAGGCAAGTTACGGTGAAACTGGAAACGAGTCGTTGATCTTTTCTGATGGAACTCCAAATTATTATGCTTGGCAATCTTTGTATGCTCTAGGTAATAATAACGTTAATAGTCCGGGAGCGATAATTTCAAGTCTGCCGAATCAAGAATTAGCTTGGGAGAAAAACTCACAAACCAACATTGGTCTAGATTTCGCATTCCTTAATAATAGAATTCAAGGTAGCATTGATTGGTACAATAGGCAATCGTCTAACTTGCTATTTCAAGTGCCTCTACCAATGTCTACTGGAATTACATTCATCAATAAAAATATTGGGACAATGTATAACCGAGGGATAGATTTCCAAATCGGCTATAATGCAGTCATAAAAGACGATTTCGATTGGAGAATAGATTTGAATCTTTCTCATTTCACTAATAAAATCACAGAGCTTGCAGAGGAAAATAGAGAAGATGGAATAATTTCAGGATCTAAAAAACTTGTTGAAGGGAAGGATATCTACCAGTTCTGGTTAAGAGAGTATGCAGGAGTAGATTCGGAAACAGGTAGAGCTTTGTTTTATAAAGACGTGACTGATTCTGACGGTAATGTAACAGGCCGCGAAACAACAGGAAATATCACTGAGGGCGACTATTACTTTCAAGGGTCGGCTATTCCTGATTTAAATGGTGGGCTTCAAAATTATTTCAGATTCAAAAATGTTGACCTTTCCTTCCTTCTTACTTTTCAATTGGGAGGTAAGTTCTATGATTCGAATTACTTGAGCTTAATGCACCCCGGTACGTACGGGTCGCATTGGCATGCAGACATCTTAAATAGATGGCAGAAGCCAGGTGATGTCACCGATGTTCCGAAAATTCAAAATGATATTACTGAACAGCAAGGAGCTTCTACTAGAGGGCTGTTTGATGCTTCTTATTTAAATATTAGAAACATCTCATTAGGCTACAATCTTCCAAATGATGTAGTATCGAAGATAGGACTTAAAAATGCTAGAGTTTTTGGGTCAATTGATAACGTTCACTTTTTCTCGAAAAGAAAAGGAATGGACCCTCAAAGATCATTTACAGGTACGGCAGATTTCACATACCCTGCTGTAAGAACATTTACTTTTGGTCTTAGTGTTGGTATTCAATAAAAGAGAATTATGACTATAAAAAATATAAAATATACGTTTATTGCAGTTCTTTCAGGTTTCCTCCTCACTTTTACTGCATGTAAAAAGGACTATTTAGAAACTAATCCTACGGATGATGTTTCTGGAGAAACTATTTTTGAGACAACTGAGGGTGCTTTTGTAGCACTAGAGGGTACTTATAGAGCTATGTACTTAAGTTTAACAAACCATGGTAACTTCGGACAAAAATCAGCTGACTTAACTGCAGATTTAATGGGAGAAGATATGATAGTACATAAAGATGGATACGGATGGTTTACCGGTGAATATAAGTATACAGCACGATCTAGTCCAGCACCAGATTCAAGATCAGATAGAACCTGGTATCAATATTACCGTTTAATCAATAATGCAAACCGAATTATTGATCAAATCGATGAAGCTCAAGGATCAGATGAGGATAAAAACAATATTAGGGGTCAAGCCTTGGCTATACGAGCAAACTCTTATTATTATTTAGTAAATTTCTTCCAGCATTCTTATAAAGGTAACGAAAGTGCACCCGGAGTTCCTCTTTATACTGAACCTACATCTGAAGGTCATGATCGTAGTACTGTTCAAGCAGTTTATGATCAGATTATTTCGGACTTAGAAGAGGCCGAAACACTTTTGGAAGGTGCAGCTAGGAAGCATAAATCTCACATTAATAAGCAGACGGTCCAAGGCATAAGAGCTAGAGTGGCTTTAATTATGGAAGATTGGCCAACAGCAGAAAAATATGCTAATTTGGCGCGTCAAGGAGTATCTTTAATGAGTAATGATACTTATATAAAAGATGGATTCAATACTATTTCTAATGGAGAGTGGATTTGGGGATTAGAAGTAAATGTCGAACAAGCCACAGTATTTGCATCCTTTTATTCCCATATGGATGCTTCGGTTGGTACGCTCAATTAGGAACGCAGAAAAAAATCACCAAGGCGCTTTATGAGCAGATGGGTGAGAATGATATTAGAAGAGAAAACTTTTTATCGCCAGATGCAGAGGGCTTATCACAAGATTTGCCTCCATATAACCAAGTGAAATTTGTCTTAAGGACACCTGGGAATTGGGATTCTGATTATCTCTTAATGCGCGCAGCAGAAATGTATTTAATTGAGGCCGAAGCTATTGCTAGGCAGGGTAAATCAGGTGCGAATGACTTATTGGACGAGTTAGTGCAAATTCGTGATGATGAATATTCAGCACAAGGGTTAACTGGAGATTCACTTCTCGAAGAGATTCTATTGCAGCGTAGGATTGAACTTTGGGGTGAAGGCGTTAGTCTTTTTGATATTAAGAGATTAGGAAAAGGACTGAATAGAGCTACTGGAGATGGGAACCATAGTGGGAGCGATTTAGTTCCAGGAAATCCAGCGTTGAATTTGGATGCAGGGACTTTAACGTTAGAGCCAGGATCTTCTAAGTTCTTATTTAGAATTCCACAAGATGAAATAAATGCTAATAAAGCATTAAGTAGCGCAGATCAAAATCCAGCATAAAAAGCAGGTTTAGTTTGCACTTTTATAAAATGACAAATGAGGTGGTTGATATATTCGTATCGATCGCTTCTTTTGTTATTTCTTAGAGACTAATTATGAGTTTTAAAAAATGAAACACAGACAATTTAAAGGCTCGAATGGTACTTCTGGTGGTAGTATGCCATAATTTTAAGGAGAAGCTTATATAAATTTGTTTTAAAAGCTTTGGTTAGCATTATTAACCTTGGCCATTGACTAGTCAATATTTCACGTCAAACGAGTTATAAAGCGGCTATTTCAGTGTTAATTAAATTAGCCTGAAGCTTTAAAAGTTCCCTGCTGATTTAAACATAGGGCATAATAATCCTTTGGGTTTAAGTTAACTCTAATTGTGATAAGTTAAAATATTTATATACAATACGATAATTATTATTTTAAAAAAAACATATAGATATTTAAATTTTAATGTTTATTCTGTACAAATATATATTATACTATTTATAAATCTATAGGATGCTTCGCACCATTAATTGTATTATTCCAATATCGACTATATGTATATACACGAAACTTCAAACTTCTTTAATTGCATAATACAAACAACATGTCTATAAGTTGGGATATAATTTACTTAAGCTGTTTACGTGCCACGCTAAAGGACTGTGATATTTTACTTTTATTATGATGAAAATTTCTTTTTATTTATTATTGTTCGTTTTATTAGGGTTTACTATTTCATGTAGTAAAAATGATTTATCCATGTCTATGGATGAGCATGAAATTGATGATTTAGAAAATTTAAATCTTCTATCTAATGATCCTTTTGAAGGCTTTGAAAAAAAATGTGGGCCGTTGTTGCCTTATTTAGATTGTACGTATAGTGAGGATGATAATGGTCAGCCAAAATATAATTGTGAAATGAGGTACAATGTCGAGGCTTGTTACGTTGTTGCTGTTGATGAGGAATCGGAAGGTGGGGGTGAAAATGAAATAAAGCCTACGGAAGACTCTTGGGGCACAGATTCAGAAATATATGATGTTCGTGGGACTCGAATTTCAAATTTTTCTGAATATTTTAAAAATATTATAGATGGTGCCAATAATGGTGGTTTCGGGACTGTTGTTATTTATATTAAATCACCTTCAGCATTTAATAAAGTCATTACTAATGATTTTTCGGACGGAGACGTTGGTGAATCCTTTATATCAATTACTGTTGGTCAACATACTAGAGTATTTGGCTTTTTCCCAATTCAAAAGTTTAAGCCTGACAACAAAATAGCAGGACCGAGTATATTTGTTGATAAAAGTGGTGGAGATTTTGATTTGTCTTTGCAATTTGGATTGTCAAACCATAATTTGAAGTCTTTTATTTCTTTGATTCAAAACCGGTATTTAGGAGAGTTATTTTCTATGTCTTCAAAAAGCGATGCAAGCTTAATTAGAGACTTGCTTTATATAACAAATCCAGATTTCGAGTTTTCGGAAGTTGTATATCCTAACAATATTGGTAGGGGAGTTGGGGTTTCTAATGGTTATTTAGCATATGATATAAACGAAAACCATTCATCTTTTAATTTGGCTATATTTAATAATGGGGGTGGAAAAGCCTTTAACTCAAATTAATGTGACATAAGGTTATTTTGAAGACCAAATACAGTGGGTAATAATGATCTTTTAGGAAGATATTTATATTTTATAAATTGACTTTCCTTTGTGATTTTTAATTTGTTGCGAGAATTACTTTTCTACATTTTACGTAGGAAATACGTCTTAGTGAATTTCACAGGCATTCTTAATGCTCTTTCTTCTTTGACCGTTAACAATATTAGCTTTCAAGTTTCTCTCTTAATTCTCACTGATTTGGCTATTTCAGCACGGTATTCCTAATTTGCGTCCTATATTCATAAAAATTGGGGTGTTTTTCGAAGTGTCTTGAATTCTTTGAGGCTATAAGTGTTTGATTTTTAGCGTTTTTAGATTAAACAAATTACAAATCCTCAAGTAATACACTAAGAAATTAAGTTTCAATTGATACGATCTTGAATAATAATGCCAAGTGTGACGACAAATGTCATTTTTATTAACTGTAAATCTAATTCTTGATAAGGGTTTTTATATGTGATCTTAAGTTTGCATGTAGTGCTTCTTTTACTCATTGATTTAAGACACTCTGAATGTATAAAGGCGTTAGTTAAACTAATAACCATGTTTTTTCTTTAGATTGAAAATTACTGTTAGAATATATCATCATCAATCCGTGGGATCAGCTCAAGTTCTATCGCCTTATTCATTAAAAACGTGATTGCTTCTTTTCCAATCGGGCCTAAATCGATTGAGAATTTATTGACATATAAATCTATGTGCTGTTTGATCACTTCATCGTCCATTTCCTGAGAAAGTGATTTAATAAAGCTTTTTGAAGAACCTGGATTTTTGAAAGCATACTCGATACTCTCTTGAATTAAATCATTTATATCCTTCTTAACTGCTTCAGGTAAGCTTCGTTTGACAGCAATTCCACCAAGAGGAATTGGATGTTGAGTGGTTTTTTCCCAATATTCACCAAGATCTTCCACTTTTAATAGTCCCTTGTCTGAATAAGTGAAGCGATTTTCGTGTATTATTAATCCTAGGTCCACCTCCCCCTGTATTACGGCTTCTTCGATGCTAGAGAAGAGCATGGTTACTTTATTTGTAATGGCTGGATAAGCAATCCCTAATAAGAAATTA
>Ga0079226_10004332_pt1 | contig 10842 bp, 10 predicted proteins | sample Poulit2014_FD_76345 | JGI IMG/M metagenome (GOLD analysis project Ga0079226, IMG submission 76345) | Agricultural soil microbial communities from Georgia to study Nitrogen management - Poultry litter 2014 | ecosystem: Environmental > Terrestrial > Soil > Agricultural land | place: USA: Georgia...
AGGTTCCAAAGGACTTGAAAAAATAATCGATCATCTACGTGAAGGATTTTACTTTGCTATTAAAATCTTTGCTCCTGTAATTCCTATTGCCGGCTTCTTCTTTTTAGGAAATCCAGATGATGCCGGGGAAATATTAGGAGAAGGTACTCCTGGCTTTTTATTTGATTGGGGCCAAATCATTGCTACAAGTTTAGGAGACAATCCTTTAATAACAACATTCGGTATCGCATTAGTTGGTATACTTGGAGGATTAGATGGATCAGGCTTTTCCGGTTTACCTTTAACAGGAGCCTTATCGGCAGCAGTAGGAGCAGCACCAGGATTGAATGTTGCAATTTTAGCATCCCTAGGTCAAGTTGCCGGTATCTTTGTAGGCGGTGGTACTTTAGCAGCCTGGGCCTTTGGTGTTGCAGCCGATTCTGGGGTTTCTGGAGTTAAACCAGTGGATCTTGTACGGCGCAATTTTATTCCTGTGATGGTAGGACTGTTTGTCGCATGCATTGTTGGGGTCTTTCTTATGTAGATGTGAGTCAATTTCATAATCGGGTTTATTGAATGAAAATCCGAACTTTCAACAAATAAATTCCGTAAACGTTCGTGTATTGGAATCTAACTCGAATGGTTCTATTTTAAGAGGTGTCTCGCTGATTACCTCTTATTTTATTTGTTCAATATTGATACATTATCCATGACTTTTTGAGTTCCTTTTAAAATAAATCATGCATCCTTAAAATTAGAGAATCTTTTTTATTCATAAATTGTTACATTTAAGTAAATGCTAACCTTAATTAGATACTTTTTAGGGGAGATACAAATACAATGAATGAATCAAAAATTAATCTCACATCCAGCGAGATTGGAGCACTTTGGACCGGATATATGGACGAAAGTATGTCAAAACAAATCTTTGAGTTCATGCTTCAGCATATTGAAGATCAAGATATAAAAGAAGTTGTTCAATACGCCTATGACCTTTCAGCTAATCATTTAGATAAATTAGTATCTATACTCGAAAATGAGAAATATTCTATTCCAAATGGTTTTACAAAACAAGATGTAAATATGAATGCTCCTTGGCTGTTCACAGATATATTTTGTTTAACCTATGTAAATCATATGACAAGGGCTGGAATGCTTGCATACAGTGGATTTTTAGCTACCAGCTATCGAGAAGATATATGTGAATATTTTTTAAAGGGCTTAAATGAAACAGGTGATCTCTATAAACAATCTCTTAATATTGCTCTTAACAAAGGAGTGAGTGCTAGACATCCATATATTGAAGTACCTAAGGAAACCGATTATGTGGACAGCAAAAAATATTACAGAGGTTTAAAACCTTTTAGCAGTAAACGTCCTCTAAACGCTATTGAAATTTCTCATTTGTATTTAAATACGATGACAAATGCTCTTGGAGTAAAGTTATGCATTGCATTTGCTCAAACTTCTCCAGTTAAAAAAGTACAAGACTTTTTGATTCGAGGGAAAGAAATCTCCCAAAAACATAATAAAATTTTCATGGATACGCTCGCCAATAATGATATTGAGACTCCACAGTTACCTGATGTAGCCATAAGTGATTCGACAACAAAAACATTCTCCGATAAATTAATCATGTTTCTGATGTCACAATTGACGGCTTCGGGTTTAGGTAATTATGCTACTGCCGGGGCAGCCAGTCAACGAAGTGATTTAGTGGTCAACTATCAACGATTATCGTTAGAAGTGTCCAAGCTAGCCAAAAGCGGGGCTGATATAATGATTGATCACAACTGGTTAGAACAACCTCCAGGAACAAAAGATCGACAAAAGTTAGCTAAAAACAAAGAAAAAGGATGATATTTAATACTCGTTCTTTTTCTTTATCTTTTCCGCTGAACGGACTCGCTTTTCCTTACACAAGTTATGTGATAAATGCGGCCGATTGCGTTAAATTTCCCAAAGAAGAAAATAATAACTAGGCATCTATAAAGATTGTACTTCTTCATTAAATCTTCGCGGATTGGATAGGCACGTTGGATCCATTGCCTTGTCTAAAATAAAAAACTTAGAATCAGGAAAATTGTCTGCAATTTTTTATTTTAACAAAGTTTTAACCAAAATCATTCCCCACTATCACCAAGGACGACATGTTTAAAGTTTTTAATTTCCCCTTTAAAGCAGCATTGTTAATAGACTTTCGAGCTAATGTTAATTGCTGAAAGTTTTATGTCTTTAACTACTATTGGCAAAAGAGCTAGTACAACCCTTTAAGATTCTGCTCTTTGTTTTCAATTATGGTCAGTCGATATATTTATTTTTTAAGCTATCGGAACCAATTCCACCGATTATCATCATGGCTAATGGTAAAAAGTTAGCTATGACTTTTATTGACTTTTCTTCTGTTACTAAAAACTCTGTACCGACGAAATAATTTAATCCTAAAATAAGTAACTTTGCCAATAATAAAAATGCTCCTAACAAAAAAAGACTGTCAAAAAATGTTTTCCATTTCGGATGCGCCAATTGCTTACTATCCCGAATTACTTTTTCTTTCAATTCTTCGTCACTCCTCAATAACTCATCGATTGTGATATCGAATAAATCACTTAAATCAATAATCACTTCGATGCTAGGATAATTTTTTCCAGTTTCCCATTTCGAAACTGACTGACGGCTAACATGAATTTTTTCAGAAAGATAATCCTGTGACCACCCTCTCTTTTCTCTTTCTTTTTTTAACTTTTCTCCAAAAAACATATTGTTCGCCGCCCTTTCCTGACTCAATTATTATTCAAGTGAACTGTTAAAGTAAAGATAGTTATAGGCGCATCAATGTGCAACCTATAGTTGCGGCATCTTTATGCAGCATGCTGACTGCATTTCTTGCACAGCTAATCTTTAACTTATATTTCTTGAATCATTTCTAGTCTGTTGCCAAATGGGTCTCTAAATTCAAATCGATCATAACCCGGGATCGGAACTCCTTCAATTGGCTGAATATCTTTTGCCTTCAATACATTTTTCCAATGTGAAATATCATTTACCAAATAAGCTAAATGGGCCTTTGTTGTTAGTCTATCAAAACCATCTTCAGTACCTACGTGAACGTCTCTATCTCCGACTTTTAACCAAAATCCTCCACGCCCTTTTAGTGATTCTGGTTTTTCTATTTCTTCCAAGCCTAATACATTACAATAAAACTGTTTGCCTTCCTCTTCCGCACCCTTCGGAATAGTAATCTGTGCATGATGCAATCCAAGAATCATGTGAAGCTCTCCTTTGTTTTAATAGTTCTTTAATATTTCTTTTTATAAAATAAAAGTGAAATATAAACCTAGCAATGAGATAAATAAAATAGGGATGGTTAAAATAATTCCTGTTCTACAATACGTTCCCATGAAATTTTGATTCCCTTTTTGAGATAAAACATGCAGCCATAATAATGTTGCAAGAGAACCTATTGGTGTAATTTTTGGACCTAAGTCAGATCCGATTACATTGCCATAAATAGGATACGATTGATTTATTGGAGGATGAGTTGATTTTTGAGAATAGAAGTGCAGGAATATCCAAGGTAGATAAAAAGACTCAAACACATTTTAAATAATTATGAATTTGAGCATCTAGGAATAGGTAAGGATGGTTCTGTAATAATTGATGATGGTTGAGTACAATTAAAAATAAAGGAAACGGGGAATAAGCTGGAGATATTTGAACATAATTAAAGAAAGTTTATCACCTAAAAGTGATGATAAGTTAAGACAAAATACATGAATGCAGATCTCTTTCTTTGCTATTCAACCATCACCCCTGTTTGATAGATAGCTCTTTATATTTAAATACTTTAGATTTTCTTACATTTAAATATTAGCTCACAGAAAGCCGGCAGACCGTAGCTTATTCCTGGCATAATTTGTACCAATTCCCATCCTTCTTTTTCGTGTTCGTAAACAACTGAATGATAATCCACTTCTGGGTTCCGTCTAAAACTAGATAAACCAACTTCCACAAATTTATGCTCATACATTGAAATAATCCACTTCCATTAGTGTTGTTTAGTTTGGTGAGTTCCTTTAAAAAGGATATTTACCAACCAAATACTCTCCTGTTTCCTTTGCAATCCATTTGTATTATATATCATTCTCTACATTATCCCATTACGAGTGATTTTTCACTAGCAAAATAACATCTTTATCCGTATACCTTTATTTCATGGGCGAAATTTTTATAAAAAACAGACAGCACAACTCTAATTAAAAGCATGCCTGTTTTACAAGCTAGTGCAATTGATACGTAATCTTCCCCATTAGCAGAACAGTTTATGTTAAATCAAAAACGGTGCTCTTTATAAACGGCGCCGGTCTTGATCATTTTACTATTAGAACAGGGCAATCTACTCTTTTTACAACTTTATGGCTGACACTTCCTAGTACCATTTCTTGAAAGACATTCAGTCCGCGACTACCGATTACTACCAAATCAAAGTCACCTTCATTTGCATGTTTGATGATATTAGGTCCAGGCTCACCATGTAGAATCTTTATTTCATAGTTTAGATCATGAGCGTTTAACTTTTCTTCCACCGGTAGAATTTGCTGCCTACGTGAAAGTTCCAATTCATCCTTCCCTTGGGAGTGAAGGACATCGCTTTTGGCCTGGGAAAATTCAGCTACTAAAACGACTTCGATTACACTCTGATGCATTAAGTTCGCAATTTTTACAGCTTCATCTGTGGCTCTAAGAGAATGTTCGGATCCATCAACTGCTATGAGTATTTTCTTATACATAGAAACACTCCTTCTGCTTTTATTCATTATATTCGTTGAATTGCTAACTTATCAATCATCTTCTCACTTGCAGGATTTAATCCTGTCAAGGTTACCTGATTATTATTTTGTCGATACTTCTGCATAACTTTATCAATTGCACCAACGCCTGATTCATCCCAAATCTGAGCATCAGAAAAGTCGATATAAATATCTGTATTTCGAATGTTAAAATCAAAGGCATTCATAAAACTTTCAACTGAAGCAAAGAATAATTGTCCTTGCACATGAAAGGCCAGTCTATCTGTTTCCTGATACTTTGTAATACTTACCTTGGATATTTTGGCAACAAAGAAGATTGCACTTAGGATAACGCCGGCAATAACACCCTTTGACAAGTCATTTGTAGTTACAACAATTGCAACAGTGACAAGCATGACAGTCGCATCTCCCTTTGGCGCTTTTACGACATAACGAAATGATGACCAGTCAAATGTGCCGATAGATACCATAATCATAATTCCTACAAGAACAGGCATTGGTATTTGTACGACTAAATCTCCTAGGACAATTATTAAGAACATTAGAAATGACCCAGCTATAAAAGTAGATAGCCTTCCTCTGCCACCGGATTTCACGTTAATGACTGATTGACCGATCATCGCACAACCAGCCATACCTCCAAAGAAACCGTTAATTGTATTGGCGATTCCCTGCCCTCTTGCTTCTCTATTTTTCTTACTTTCTGTTCCTGTCATATCATCAACGATGGTAGATGTCAGTAAGGTTTCCAGCAGCCCGATAATTGCCAGTGCAATGTAATATGGGAAAATAATTGCCAATGTTTCAAACGTAAACGGAACATCAGGGATAAAGAATGACGGTAAAGCGCTTGTAATAGAGCCTAAATCCCCGACTGTACGAAGATCTACATTTCCATAAATCGCAATACCCGTTAATAGTACAAGAGCAATTAAGGGTGCAGGGATGGATTTTATAAAACGAGGTACAAGATATACAATTAAAAGTGTAATCGCGACAAATACATAGGTCATATTGTTTATACCTAGGAAGTGCGGAACTTGTGCCATGAATATTAAAATGGCTAGGGCATTTACAAATCCAATCATGACAGCGTTTGGAATGAATTTCATTAACTTGGCTATTTTAAAAACTCCGAACAATACTTGTATCACACCAGTTAATATGGTTGCAGCCAGTAAATAATCCAGCCCATGATCACGTACTAAAGGACCCATCAAGAGTGCCATTGCACCTGTCGCGGCAGAAATCATTCCTGGACGTCCCCCGACAAAAGAAATAACTACAGCAATGATAAAAGATGCATATAGACCCACCATCGGGTCAACGCCAGCTATAATCGAGAAGGCAATTGCTTCAGGGATTAATGCTAATGCTACAACAATACCAGAAAGTATATCTCCTCTTATATTAGAGAACCACTCTCTTTTAATTCTATTTAACACTATCTTCATACTTCTTTTTCTTATATAATGTTATTTGATTAGCACTTAACAGAATCATCTATCTGAATGCAATATAGAGATTTTAACATCATTCGAACCAAAATGGAACCATTTTAGGAAGTTATTTATGTAAAAATATTTCCATAACAAGGAGAATTCATATGTTAATTGGATATATGCGACCATATCAGGACGATCAAAAATGCGAACAGCAATATAAAATTTTAACAGAGAATAGTTGTCATAAGATAATTTCTGAATCGCACGCATCTGCTAAACGGCGAAATAAGCTGGAGAATTTGCTACATTCGCTTCACGAGGGAGATAAAATTATTGTCAGTAAACTTTATGCATTAGCAGATTCAACGCGTCACCTTGTTGAGTTGTTAAACAGGCTCGAAGCAAGTGGTGCCTACTTACAATCTCTCCAAGAAGGAATCGATACGAATGACACAGTCGGATATTCATTTACTTATGTGGTTGAACATCTCGCATTATTCCAAAGCGACGTTATCAGTGAGCAAACAAAAAAAGGGATGGTGAAAGCAAAAGAAAAAGGTGAATCTGTTGGAAGACCCAGAAAACCTGATGAAAATGTCCAACGTGCTATTGATATGTATCAAAGTAAAAACTATAGTCTTGCTGAAATAAGAAATGAAACAGGGATCAGCAAATCTACATTATACAGATATTTAGAAAGTTAATATTATATATTCATTACAAAATGCCGATTAATCCTTAACGTAGGAAATCGGCTTTTATGTATTCTTTTTAAATTTTTACGATATAGTTCAATGTGGAACTTCCATATCTCCATGTTTAACTCTTATGATTTGTAAAGCTATAGTTTCTTATCTGACGAAGTTTATTAACCAGCAAAATAAACTTCATTAGTGCTTACTTATTGTTTCATCAATCATTATGCCTCAGACTAGAGATTAATTGACAACATAAACAGACGTTACTATGCAAGCGTATCTCTGTTTAATAAGTTAACCGCCAGTTGAAGCAAGTCACTATACTTAAAAACGCTGAAATGATAGAATAGATTGGTTAAACTCAACGAGAACAGAAAATAAAGGATGATTCATATGGAAGAAAAAAATGAACCAACCAACGTTTCATGGGACTTGCCAGCGAAACAAAAAGGGTTCATGATAGCAGCCTTATTAACCGGGGCGTTTATGGGGATTATGAATGAAACTCTTCTAGCAACAGCTCTACCTTCGATACAGGAATACTTTTCCATTACGAGAGGTGAAGTACAATGGATGACAACGGCCTTTTTAATGGCAAATGGAGTTATGATTCCAATTTCTGCTTTTTTGATTGACCGTTTCACTACTCGCGGGTTATTTTTAACAGCGATTGGCTTATTTGGTGCAGGAACGCTCATCGCAGCTCTTGCTCCAGTGTACCCTGTTCTATTGCTTGGCCGAGTAATTCAAGCTTCTGGTTCAGGGATAATGTTACCGCTATTAATGACGGTATTGTTAGCCATCATATCTGTCGAACGACGTGGGACTGCTATGGGAATGATCGGGATTGTTATTGCATTCGGTCCCGCTATAGGGCCGACATTATCAGGATGGCTGCTCGTTCATTTTGATTGGCATGCGTTATTTTTAACGATGTTACCGATTGTTGCCATTACGATGCTGATCGCCTTTCTATACCTTAAAAACGTTACAGACTTACGTAAACCGAAAATCGACATTTTATCTATCATCATGTCGTCTGTGGGTTTTGGCGCTTTTCTATATGGTTTCAGCATTGCTTCTGAAAAAGGATGGACCAGTGCCATCGTTCTTGGATCTATCGGTGTTGGTATCTTAGTCATTGGTTTATTTATTTGGAGACAGCTTGTACTGGATGTACCTATGCTGGAGTTTCGAGTATTTAAATTTAAGATGTTCACTCTAGCTATTACCATCACGATGATGGTGCTCGTTTCTCTGATCGGCGCAGAAACATTGCTGCCTTTATTTATGCAAGATGCGCTTGGATTCACTCCGTTAAAATCTGGTCTGATGCTTCTACCAGGAGCGGTTGTGATTGGAATTATGTCACCTATTACAGGAAGACTTTTTGACCGTTACGGAGCTAAATGGCTTGCACTTAGTGGGCTTGGGATAGTCACGGTAACTACATTTTTGTTTACAAATTTATCCCCGGAGACAACATTTACGTATTTGACAATCGTTTACGCGATTCGCATGTTTGGATTGGCATTAACATTGATGCCCGTGATGACGTCAGCTTTAAACCAGATGCCTCCAAAATGGTATTCTCACGGTTCTGCTCTTGCAAATACGTTGCAACAAATTTCAGCAGCGATGGGGACAGCACTTTTGGTCACATTAACATCGATGGGAGCAAAAGCGTATGAGCCAGCCGCTGGTTTGTCGGATCAAGAAACAGCCAACTTAGCTCAGATAGCAGGATTTGAATGGGCATTTCTAGGTAGTACAGTACTGGCATTTTTTGGATTTGTCCTAGCTTTATTCCTTCATCCGCCTAAGAAAGAAAAAGCGATTGTGCGGGAGATTCACGGAGAACAGCCACCAAGGTGATAGTAAGATGTTTTAAATCTTTTAAAAAATGATTGAACCCAATTTCATTTATAACATATCGTTTACTGATCGAGACTTTCATACCACAAAATATGTACACCCCTAGATTTAGACTTAAATATCTAATTCTAGGGGTGTTTTATAATTTTAAAGTTGAATCAGGTCTCTAGCTCTTAAAGCCACTTATTAAATGCAATTCTTTTTAATGCATTTTCCATTTCCACATTTTAATATATCTTTTAATGAAGAAGTAATTTATATAAATTAATAATAGCATTGCTATTGATTCCAATTTGAAAAGAATGCTTAACATTCCATTGATAGCTTCTCCTAATGTAGTTGAGCGAATAAATGTATTATATGGATTTTTGTCAACATATTTTATAGGAACGTATCTCCCCACCTTATACTTACGATATGTTACGGACGAAACATCTTTCTCTGTTTCATACTGAGTTCCTGACTGGTCTTCATATTGAATTGTAAATGTATATTTAGTAGACGTTCCTCTAAAAGAGCCACGTTCTTCCTCTTTGTCCATAATTTCTGCTTCAGTATGTGTTGTCAAGACTGGATTTATTTTATAAAAAACATTTCTGCCAATAAGAGAGTAAATTACTATAGTTGTAATAATAATGCCTACTGCTAATACTTCCATCATATATCTTCCAAATTTATTATGTTTCTTTTTAGTATGATGATGTAGCCTTTTCTTTTGCATTTTTTGCATCAATTTCGTATTTTCAAATACTTCTTCGGATAAAAGCACCCAAGCAAACCAAATCATTAATGCTCCAAAAGGGATCGCTATAACGCCCATAAAAAAAGCAGTTTTGATTGATTCTTTTTTTGTAGCAATATATGTATCACCAATATGCAAATCATTAATTTCACTTTTAGATAATCCCTGATGTTTTTCGTCTTCCGATACAACGGAATAATCTAATCCAAAATAAATACCTTTTGAACTATATAAGCGATCTACTGTCCATTCCTCATCTGTAAAAGATGGAACTGTAAAGGGCAAGGTCATAAAGACAATTCCCACTATGATCATTAAAATACATAATATAAACATACCTATTTTTTTAATTCCCTCTATCATCTATTAGTCCTTTCTATTGTTACATTCTCATACAAATGATATTCTTGTCGCAGCATCAAATGTTGTTAAACTACTAAGCCATTGAATTTCTGCAAGAAGTATCGGTACATAAAAAATAGAAGATTCCTTATCAAACAATTACTTAATCCTCTTTTATATAACTAATGTAATATATAGTCCGATTAACGTAATAAAAAGAATTGGAACAGTTAAGATAATCCCAGTTTTAAAATAAGTTCCCCATGAAATTTTGATCCCCTTTTGTGATAAAACATGCAACCATAATAAAGTTGCAAGTGAGCCTATTGGTGTGATTTTTGGACCTAAGTCAGACCCAATCACATTCGCGTAAACAAGTGCTTCACGTATAGTACCTGTTGTATCCGTGTCTGCAATTGCAATCGCATCAATCATCACCGTTGGCATATTATTCATAATGGAAGACAATATCGCAGCAATAAAGCCCATCGCTATGGTAGCAAAAAACAGACCTTGTTCAGCACTTGCCTCGATAACGCGTGCTAACACATCAGTAAGACCAGCATTTCTCAGTCCGAATACGACAACATACATTCCAATCGAGAATAAGACAATTTCCCATGGTGCTCCCTTAATAACTGCTTTAGTGTCAACAGCCTCACTTTTTCTCGCAATTACTAGAAATAAAATTGCTGCAATTCCTGCAACTATAGAAACAGGAAGATTTATAAATTCACCTAAAAAATAACCGATTAATAATACTGCAAGAACAAACCATGAAAGGCGGAATAGTTTCGAATCTCTTATAGCCTCTTTTGGCTTCTTCAATTGGGATACTTCATATGTTTTCGGGATACTTTTTCTAAAATAAAGTAATAATACTAAAATAGTCGCCACTAGTGAAAATAAGTTTGGAATAATCATTCTAGAAGCATATTCCACAAATCCTA
>Ga0079226_10004333_pt1 | contig 10842 bp, 14 predicted proteins | sample Poulit2014_FD_76345 | JGI IMG/M metagenome (GOLD analysis project Ga0079226, IMG submission 76345) | Agricultural soil microbial communities from Georgia to study Nitrogen management - Poultry litter 2014 | ecosystem: Environmental > Terrestrial > Soil > Agricultural land | place: USA: Georgia...
AAGGAATCTGTGAAAACAAAAACAATGAATCTCTTCATATCTGTTGGGTTTGGTTTAATGATGACTTTAGTCGGAATTTCTGCTGTAAGCAGTAATTGGTTTGATAAAATCTCAGACTACTTTATTGAAACTGCCCTTCCTATTGGAGGCGGGAAAAACATTGTTAATGTTATTTTAGTCGATATGCGTGGTGTAGATACATTATTTGAAATTACTGTCTTAGGAATTGCTGTCATTGCTATTTACGGACTCATAAAATTAAGAAAAGATAAGGGGGCAAAATAAATTGGAAATTATAATTTCGATTTTAGCAGGATTCTTATTTACTGTTGGTGTATATAACATTTTACAAAAACAGTTATTAAGAATTGCGATTGGGACAGGACTTATTTCTCATGGTGCTCACCTTTTCATTCTTACAATGGGTAAACTTAAGCGTGGTCAGCCTCCTATCATTCAAGAAGGCATTACAGATTACACTGACCCGTTACCTCAAGCGCTTATTTTAACGTCAATCGTTATTAGCTTTGGTGTCACAAGTGTTATTTTAGTCTTAGCTTACAGAACAATAAATGAAAATGATACAGATAATATTGAAGAATTAAGGGGTAACGACAATGACTAATTTAGCAATTTTACCAATCATTATTCCACTATTTGCAGCGATCATTTTAGCTTTTACAACGAAAAAAGTTATATTATCTAGAATTCTAGCAAAAATATTTACAGTAATAAATTTAATTGTAGTCATATACATTACATATGAAGTATTTAAAAATGGAAGTATTATTTTAGAAACAGGAAGTTGGAAAGCACCATACGGAATTATTTTCGTTGCAGATATCTTTTCTATCGTAATTGTTTTGACTTCAAGTATTTTAACAGCTGCGATTATTTTCTTTGCAACACGATCAGTTCCTGAAAATAAAGAAAAGCACTATTTTTATTCATTAACTTTCTTTCTAATTAGTGGTGTTTCAGGTGCCTTTTTAACAGGTGACTTATTTAACTTATTTGTGTTCTTTGAAGTATTACTTATGGCTTCTTATGGGTTGATTACTTTAGGTGGAGATAAAAAACAATTAAGAGAATCGCTTAAATATGTTTTAATTAATTTGTTTTCATCAATCGTCTTTGTAACAACTGTTGCTTTTTTATATTCAGTTGTTGGAACAGTCAATATGGCTCAGATTGCTGAACGTGTACATGAAGTTGAACAACAAGGTATTTTAACTGTCATCGCTATTGTTCTCTTCTTTGTTTTTGCAACAAAAGCAGCACTCTTCCCTCTTTATTACTGGATGCCTAAATCTTATACGGTTCCGAACCCTGTTGTCTCTGCACTATTTGGTGCTCTATTAACTAAGGTAGGAATCTACTCAATTATTCGTGTATTTACATTGATATTTGTATTTGAAACAGGCTTAACACACACGTTATTCTTATGGATAGCAGGTCTCTCAATGATTTTTGGTGTGATCGGCGCTCTATCCACCAACGATGTTAAAATGATTGTTGCATATAATGTTATTCCATCAATTGGATTTATTTTATATGGGCTTGCAATATTTAACCAAGATGCATTAAGCGGTTCTGTCTATTATCTAATCCATGATATGATTATAAAAGCAGCACTCTTCTTAATTATTGGCATCGTTGTTTATGTAGCAGGCACATCTGATTTACGAAAGATGGGCGGCTTAATTCATACATACCCTGGATTAGGTTGGATCTTATTCCTTTCAGCGTTCATCTTAGCTGGTATTCCTCCTTTAAGTGGATTTATTGGTAAATTACTTTTATTAAAAGGTTCGTTTGCTAATGATCAAATACTTTTAGGTATTATTGCTCTCTTATCTAGTCTGCTTATCTTATATTCGATAACGAAAATATTTATTCATGGCTTTTGGGGAGAGAAGCAAGTTGATTTACCTAAAAAATCAATAAAAGGTTTACTTTCACCTATTATATTCCTTTTAAGTATCTCTGTTCTTTTAGGTATTGGAGCAGAATGGGTGTATCCAAGTATTGAATTAATCTCTGAATATCTATTAGATCCAGAAATATATATTAATTCAGTTTTAAAGGAGTAATCAACTATGGCCTTTCAAATTGTCGTCAATTTAATTATTTCTTTCATGTGGATGTTTTTAAGTGAAAGCTATACGTTATTAACTTTTACTTTAGGTTATATCGTTGGGATTATATTGCTACTTGTATTAAATAGATTTTTTGCTGAACGCTTCTATCTTGAACGTTTTTATAAAATTATTTTACTGTTTTATATCTTTATCAGAGAGTTAATTCTCTCTAATATAGATGTCGTCAAGTTAGTCTATGCAAAAAATCCAAACTTTGAACCTGGTATTTTTGCAATGCCTATTGATGTTAAAAAGAATTGGGAGATTACTTTATTAGCAAACTTAATCACGCTTACTCCTGGTACATTATCAATTGCAATATCCGATGATAACACAATCATATTTATTCATGCGATGCATATTGATGAAAAAGAACAATCAATTTACGAAATTAAAAATACATTTGAAAAAGCAATTATGGAGGTGACAAAATGACAAATGTGTTAGAATTTTTTGAATATGCTCTACATATAACAACAATTATTTGTCTAATAGGTATCGCTATTTCGTTAATCCTCTTAATTTATCGGGTGATTACTGGACCATCAAATCCAGATCGGGCTATGGCTCTTGATGTCATTGGTGTTTGTTTAATGGCTATTGCAGCTTTAACCTCTATCTTAGTTATAACAACAAAACTCACTGATGTTATTTTACTAATAGGTATTTTGTCATTTATTGGAACATTAGCATTGGCAAAATACATAGAAATGGGTGTTTTAATTGAGCGCGACGATGATTGATTTAATTTTAGTAATTACGTATATCTTGATTATATTTTTATTGTTAGTAGGGACTTTCTTTATTTTTTCAAGCGCTGTTGGTATTATTAGATTCCCTGGTGTGTTTACAAGGCTTCATGCAGCAACTAAAGCGCCGACGCTAGGAATTGCTGGTGTGTTAATTGCAACATTTTTATTTTTATACGTAGCTCATGGCTTATTAAGTGGTAAATTATTATTAGCTATATTATTTATTTTACTTACTAATCCGGTTGGCGGCCATATGCTATCCAGAGCAGCACATAAAAGCGGTGTTAAACCTTATTTAAGACATAGAGAAGATGAATACGAAGATTATATGAAAGAAAAAAAATAAACCTGCTATTAAGCAGGTTTATTTTTTGTAGTTTTTTATCGTTTCAATTATTACTTGGGCAGAATTATCTGCTGCTTTTTGTAAAAATTCTTCAAATGAAATGGATGAATCTTTACCAGCAATGTCTGATAAAGCACGAATAATTACAAAGGGTGTTTGATAAGTATAACAAATTTGTGCTATACTTGCTGCTTCCATGTCTACACCTAACACTTTTGGAAATTGAGTTTTAATAAAATCGGCTTGCTTTTCACTCCCAATAAATGAGTCACCTGTACCAATTGCACCTTTATCAAAACTTAAATTTAGATTTTTAATACTTGTTTCAACTAATTTTATTAAAGTTTTATCCGCTACAAATACTTCTGGCATTTGGGGAACTTGCCCTAGTTTATAATTAAATACTGTTGCATCTACATCATGATGAATAACTTCATCAGAAATAATAATATCCCCAACTGAATGCTGGTGCTTTAATCCACCAGCACTGCCTGCATTTATAATAAATTCTGGAACAAACTTTTCATGCAATATAGTTGTTGATTTTGCTGCATTAACTTTACCTATTCCTGACTTTATAAGCACTATGTCTGTATCTGCTAATTTACCTATATAGAAATCAATATTAGATATTTCTTGTTTGGTAAGTTGAGTCATTTTTGATTTTAATAAAGCAACTTCTTCATCCATTGCACCAATTATTCCAATTACCAAGTCATTCACCTATTTCTTATCGTTTTGCTTTAAATCTTCAAGTCTATTTACTTGCCAACCTTCATTATCTACCCAAGTTAGATAAACACGGAAATATTCAGTTTCCTTATCGTCTGACACAGTTGCGATAACTTTTTGGTCACCACCATTTTCAACACGCCATTCAACCATATTATCCTCATCAACTTTAGTTACAACACTTACTGCTTTTTTTATTTCGATTCTATCTTGTGAACCATTTTGATAGTTCGTTGTATGAGGCCCTTCTTGTGTCGTACCAATCGGAGTCCATTCTCCTTCAAATGCTTTTTCAACATTAGGATCATCAATTTCTTCTTGATCTAATTCATTAACCGAAACAGAAGAACCTGCTTCATTCGTATCAGAATCTTCATTTTCTTCTTCATCTTTCTCTTCTTCTTGGTCTAAATTCGTATCTTTATCAGATTCATTTGTCTCTTTATTCGTTTCAGATTGACTATCAGTTACTTCTTTTTCTTGAGTAGGTTCTTCTTGCTCATTTTCTGAGTCAACATTTTTATTTAAAACAATTAATGATAAGAGTATCGTAAAAAATAAAAAAGCTAAAGCTAAAAATATCATTAGATTACGGTTGTTATTACGTTTTTTTCGACGGCGATTAGAACGTGATCTTAATTTTGTTTCTACCATAACCAATCCTCCTCGATAAAGTTAGCAATTACTCTACTTTCATAATTTTAACTTTGAATTCGCCACCAGGTGAAGCAACCATTACTTCGGTTCCTTCTTCTTTACCGATTAAACTTTTAGCCATTGGTGAATCATTAGATATTTTACCTTCAAAAGGATCTGCTTCAGCACTTCCTACAATTTTGTATGTTTCTTCATCACCATCTGGTAATTCTTTAAACGTTACTGATTTACCTAAATCTACGATACCATCACTTGCAGTATCACTTTCAATAATTACTGCATAACGAATCATTTTCTCAACTTGTGCTATTCTTGTCTCAACAAACGATTGTTCTTCTTTTGCCGAATCATATTCTGAGTTCTCAGATAGATCCCCAAAATCACGAGCAATTTTTATTCTTTCTACAACTTCTTTTCTTTTTACCATTTTTAAATTATGAAGCTCTTCTTCTAACTTTTCTTTTCCTTCTTCAGTCATATAAAAACTGTTTTCTTCTGACATTTTATACATGCTCCCTTTTACTGTTTAGTTTTTAATACTTAATGCTATTCCATCTCCAATAGGTATAATTGAAGTAGAATACTTTTCGTTTTCCATTAACCAACTATTATAGTTATTTATTTTTTTAGCCAATTTTTGAAAACGTTTGTGTCCTGTTGATGCTTCAGCAACATATCCTTTAAATAAGACATTATCTGTCAAAATAAAGCCTTTATCACTCTGTAGATGCATCGCATACTCAAAGAACTTTTTATATTGACCTTTCGCTGCATCAATAAAAATAAAATCAAACTTTTTATTTTGGTCAATTAGTTCTGGTAATGAGTCTAATGCATCACCTGTGACTAACTCAATCTGATTAGTCAGGGAAAATTTTGCAATATTCTCGGTTGCTTTAATAATCATTTCTTCATTTCTCTCTAAAGTAGTAATGCTTGCACTTGGTAAAGCATGATGCATTGATAAGGCTGAATAGCCAATCGCTGTACCTATTTCTAATATTCTAGTAGGTTGAGCTAGTTTTAACAAGGTTGCAATGAAGTTCATGCTCACAGGTTCAATAATTGGCACTCGATTTTCTTCAGCGTATATCATTAGCTCTTCTTCCCATGGCATTGAGCTTTGTAAAATGCTTTGTAAGTATATGTCTGTTGCATTTAGAGTTTTATTCATCTTCATTCAATTCCTGCCATTCATGTTCATATTGTTTCTTTATTTTGTTATGTTCTTCTAAGTTTTTTGAATAAAGCGTCTCACCAGATGGTCTTGCATAAAAGTATTCTTCTGTAAAATCCTTTCCTTCTGGTGTGATTACTGCTTGTATTGATTCTATACTTGGTGAATCGATCGGCCCAACAGGCAATCCTTTTATAGAATAGGTATTATAAGGTGATTCTATGGCTATATCGTCATATGACATTAGAATTTTATGTTCACCTAACGCGTATGAAGCTGTGATATCACTTTGTAATTTCATATCTAAATCAATCCGATTTATGAATACTTGTGCAATTTTAGGACGGTCTTCATCAAACTTTGATTCACGTTCTACGATAGATGCTAATGTTAATAATTCATGTATTGTAAAATCAACTTCTTTTTCAGCTAATACATCTGTTAAATGATTGTCTGTTCTATCTACCATAGAAGTGATAATATCTTTTATAGGCGGGTCTTCTTGGAAATATTCATAAGTTGAAGCATAAAGGTAACCTTCTAAAGGATATCTAATATCGTTATCTAATACTTCATTTGTAATTGTATTTGGATATGATTCTTGTAATTCTTTTATAAAAGATTCATCTGAAGCCGTTTTTATAAAGTCTTCTTTCGAAAAATCAAACTTCTTCGAATATAATTCTGCGATTTCCTCAAGAGATTTACCTTCTGGAATTGTCACTTTAGATAGTGCTTCATTAATTAATTTACCACTCTGTAATTCTTCAATCACTTCATCAATTGTTTGGGATGGAGAAAGTTCATAGTTACCTGCTTGAAAATCACTTTTGTTTTTAACTTTCACATAAATAGTAAATAACTTAGCGTTTTTAATTATATTATTATCTTCTAAGGTTTTTGCTATGTTTGAAGTAGATGAACCTAAAGGAACTTCTACGTCAACAATAGAAGTGTCTTTCTTATCAACTGGTTTAAGTCCAGAACTGACATATAAGTATCCAAAAAACAAAACTAGTAAAATAATTAATATAATAGCACTAATAATGAAAAAGGACGTTTTTTTAATCAAATATGATTCTTTAAATTTATCATTACTTGACACTACCTATGCCTCCTTCATTAGCAATTCATTCTCATATTAATAAATAATAAGAATGGTAGGTTCTACCATTCTTATTATTTTAAAGTAATGTATTTAATACTTCTTCTACTAAATCCCATTCTTCATCAGATTCAATTTGAAAAAGTTGTAAGTCATCATTTTCTTCTTCATAACGGAATACATAAAGTTCTGCTTCTTCAGCTTCTACTTGTTCAATAGGAACTACCGCTAAATAACTTGCATTCGTTTCATCTAATTCAAAAGGAAGAACCACTTCAAACTCGTGGTCTACACCGTCATCATCAGGTATAAAGATTCTTTCACTTGCTTTTATTTTATTATCAGACATTAAAATAACCTCCTAAATTAAGATGATTGATCAAGATAGCCCTGTAAAATAAGTACAGCAGCTGTTTTGTCAATTATTTTTTTTCGTTTGGCTCGACTTACATCTGCTTCAATTAACATGCGTTCTGCAGCAACAGTTGATAGCCTTTCGTCCCATAATGAAGTAGATATGCCGTGAACTTCTTCACAATGTTTTGCATAAAGTTGAGATGCTTCACCACGTGAACCTATTGTACCATTCATATGCTTGGGAAGCCCAATTACTATATGAGTAACTTCATAATCTTTTATAATCTTACTCAATTGTTTATCTGCAGAATCAATTTTATCTTCTTTCCAATCAATTGTCAGCAAACCTTGAGCTGTAATTTTTAGTGCATCACTTAGCGCGACACCTATTGTTTTAGATCCAACATCTAATCCAATTATCCTCATTGTTTCATCTTTTTTTGTTCTGTTAAATAAAATTTAACTAATTCTTCGATAATTTCATCACGCTCTATTTTACGTATTAAATTTCTCGCATCCTTATAACGTGGTATATAAGCTGGGTCACCTGATAATAAATAACCAACAATTTGATTAATTGGATTATAACCCTTTTCTTCTAAGGCTTCGTGGATAGTCACTAAGATTTTCTTAGTGTCTTGATCATAAGGCTCCTCTGAATAGTTAAATTTCATTGTTTTATCTATTGAACTCATTGTGACACCTCTTTTATATTTATCATTAATATAGTTTAACATGTATATATTAATAATTATATCATTTAGTACATAATAAAGCTTAACATTATAGCTTAATTTTTTAACATTTCTCTTACTTCAACAAAAGCCTCAGGCAATTTTGTGATATCCTTCCCACCGGCTTGTGCCATTTCTGGTCGACCACCACCGCCACCGCCACATATCTGTGCTGCTTTTTTAATTAAGTTACCTGCATGTATTCCTTCTGCAGTAAGATTTTTTGACACACTTGTAACAAATTGAACTTTTCCTTTAATTTCAGTTGCTAGCATAATAACACTCGAATCTAGCTTGGTTTTTAACTCGTCAATCATAGTTCTGAGTTGGTCCATATTCTTAGCATCTACTTGTTTTAATAATACATTCATATTATTAATCTTCTCAACATCTGCTAATAACCCTTCTGCTTGAGCGTGTGCTGATTTAGCTTGAAGTGATTCATTTTCTTTTTCTAATTCATCAATTTCTTCAAACAATCGCTGAATACGTGTTGGTAATTCATCTTCATTTGTTTTTAGTAATGTTGCACTGTTATTAAGCACCGTTAATTTATCGTCTAAATATAAATAAGCTTCTTTACTTGTCACTGCTTCAATTCTTCTTGTGCCAGCACCGATTCCTGATTCAGAAAGAATTTTAAAGATACCTATTTCAGATGTATTGCGCACATGACATCCACCACATAATTCCAGACTATATGGTCCGACTTCTACAACTCTCACATCTTCGCCATATTTTTCGCCAAATAAAGCCATTGCACCTTTTTCTTTTGCTTTATCGATAGCCATCGTTTCAATCGAGACAGGTAAATGTGCCCAAATTTTTTCATTAACAATATGTTCTACTTCTTTTATTTCTTCTTTACTAACACCATCAAAATGAGTGAAATCAAACCTCAAGTTAGTTTCTGTTACTTGTGACCCAGCTTGAGAAATATGATCTCCTAAAACATCTTTTAATGCTTGATGAAGTAAATGTGTGGCAGTATGATTTTTGATAATTCCATCACGTGAATAGGCATCTACTTTTGCATTTACTTTATCATTTAAATTAATATTCCCTTTTAATACTCTAATATGATGTAAATGCTGTCCTTTTGGAGCTTTTTGAACGTCTAAAACTTCAGCTTCAAACGCATCAGTTATTAATAATCCGATATCTGCTTTTTGACCGCCACTCTCAGCATAAAAAGGTGTTTCTTTTAAAATAACGTATGCTTCATCACCAAAGTTTAATTTTTTGATAAATTCATTATCTTTTATAATCGTGACAATTTCTGTTTGAATATTTAATTCGTTATAACCGACAAAATCACTGTGGGTATCTAATTTATTAAATAATTCGCTTTGTACTTGCATTGATTCACTTGATTGGCGAGCAGCTCTAGCTCTTGTTCTTTGACTTTCCATTGCTTTATTAAAGCCAGCTTCATCAATTGTAAACGCAAAGTCGCTTACATATTCTTCTGTAAGTTCTTTAGGAAATCCAAATGTATCGTAAAGTTGAAAAACGGACTTTCCAGGAATAACTGTGCTTTGTTTTTTTCTTTGTTCATCCATAATGGTTTCTAAACGAAGAATGCCATCATTTAAAGTTTCATGAAAACGTTCTTCTTCATTTTTAACTATCTTCATGATTTGCGCTTCTTGCGCAGCCACTTCTGGATAATAAGCCTTCATGATTTCACCAACAACTGGCACTAATTGATACATAAAGGGTTTGTTAATATCAATTTGTTTAGCATAACGTGTAGCTCGTCTAATTAATCGTCTTAATATATAACCCCGGCCTTCATTGGAAGGTAATGCATGATCTCCGATAGCAAAAGCAACTGTTCTTATATGGTCGGCAATAATTTTAAATGAGATATCCTTTTCTTCATTTTCGCCATATTTATATGTGGAAAATGAGCCTATTTTGTCTAGGATGGGAATAAATAAATCAGTATCAAAATTAGTTGGCACATTTTGAACAATTGAAACCATACGTTCAAATCCCATACCTGTATCAATATTTTTATTAGGAAGCGGTGTATACGTATCGTCAGGATTATGGTTAAACTCAGAAAATACTATGTTCCAAATTTCAACATAACGATTATTCTCTCCGCCAGGATAAAGCTCTGCATCATTTGGATCTTCACCAAAACCAGGTCCTCTGTCATAAAATATTTCCGTGTTCGGTCCACTTGGCCCTTCCCCTATATCCCAAAAGTTTTCTTCTAAACGAATGATTCGTTCCTCAGGTAGCTTGATCTCATTTAACCAAAGATTATAGGCTTCATCATCTTCAGGGTGGACTGTCACAGATAATAAATCAGGATTAAACCCTACCCATTTATCACTCGTTAAAAATTCCCAGGCAAATAAAATTGCTTCTTTTTTAAAATAGTCACCTATCGAAAAATTACCTAACATTTCAAAAAAAGTATGATGACGTGCTGTAAAACCAACATTTTCTATATCATTTGTTCGAATTGCTTTTTGTGCATTTACAATTCTTGGATTGTCAGGGACTACTGAACCATCAAAATATTTTTTTAAAGTTGCAACACCACTATTAATCCATAATAAACTATCATCATTAATAGGTACTAATGGTGCACTCGGTTCAACTCTATGTCCTTTTTCTTTAAAAAAGTCTAAATACATTTGCCTTAATTCTACAGATGTTATTGTCATTTTTATTCCCCTATCTTCATAAATAATACAGAAAAAAACTCATCGCTGCAATAATGCAGGGACGAGAATTTTCGCGGTACCACCCTATTTATGAATAATTAAATTACCCATCACTTAAGCATGATAACGGTTTGAAACCGACGAGCTTTACTCGCAC
>Ga0079226_10004334_pt1 | contig 10839 bp, 9 predicted proteins | sample Poulit2014_FD_76345 | JGI IMG/M metagenome (GOLD analysis project Ga0079226, IMG submission 76345) | Agricultural soil microbial communities from Georgia to study Nitrogen management - Poultry litter 2014 | ecosystem: Environmental > Terrestrial > Soil > Agricultural land | place: USA: Georgia...
CAATCATATAAAAATGGAATAGATGTTACTCAAGAAGTTGGAGATGAAGAAACAAAAAAAACTGAAGCCCTTTTGACTTCTGATGAATCTATGTTAAAAGAATGTATGTTTCACATTGTTTCTGTTCCAACACCAATTAATATAGATAAAACACCTAATTTGGAGCCTATTATAGGGGCAAGTAAAATTATTGGTCGTAATTTAAAAAAAGGTTCAATTATAGTATATGAATCAACTGTTTATCCAGGAACTACTGAAGAAATTTGTATACCTGTGTTAGAAGAATATTCGGGCTTAAAGTTTGGCGAAGACTTTACAGTAGGATATTCTCCAGAAAGAATAAATCCTGGAGATAAGGAAAACACCTTAACTAATATTACAAAAGTGGTTTCAGGATCAGATAACAACACTTTAGAAATTATATTTCAGGTATATGATTCAATAATAAATGCCGGTATACATAAAGCTTCAACAATAAAAGTCGCTGAGGCTGCTAAGGTAATAGAAAATGCCCAAAGAGATATAAATATAGCTTTTATGAATGAACTTTCTATAGTATTTAATAAAATGAATATAGATACAAACGAAGTATTAGCAGCAGCAGGGACAAAGTGGAATTTTCTGAATTTCAAACCAGGATTAGTAGGAGGACATTGTATTGGGGTTGACCCTTATTATTTCATTTATAAAGCAGAGCAATTAGGGTACCATTCTCAAATTATCGGTGCAGGTCGTAAAATAAATGATGAAATGGGTAAATATGTAGCTAGTAATATTATCAAAAAAATTATTCAGTCTGGACAAGTCGTTAGAGATTCTAAAGTATTATTATTAGGAATAAGTTTCAAGCCAGATGTTGCAGATGTTAGAAACTCTAAAATTATTGATATAATAACAGAATTAAAGGATTATGGTGTTAATCCACTAATATATGATCCAGTTGCTAATAAAAGAGAAGTAGAAAGAACTTATGGTCTGGAGTTGATTGGGAAATCTGAAATCCCGGAAGTTAGTGCTATAGTTCTATCCGTTCCACACAAGGAAATTTTGAATGATATTGAAGATATTTGCGAAAAATCTTATGGAGATGCTAAGGTCTTTATTGATATTAATGGAAAATGTCGCAACGAAAAATATATTGATAAGGAATATTACTGGAGTCTATAAAGTATCCATTATAGGTGATAAAATGCAATTGTTACACGTATGCAGTTATTATATCGGCAATAAAATATACAAAAATTTAGTTGATAAACTAAGCAATAAAGGTATAGAACAGCTAGTTTATATCCCTATTAAGGATAGTAAGCTAATAGGGGCAAATGAGATTATGGACAAATCAAACGTTGATTATTATTACAGTAACATTTTGAAGAAAAAAGATAAGTATTTTTACAAAGCAAAAATAAAAAAACAATTTAAAGATATATTAAATAAATTAATTGATACTAATTTTAAACCAGATATTATACATGCACATACTTTATTTAGTGATGGAGGAACAGCATATCTTCTGAAAAGAGAATACAATATAAACTATATAATTAATATTCGTAATACGGATATAAATACATTTTATAAATATGGGTTACATTTAAGATCTTTTATTCATAAAGTATTAAGGGAAGCTAGCCAGATTATTTTTTTGTCTCCTAAATACAAGGAGACTTTTTTAAGTTTTATCCCACCGGAATTTAAAAAAAGAATTCAATATAAATGTATAGTTATACCCAATGGTATAAATGATTACTGGTTTGATGAACAAGGGATATTACCAGAGAGGATAGTTAATAAGGAAAGTGAAATTAATTTAATTCAGGTTGGCGCTATTGAAAAAAACAAAAATTATAGTAAAACGATTGAAGTTGTAAAAGAAATGACAGAAATGGATTTCAGTATAAAATTAAATATAATTGGAGATGGCAATGAAAGAGAAAATATTTTAAATTTAATTAAGGAACAAAATATTGAGGAAAATGTTGTGTATCATGGTTTTATAGAAAATAAATATAATCTAGATAAGTTATATAGTAAATCCGACATTTTTATTATGCCTTCGTTCAAAGAAACTTTTGGTTTGGTTTATGTAGAGGCTTTGAGTAGAGGATTACCAATTATTTATACAAGAGGACAAGGGATAGACGGATATTTTAACGAAGGTGAAGTTGGATATTCGGTTAATCCATTTAGTAGTGAGGAAATTGAAAATTCTATAATTAAAATTGTAGACAACTATAATGAAATTACATTAAGAGCGGTTGCTGCTGCTCAAAATTTTAAATGGGATGACATTGCAGAAGATTATCTGGAAAAATATATTGAATTTAAGGGGTTTGAAATGTGAAGGTATTATTAATTACAAATATTTATCCAAAATCGAAGCATGATAAATCAAACTCAATGGCAATACATAACCTTTTTAAATATTGGGGAAATGTTGAAGTTATACGCCCTACATTTTTACCTTCTGGTGAAGGCTTGAGAGAATTTTTGTTTTCAAATAAGAAGAAAAATTCTTTTAATAAGGAACGAGTAAATATTTATACAAGATATGTTTGGAAGATTCCTAAGACGAATGTTTATTTTTATAACCGAATAATAAAAGATAGAAGAAAGACAGATTTACCAGACGTAATTATTGCACATCGTCTACATGCTGGATTAGGAGCTTGGAAGTTATCAAAGAAGGAAAAATTACCCTTAATAATCGGTTTACATAGTTCTGATATTAATATTTTAAAGAAGAAAACAAGAAGATGGTATAAGATGCTTTCATTTGCATCATTGATAGCATGTAGATCGCAAAATATAAAAGAGGATTTGTTAGAAATATATCCATTTCTAGAAAACAAAATATTTATTGCAGCCTCAGGAATAAGTAAGGAATTGATTGATATTGAATTAACTAATAGTATAATAGATTTTAAAAATATGAAGAGAAAAAAAATAATTAAATTTGTAACAGTTTGTAGATTAATTAAATTGAAAAATATTGACAATAATTTAAAAGCACTTTCAAAATTAGATAAGAAATATGAATGGGAATATAAAATAATCGGTGATGGTCCTGAGAAAAATAAATTAGAAAAGTTAAGCAAGGATTTGAATTTAGATGACAAAGTAGAATTCTTGGGCTTTAAAAATAAGAGTGAGGTTATGGAATTACTCGATGAAAGTCATATATTTATAATGGTAAGTAAACCAGAAACTTTTGGATTAGCATATTTAGAGGCAATGGCCAAAAATTGTATTGTAATCGGTGCAAAACACAATGGAATAGATGGTATCGTAGATAATTATAAGAATGGTTTTTTATGTGAACCAAATAATGAACAAGAGTTATTAAATATAATAAAGGAAATTTTCCATATGGATGTAACTAATTTATCTTTTATTCTTAAAAACTCATCGGAAACCATATATAATTATACTGAGGAACTTAGATCGATTGTTTACAAAAACAAAGTGGAAAATGTAATTCGGGGAATAAATTAAAAATGGTAAAGAAAACTACAAAAGAATTAATGAATAGTACATTTGTTAAGAATGTCTTAATTATGATAACAGGGACAGCTGCTGCACAGTTAATTACGATGTTATTGTCCCCCATAATCACTAGATTATATGGGCCAGAAGCATTTGGAACATTGGGGCTTTTTATGGGAATTATTGCTGTTATAACACCAATCGCATCATTAACTTATCCAATAGGGATAGTACTACCAAAGGAAGACAATGATGCAAAAATGCTATCGTATATTTCTATTCTAATCTCACTTATCATGGCGACAACTCTGTTAATCATATTATTGTTATTCGATAATAAGATAACGCAAATATTTAATATAGGGGAGATAGGCAAGTTACTATACTTTATTCCGTTATATATAATATTTGTGTCGTTCAAACAAATTACTGAGCAATGGTTAATACGTATAAAAAAGTTTGGTGTTAATGCTAGAACGACATTCTTCCAGGCATTAATAATGCAATCTGGAAAAATAGGTTTTGGGTTTGTTTGGCCCACAGCTACAATATTAATTATTTGGACAGTTATGGGAGAATTAATCAAAACAATATTAGCTTTATTTGTTGCAAAAAAACATGATGCATTTAAGTTAAAACAACAATTTGAAAAACCAAAGTTTAAAGACATCAAAAAAATTGCTAAAATTTATAATGATTTTCCTATCTACAGAGCTCCACAAGCATTTTTACATTCCTTGTCTCAGAATTTACCAGTTATGTTTATTACCGCCTTTTATGGCACTGCGTCAGCAGGTTTTTTTGCATTAAGTAAATCAGTGATGGCTAAGCCAGCTGAATTAATCGGCAAATCGTTTGGAGATGTTTTCTATCCGTCAATATCTGAGGCAGCAAATAAGGGAGAAAAGATAACGATTTTAATACTTAAATCTGTGATAGGATTAACACTCATTGGTTTGATACCGTTTGGAACTATAATCCTTTTTGGCCCAAATATATTCGGGGTGATTTTTGGAGAAGAATGGATTATGGCTGGGGTGTATGCTAGATGGCTTTCACTAATGTTATACTTTGTTTTTATATATCAGCCGTGCATTAAATCGTTTCCTATACTACGAATACAATCGTTTCACTTGAAATACACATTTCTGTCTGCTTTATTTCAATTATTAGGATTATATATTGCTAATATAATATATAATGATGAAGTTAAAGCAATCCTTTCATATAGTATTATTAGTTGTATTTTTAGTGTGTTTTTGATTATATTCACATTGAAAATAAGTAGGAAATTTGATTTGAATGTTAGAATAAATCAAACTAGTTATAGAAATTGAGGTAAACCATATGAATATTCTTAAGTATTTAAATAAAAGTGAAAATAGTGTTTCAATACTTTTTGCGATTTCTATACTATCCATGTCTTTTCCTTATGGTTTTCCTTTATTTGGTGTTTTAACTTTAGTTTTTGTGTTATTAAAAATATTTAGTGGACGATTTAAAATAAGTATTAATTTAGGTTTTATAATATATTTTGTTACTATATTTATATACATATTTGGAGTGTTTTTAAATAAGGGTGTTATTTACTCGCACAATAAATCAGATATTTTAAATATTATTAGTTTTATATTTATTTGGATCCTACTAAGTGATTTGAAGAAAATTGAATATAATACTTTATTCAAAAAAATGATTAAGTATTCAGTTTGGGTCTGTTTTGTAATATCGATAATATCTATTTATAAGTTTCTTATGCTTACTAAAAATGTTAACATTGATAAATTTTATACAGGTAATTATTATCCAGGAGGTACTTCGCTTGTAGTAGACTATAATATGTTTAGTTTCGCTCTCCTTACTGGTTTAATCTTCAATATATCAATATTAAGGGAAAAACTGACTATTAGTACAAGATTTTTTTATACGATATCGTTACTTTTAATATTTTTATCCATTGCTTTTGCTGGATCAAGAAGAGGTTGGGTGCTTCTTGGAGTAATATTTGTTTGTTTGATAATGAAATTTACTATAAATAGTTTAGATGTACATAAATTTTTCAAACAAACTATCAAAGCAAGTCCTATTTTCTTAATTATTATTGTATTATTTATATTTTTTAGTAATTCTAATAATTTGTTTATAGCTTCGAATGAAATTGATAAATTACAATATAGATTTCAAACATTAAAAATAAATGAGGTTGACGATAGCTTGTCATCGCGAACAAAAAGATGGCAATATGCATATGAAATGTATAATGATTATGACTTTTTACAATTAACTTTTGGTAAGGGGTTTAGCTACTTGCCTAAATATGGTAAAAGGTTTAATACAGATTTGGAAGAAGATTACCCACATAGTCCTTTTTTATCAGTTTTATTATATGGGGGAATAATAGGTGTGTTTTCTCTAGTTTTATTATTTCTATGGACTATATATTTAACTATTAAAAATAGAAAGAATTTAAACATATATTTAATTGCTTTATTTTATTTGTCAATACCTATAATTATTGTGTCTTCCAATTCAATATTTTCCATTAGTTTATTTAACTTGATTATATTAATTATATTTTCAAATAATAAACGAATCACAAGATATAAAGAATTAGAGGGATATTAATGATGCTATTAGTAAATACAGGGGGTTTTTATGTATAAAAAATTTTTGAAATATACAATTGATAATATATTTGCTCTGATTTTATTTATACCAGCCCTAATTGTTTATATAATAATTAGTATAATTATAAAGTTCGAATCAAAGGGTCCGGTGTTTTTTAAACAAAAAAGATTAGGAAAAGATGGTAGAGAATTTAATATTTACAAATTTAGAACTATGGTTAATAATGCAGAAGATATAGGAACAGGAATTTTTACTAGTGATGTGGATCCAAGAATAACAAAAGTGGGTCATTTTTTAAGGAAGACAAGTTTAGATGAATTACCTCAAATTATAAACATCTTAAAAGGTGATATGAGTTTTGTTGGCCCACGTCCCCCAGTACCATACCATCCATATAAGATTAATGAATATAATGAATTTCAAAAAAAACGTTTTGAAGTTAGGCCAGGTATTACAGGATTAGCACAAGTTTCCGGAAGAAATAACTTAACTTGGGAAGAACGAATCAACTATGATATAAATTATGTTGAAAATATAAACTTTTATTTAGATATTAAAGTTATTTTTAAGACCCTATTAAAAATATTTAAATCTGAAGATATTTATAAAAAAGGTGGTCACTAAAGATGGAGAAAAACGTAATATTATTTGGCTCAATACCATTAGCGACAAAAGTGTTAAAACTTCTTGAAAACAATAATTCTGCTAATTTGAAAGGAGTTTGTTGTGTTGATTTACAGAGCAATAAATGGAGACATGAACAAGAGCTCCCTTCAGCATACAAATATTGCAAAGAAAATAATATACCTATACTCAATCATAATGACTTGCTAGAAAATACTTATGATATTGGAATTTCAGTGAGATATCATAAAATTTTAAGTCAAGAAATAATAGAAAAATTTAAACAAGGTATTATTAATGCCCATGGTGGACTATTACCTAAATATAGAGGGACTTATAATAATATTCATGCTATTTTAAATAAAGAGGAAGTATTTGGAGCGAGTTTACATTATATAAGTGACGGAATTGATAATGGTGATATTGTAGATACTCGGGAAGTTAAAATCAAAGATGATGATACAGGTTTTGATTTATATCAAAAAAGTGAGGAAATGTGCTATGAATTATTTGTGGATAACCTTGATTCTATAATTAAAGGAGAAAATAATAGAACACCTCAAGATACAATTATTGAAAAAGAAAATATAGATGTAAATAATTATAAATCAAATGAATTATCTGAATTAAAAAAAATTGACTTGGATAATATAAATCAATCGTATGATATTATTCGGGCTTTTGACTCTCCATTTCATGAACCAGCTTACACTATATTAGATAATAAAAAAATTTATTTAAGGACGAAATATTGATCAATGGAAAAAATAACGCTTTGTAAATTACCCACTCCCGTGGAATATATTGGGAGAGAGGGTGGAAATCAACTGTATATAAAAAGAGATGATTTAACGGATCTTGCCTTTGGGGGAAATAAGGTGAGAAAATTAGAGTACTTTTTAGATGATGCGATTCAAAACGGTTCAGATTGTATAATTACATATGGGGGTTATCAGTCAAATCATTGTAGAATTACAGCGGCTGCAGCTAGAAAATTCAAAAAAAAGTGCGTATTAATTTTGGCTGAAACAGAAGAAATAGTAAATAATGCTAATTATTTACTATATTCGCTGTTTGATGTAGATATTGTATGGGTAAGCCCCGAAAATGTGCCCACAACTATTCAAGAAACAATGGAACTGTATACTTCAAGAGGTTTTACCCCTTATTTTATTCAAGGTGGAGGTCATGGTAATCTTGGTACACACGCATATGTTGAAGCATATAATGAAATTATAGAACAACAAATTGCTTGTAATGTGAATTTTGATTATATTTTTCATGCCTCTGGTACGGGAACGACACAAGCAGGTTTACAAATTGGAAATATGCTGAATAATTTTGAATCTAAAATTATTGGAATCAGTGTTGCCAGAAATGAAAAAAGAGGTAAAGAGGTCATTTATAAAAGTATAAGGGATTACTGTAATGAATTTAAAATAGCATTATTTCATAAAAAAGAAGATATTGTATTTGACGATGCCTATATAGGAAAAGGATATTCGGATATATATGAAGAAATCCCAGAAACTATTAAATATGTTGCTAAAAATTATGGTTTGTTGTTAGACCCTATTTATACAGGTAAGGCATTTTATGGCATGTTAAATTTCATTGAAAAAGAAAATATCCAAAATAAAAATATCTTATTTATACACACAGGGGGAACACCATTATTATTTAGTAACACAGAAATATTTGAAGGTAGTTGATTAAATGAACATATTAGTATGTAGTGCAGGTAGAAGAGCAAAAGTGATAGAATACTTAAAAAAAGGGCTTAAAGAATTTAATGGAAGCGTAATAGCTACAGATTGTGATAGAAATGCACCTGCTTTATATTTTGCTGATTGCATAGAAATTGTGCCAAGAGTAGATCATCCAGATTATATTCAAATTATATTAGATATATGTAAAAAGCATAAAGTTGATGGTGTTATTTCACTAATTGATCCAGAATTGGAAATATTGGCTAGTCACAAAAAATTATTTGAAGAAAATCAAATTAAACTTATTCAATCATCATTAGAAACTATTCAGATGTGCTTTGATAAACAAGACACTTATTATTATTTGCAAAAATTAAATTTACCTGGAGTTCCGACATACAGTGATATATCTAAAGTTGTATCTTTAATTAACTCAAATGATTTGGAATTCCCATTGGTTGTAAAACCTAGAAAGGGAAGTGCAAGTATAGGCATTGAAATAGTAAATAGTATAGACGATCTTAAAAATGTATTTTTTAAGGATGATAATTTAATCATCCAACCTTTCTTAAAAGAAAAAGAGTATGGAATAGATGTTTATGTTGATATAGTGAATAATAAATTAATAGATATATTTATTAAGGAAAAACTAAAAATGAGATCTGGAGAGACTGATAAATCTATTTCAGTACATAATAATAAAATAGAGAGGTTAGTTAAAGAGTTTATTAATCTGGTGGAATTTCAAGGACCTATAGATATCGATTGTTTTGAATATGATGGAGAATATTATATTTCTGAGATAAACCCACGTTTTGGTGGTGGGTATCCCCATGCACATGAGATGGGGTGTAATTTTGTGGAATATATTCTGTATAATATCAAAGATAAACAAAATAAAGAATATTCGGGTTATAAATATAATAAAGATTATATTATGATGAAATATGATGAAATCTTATTACAAAAATTATAACATTATAGGAATCAAGTTAACGTCAAGAGTAATAAAATGAAATGAGATGATTTTATGTCAGATCAAAAAAGAATATTTCTCTCATCACCACACATGAGCGGTAGTGAGCAAAAGTACATACAGGAGGCGTTTGATTTAAATTGGATAGCTCCTTTGGGAAATAATGTGGATGCTTTTGAAAAAGAACTAGCACAGTACAATGACGTTACAGGATCAAGTGTATTATCTTCTGGTACAGCGGCGATTCATTTAGCTTTACGTTTATTAAATATTGGCGATAATGACAAAGTTTTCTGTTCTACGATGACGTTTGTCGCAACTGCAAATCCAATCCTTTATCAAGGTGCTACACCAGTTTTTATAGATTCTGAAGAAGAGACATGGAATATGTGTCCGAAAGCCCTTCGACGAGCTTTTGAAGATGCAGCATCTCTAAATGACTTGCCTAAAGCAGTTATTGTAGTTCATCTGTATGGACAAAGTGCACGTATTGATGAAATTATTCAATTATGTGATAATTATGGAGTTCCAGTAATAGAGGATGCAGCTGAATCACTTGGTAGTGAATATAAAGGTCAGAAAAGTGGTACGCATGGTACATACGGAATATATTCATTTAATGGGAATAAGATTATCACAAGTTCCGGTGGAGGAGCTTTAATTGCTCATGATGAAGAAAGTTTACAAAAAGCTCGATTCTTAGCTACACAGGCACGTGACCCTGCTATACATTATCAACATAGTGAAGTAGGTTATAATTATCGAATGAGTAATATTGTAGCGGGAGTTGGACGAGGTCAATTAGAAGTTTTAGATAAACGTGTTAATCAAAGAAGAAATGTCTTTTCTACATATCAACAGGCTTTTGAAGGGATAGAAGGTATCGTGTTCCAAAAGGAATTGGAAAATACCAAATCCAATCGTTGGTTAACAGCATTAACGATTGACCCACAAAAAACAGGAGTAGATCGAACAACGATTATAGAAAAGTTATCTGAGAAAAATATTGAAGCTCGACCTGCATGGAAGCCAATGCACTTACAACCCTTGTTTGAAGGATCTTCTTATTATACAGCTGTAGACGGTAAAAGCGTATCTGATAAATTATTTGAACAAGGTATTTGCTTACCTTCTGGTTCGAATATGATAATAGAAGAGCAACAACGGGTAATTTATTATATTAAAAATTTGTTATAAAATTTAAAAGTCATATAGTTAATTAAACGTATGATTTAAGAATAAATTTTTCCCGGATGTAAAACAAAACACAAAAACCGAGGGCTCGCACAATATTTCCTGCACCCTCGGTTCTCTTTTGTACTACATAAAAAATTAAATAAAAATAGTCATATTATAGCTGTTTTAAACCCTCAAACCCTTACTTCCAATCATCACTCTTCAAATTGTTTTGCATAC
>Ga0079226_10004335_pt1 | contig 10839 bp, 9 predicted proteins | sample Poulit2014_FD_76345 | JGI IMG/M metagenome (GOLD analysis project Ga0079226, IMG submission 76345) | Agricultural soil microbial communities from Georgia to study Nitrogen management - Poultry litter 2014 | ecosystem: Environmental > Terrestrial > Soil > Agricultural land | place: USA: Georgia...
CTGATTATCGATCAAGAGATTGCTGATTCTCTTTAAACATAAAAATTTCTTCTTTCTATTTCAGTTAAGTGCGTATAGGATTTCCTTTTCGCGTTAGAGGATTAGTCAATGTTAATCCCTTTCATTGTTTTTTCAACTTTAAGTTTTCGCGATATAATCCTGATTTTTTAAAACCCTTGCATTTTATCATACAATGATTTTGCATCAATTGGACGAGTATCATATTCTACAGGCTATAGGACGGACGTTTGGATGGAAATCAGACCAACTAAAGAACAAGGTCAAAAAAGCGATAAAAACAAAAGATTTAAAAGCTTTTCAACTGGAAATGAATTGTTATGAAAGTACGTTGGAGGAAGAGAAGCATCTTGAAAATTCTTAATTTTAAATAAGATAAATAATCCAGTAAAATAGCCTTTTTCGGGGTCGGAGAAAAAGACTTTAAACAAGCATCAAATGGGATTGGCTGTCACTTTAAATGCTATTTTGCACACTTTTTCGCCGGTAATTTGCACAGTAAATATTTAATAAAAAGCCATCCGTTTACCAATGATGGCTTCTCACAATTTATTTAATACCGATAATTATGCACCTTAGGTTTTCCTCGTACGGACATACGAGTGAAACCTAATATTAACCTTTGATATCACATCTTACATTAACCATCGTCAAGATAAAATATTAACATTATAATTTATTGAATTTCTTTTCCTCTTGTTTCTGGAATTAGAAAAACCATTGCTAATGCTGCAATAATATAAACTCCTGAAATTAGTCCCAATGCTGAAGTTATATCGCCATGTAACGCCATAGCCCCGATGGCCAATGGTCCTAATCCTCCTAGGGCTCTCCCTATATTCCATATAAAGTTTTGGGCAGTTGAGCGAATTTCAGTTGAATAATGTTCAGAAATAATAGCTCCATATCCTCCCATCATGCCATTTACAAAGAAGCCTAAAACTGCACCAAGCAAAACAACTAATAAAGGTACTGTAAATTGAAAATAAACCCAAATAGCAACAGCTGTACTGATTTGAAATAAAATAAAAGAAGGTTTTCTTCCTATTTTATCAGCCAATATTCCGAATATTATAATGCCTAGTACCATTCCAATAGTTGTTACCACCGTCCAAAGAGTAGTATCGCTAAAAGAGAATCCAACATCATTAGCTAAAGCAGTTGGTACCCAAGTCATAACACCGTAGAAACCAAAATTTTGAACACCAGTAATAATAATTAATCCAACTGTTATACCTAACTTTTTAGGTGAATCAAAAAGTAATCTTATAGGAACTTTATTTTCACTGTCTTTACGCTCTTTTTGTATCTGTTTCCACATTTCTGGTTCTTTTAATCCTTTTCTGACCCAAAATGCGAATATAGCAGGAACAATACCAAAAACAAAGACCCCGCGCCAGCCAAAGTACGGTGCAATTATAGCAGTAGCTAAAGAAGCTAGTATAATACCTACTTGATAACCGACTGCTACACCAGAAGTGGCACGAGAGCGCTTACTTTTAGGCCAAGACTCTGCAACTAGAGTCATACCAATACCGAATTCCCCTCCTAAGCCTAAACCAGCTAAAAATCTATATGCAGCAAAGTCCCAGAAACCTACAGATAATGCAGCAATACCTGTGAATATAGAAAATATAATTACTGTCCACGAAAAAACTTTTACTCTTCCATACACATCCGCTAAAATTCCAAAAAATATACCTCCTACTACTGCTCCAATCATGGTTATTGTAGATAGTGCTCCTCCTTCTACCGTATTCAATGATAGCCCGGATATAATAAGAGGTAATGTAAATGATAATACCATTAAATCTAATCCATCTAGCATATACCCGACTCCAGCAGCCCAAAGAGTCTGCCACTGATATTTTTTTGATTCAGGCTGATCAATCTCGATATTTTTTGCCATAATTCATTCTCCATTCTCCTTTTGATTTTAAAAAAACTAAATATTATGTAAGCTAAATTTTAAACAAATATATATTCGGAAAAGGTTTACATTTTACTCAACAAAATAATTGAGATAATTTTACCACACATATAATGATTCTACATTGTCTGGATATACTAAAATATAAAGTAAGACATTGTATATTAAGACAAAACAAATTATGATGATGTTAACTTAAGAGATTTCCATTCAAAATAATTTTAGTTTAAATGGAGGTATTTAAATGGGAATAAAATTAAATGAAGCGATGAATGTAGGTGGATTGAAAAGGTGTAAAATTATAGCAGGTCAGGAAGAAATATTAAAGGAAGTTGATAATGTTACTATTATGGAAGTTCCCGATATTACACGTTGGCTAGAAGGAAAAGAGTTACTATTAACAAGTTTTTTTGCTCAGAAAGATTCTAGTGAACAAAAAAAAATAATTAAACAACTTCATGAAAGTAAAATAACAGCTTTAGCAATTAAACCGTTTCATTATTTAGGAGAAATCCCAAAATTTATTCTAGAGGAAGCCAAAAAATACAATATCCCAATTATAGAAATCCCGAAAGATGTAAGTTATTTAGATATACTTTCTCCTGTAATGAGTGCTATTTATAACAATCAATCTATAACACGAAATAATGTGGAAAAATTTAATAAAATATTAAGAGAAATAGCTATGAATGGTGGAGATATAAGTGATTTCATAAAAACTTTGGAATCTATAACACAAAAAAGTATAACTATAGAAAGCTGGCTTCCATATCCCGAGATTCCCAGTGTTTCATTTCAACTCGATCCATTAACAAATAAAGAGAAAAACACAATGGAAGTTATGCAAAGACCAATCAGCTTGAAACGAATATATAATAACGATTATTTTAAATGTATTGTGGCTCCTATTGTTATAGAAGGAATGTTATATGGATATGTTACATGTTGGAACTATAATGAAGAAGAATTACAAATGTATTTATCTCTTTTGGAACAAACCTCTATGTTAATATCTTTAGAGTTATTGAGAATTAAAATGAAACATGACATTAAAAGACAATATAAAAATGAATTTATACAAGAACTTTTATTTAATAATTCTATGAATATAAAAGACTTGATAGAAAAAGGGAAGAATTATCATTTTAATAATGAAAAAATATACTCGTGTATTTTACTACCAAATAAGAATTATGTATCCTTAAGCGATATTAACAATGTTATTTTCAAAGAATGGCCTGATGCTATTGTAGGGGAAATCCGGGATTATATATGCATTATGTTTCCATTTTATGAGGGAAAGAAAATAAATTGGAAAAGTCAATGCAAATATTTATATGATTATTTAGATACATATATAGGAAAAGATTTTGTTTCTATTATGGGAGTTGGGTCTTTGCAAACTGGGGTTAAAGGAGTTAGAGAAAGCTTTACTCAAGCAGAGCAAGCACTAAAAATAGGTCAACAAATATCTTTCCAAACTAATCAACCTAAAAAGTCTTTCTTTTATGATGAGCTAGGCGTATATCGCTTACTTGGAAAACTCACAAAAGAAGAAGAAGGGGATGAACTTTATAATAAAACTATCAAAAAACTATCTGCCTATGATCAAAAACGTGGACAAGAATTAGTAGAAACACTAGAAGCATATTTTCAACATAATGAAATGTTGAAAAAAACAGCTTCTGCTTTGTTTATTCATGTAAATACCTTAAAATATCGTCTTCAAAAGATTAGTACACTAACGGGGCACTCTCTAGGCGATATCCACGGGAAAACACTCTTATATTTAGGGTTGAAGATAAATAACTTTTTAAAATAAGGCGATATGTATTTTAAGACAATAAAAATAGTAAATTTATGTTGTTTATAACAACGACTTATTAAAGGCGCTTTCATATAATGGTATTAAAACTAAATATCGTATATAAAGATTTATCCTGTTAATTATGAGGTGATTTTTAATGAGTACAAAGTATATTAATGAGTTTTTGGATACCTTTAATGAAATTGGTCTTACCGAAAAAGGCATGAATCGAATAGCATTTACAGAAAACGAAAGTAAAGCTAAATCATTGTTTAAAAAAATATGTAAGAATGAGGGATTAAGTATCGAAGAGGATGACATTGGAAATGTTATAGCACGACGAGAAGGAGAAGATCCTTCATTATCTCCTGTAACAACAGGTTCACATCTAGATACAGTAATTAATGGAGGAAAATATGATGGTACAGCCGGGATTGTTTCAGCGCTTGAAGTGATACGTAGATTAAATGCTAAAAAAATTAAAACAAAGCATCCTATTGAAATCATTTGCTTTACCGCAGAAGAATCTTCGCGTTTTGGCATTTCAACAATTGGTAGTAAATTTATGACAGGAAAGTTGAATATAGAACAAATTAAGAATGTAAAAGATAGTTCCGGCACAACATTAAAAGGGGCTTTAGAGAATGTAGGAAAAAAAGTTATTAAAATAGAAAAATCTCTAAAACAAAATAAACCTCTCAAATCCTTTTTTGAAGTACATATCGAACAAGGTCCTCTTCTTGAAAATAATAAAAAAAATATCGGTATAGTAACCGGAATAGCATCTCCTACACGTTATGAAATTTCAATAAAAGGAAAAGCATCTCATTCTGGGACAACTCCAATGCATTTACGAAATGATGCTTTTTTAGGAGCAGCTGAACTAAGTTTGGCTATTGACGAAATAGCAAAAAAGGAGGCCGACAAAGGAACTGTAGCTACCGTAGGAAACTGTGTAGTTTCTCCAGGAGCTATGAATGTTGTTCCTGAAACATCTAAAATACAAGTAGATATACGTGGAATAAATAGTAGTTCAAAATTAAAAGTGTCTGCTGAAATACAAGAGGTTTCTAAGCAAATCAAAAGCTCCAGAAATTTAGAAATCTCTATTTATCAGTTAATGGAAGATAAACCAGTAGAATTAGATCAAAATATAATAGAATCAATAGAAGAAACGTGTAACATATTAGATGTGCCATTTCAAAAAATGATCAGTGGGGCTGGCCATGATGCTATGCATATGGCAGATATATGTCCAACTGGCTTGATATTCATTCCGTGTAAAGATGGTTTAAGTCATCATAAAGAGGAATTTACATCATTTAATTCCATAAAAATCGGATGTGATGTTTTGGAGAACGAAATTATAAAAGAAGCAATATCTATAAAATAATATACAAAAGATATAAAATCATGGAGGAAAAAATGAAAGACTACAATTTGAAAATTTTATCAAACAAACAAGTAAGTGAAAGATACTGGCATATGATACTAGATTCTAATGATATAAAAGAACCTATTAACCCAGGCCAATTTTTTAACATTAAGTCAACAGATAACAAAACTTTTTACCCGTTGTTATGAAGACCTTTTAGTATTTATTTAAATAAAAAAAAAACTTTAGAGTTTTTGTATAAAGTTGAAGGAGCAGGAACACAAGAATTATCCACCTTTAAAACAGGTGATAATATTAATATTTTGGGACCAGCAGGAGTTCCTTTTTCTATTCCAGTTAACACTAAAAAAATTTTATTATTAGCACGAGGTGTAGGAATAGCGACCCTTGCTGCTCTTGCTCAAAAGTCTGCTCAAATCGGTTTGGAGATTTACGCTGTACTAAGTGCTCGTAAAAAAGATGATTTGCTAGCCACAGAAACTATGGAACGTTTTTGTAAGAAGATTATTTATGTGACTGAAGAGGAAAAAACAAGTGATGTCAGTAATGTGAGGTGTACTGTACAAGAACTTTTTAACAAACATAATATCGATGCAGCTTATACATGCGGATCTAAAAGGTTGTCAAAAATGTTGCAAAAAGAAACAAATAATCATGATATTTATAGCGAGGTTGCTTTAGAAGAGTATATGGCGTGTGGTATAGGAGTATGCTATTCCTGCGTATGTGATGTTAAAAAAAATGGAAAAATACATACAGTAAAATCTTGCGAAGATGGACCTGTATTTTCGTTAGAGGAGGTAATTTTGAATGATTGAAGATAAAATAAATACAACTGTAAATATAGGAAATATAAAACTTAAAAATCCAATTATGCCTGCTTCAGGGGCATTTGGAGAAGGTATGGATAGGCTAATAGATTTTAACCAATTAGGTGCTTTAATCCCTAAAAGTATTACAAAGTACCCTCAAAGAGGAAATGTAAATCCAAGAGCTTGTGAAACACAAGCAGGCATGATTAATTCTATTGGTATCCAGAGTAAAGGAATTGAATATTACATTCAAAACACTATCCCTTACTACAGCCAATATAATGTTCCGCTTATTTCTAGCATCTCTGCAGATTCGATTGAAGAGTTTATAGAAATGTCCGAGTTAATTTCTACCTTTACGGAGGTTGAAGCACTAGAATTAAACATATCTTGTCCAAATCTTAAAAATAATGGCGAAGCTTTTGGAATGAACAAAAAAGTAACATATGAATTAGTTAATAAGATAAGACAAATAACAAATAAACCGCTACTAGTAAAGCTGACTCCTAATGTTACGAATATTCAATCCATTGCTAAAACCGCAGAAAGTGCAGGAGCTGATGCTTTAGTTGTCGCTAACACTCCCTTAGCTATGGCTATTGATATTCATTCAAGAAAACCAAAAGTAGGTAACATCATGGGAGGGTTATCAGGTCCTGCTATTAAACCGATAATAATCAGACAAATATATCAAGTTTACGAAGTATCAAGCTTGCCAATTATAGGAAGTGGAGGAGTTATAAATGCAGAAGACGCAATAGAAATGATTATTGCGGGTGCGTCAGCTGTTCAAGTTGGTACAGCTAACTTTGTCTCCCCTACAACTATGGTAAATATTATACAAAATATAAAGCATTATATGGAACATCATCAGATAAAACATTTAAAAGAACTTATTGGCAGTGTAGAAATCTCAAAGCAATGGCAAAAAGATTATATTTAATATAAAAGAAAGAAGGTTTAAAACATGACTGATTGGGATCATATTATTAAAAATGGACAAATTATTACTGCAAATGAAAGTTACCATGGCAATATCTATATTAAAAACGGTATAATTGAGGCTATTACAAACGAAGTTTTACCTGGGTCTTCAAAGGAAATAACAGATGTTAAAAACTGTTACGTTTTGCCTGGATTGATGGATACTCACATTCATTCTAGAGATCCCGGATCTACTTATAAAGAAGATTTTTATCATTCTACTTTAGCAGCAGCAGCAGGAGGTATTACTTCAGTATTCGAAATGCCTAATACAAATCCTCCTGTTAACAATACAGCAAACTTCTATAAACAAATTGAAAATTTGTCTAGTAAAGCCAATGTAGATTTTGGAGTTTGGGGGATTTGTTTAGGCGATTTAAATATTAAAGATATCTATCCCTTGTATGATGCAGGAGTAATTGGGTTTAAGTTTTTCTGGGGGTATGCCATTAAAAACGACACATACGAGCTAGTTTATAATTTCGATCCAAATATGAATAATATAATACCTCCTTTAGACGACGGTGAAGTGTATAATATTTTTAAAGAAGTATCTAATACTGGGAAAGTACTTGCAATTCATGCAAAAAATAACGAATTAATTTATCGATTAACAAATGAAATTCAAGAAAAAAAACAAACTGACTATGAAGCACTGATAAACAGCAGACCAGATCTTGCAGAATTAACTACAATTCAGACAGGGATAGCTTTTGCTGAAGATACAAAAGCAAAACTTCATATATTACACCTTACTTCTAAAAAAGGCGTAGAAGCAGTTAAAAAAGCTCAAGAAAAAAACAGTTTGATTACATCTGAAACATGCCCACAATTTTTGTTTTTAGATGCAAATGATTACGATAAAATTGGACCTATGATGAAAGTTTATCCGCCTGTTAAATATAGAAAAGATCAATTATCTTTATGGGATCACATTAATAATGGAACTATAACAAGTGTGTGCTCAGATCATGCACCTCACACTGAAGAAGAGAAAGATGGAGGTTTATTTGATATACCTGCAGGTATGTGTGGCGTTGAAACTATTGTCCAACTAATGTTAAATGCAGTAAATGAAAGGAAAATAACTTTACAACAATTAGTAGCTTTAATGTCTACAAATCCCGCAAAACAATTTGATATATATCCGAAAAAAGGCTCTCTTGAAATAGGTACTGATGCTGATATAACAATTGTTGATATGGAAAAAGAATTTTTAATTGAAAAAGAGAAACTTCATAGCAAAAGTAAAGTGACTGCTTTTGATAGGTTTAAAGGTAAGGGAAAAGCAATTACAACTATAGTCCGAGGCAATACAATAGTAAAAAATGAAAAAGTAATTAGTGATAGACAAGGTACGTGGATTAAACCAACAAAATAAAATGCATTTCTCGGTGAGGAGGTACGTTAAAGTTTGGTATATAATAAAATGACTGTGGTAGCTACAGGCGACAGCTTTATTACGAGGGAATTACCATCCAATAAAACTCCCTCATTTATAGAGGTTTCACAAATAATTAAAAACGCAGATGTTCGCTTTACCAATTTAGAAGTTACATTGCATAACACAGAAGGGTATCCTTCTGCTTTCAGTGGAGGAACGTGGGCAATGTCTTCACCACGTGTGTTAGAAGATATACAAGAATACGGTTTTAATATGTTTGCTTGGGCTAATAATCATACAATGGATTACTCTCATGGTGGTTTAATAGCTACTAAAAAAAATCTCGATAAACATAATTTAGTACATGCAGGAGCTGGTGAGAATTTAGCTGAAGCGAGTTCTCCCAAATATTTAGAAACTCCATCAGGAAGGGTCGCATTAATTAGTGCAACTTCAACATTCCATGAGTCATGGATTGCAGGAGAACAAAGATCAGATATTATAGGCCGTCCAGGAGTTAATCCGCTAAGATACAATACAACATATTACATTACCAAAGAAGAAATGGAACAACTAAAACAAATTGAAAAAGGAACTTATATAAACGCAGACCGAGACCTGGCAATTAAAGAAGGGTTTGAAGTAGAATCTAGTGAAGCCTTTACTTTAGGATCATTAAAATTTAAAGAGAATGATGTTAAGAAAACGATAACTTCCCCTAATTCTGAAGATATCAAAAGATTAAAACAATCAATAGATGAAGCATACCGTCAATCTGATACTGTTATCGTTAGTATTCATTCACATGAAATGGAAAAAGGCAACAAAGAATTACCGCCACAATTTTTAGAAAAGTCCGCCAAAGAAGCTATCGACAGTGGAGCAGATGCAGTCATTAGCCATGGACCGCATATCTTAAAAGGCATCGAAATCTATAAACAAAAGCCCATTTTTTATAGCCTAGGTAACTTTATTTTTCATAACGAGACTGTTACAAAGCTCCCAGAAGACTTTTATAAAAAATACAACTTAAATTCTAATCATAATGTAGCTGACGCTTTAGACGAAAGAAGTCACCACAATACAAAAGGTTTAGGAGTAAATCCTAAGGTATGGGAATCTGTGATAGCCGAATGGGATATATTAGATGGAAATGTTACTAATATTAAGCTTTACCCTATTGTATTAGGTTTTGACCTTCCCAGATATAGAAAGGGATGGCCCGAAAAGTCAAAAAAAAATAGCGAAAGAATCCTGAAAAATCTACAAAGACTAAGTGACCCATATGGGACTAAAATCCACATTGAAAATGGCGTTGGAGTTATTCATTTAAATGATAATTAGTGTGCGCAAAACATTGTGTTCTCATAGAACAACAACTTTAAATAGAAACATATTCATTGAGTGAAAAGGGGGGGGATCATCAAATTCATATTATACAACACAGTTTATAAGGCATTTTGAAAATTTCACTATTATTAAATTCACTCTCTATCATATCAATATTTTAAATTATAGAAAGGAAATCAAATTGTCACTATTCTTATCAGAAAAAGACATTGCCTCCCTATTGTCTATGGGAGAAGCAATACAAGCTATTGAGTATGCATTGGAAGAATTAGGTGAAAACAACGCACAAAACAAAACAAGAGAACGTGTGTCTTTAAGCGAAACAACGTTAAACACAATGTCAGCTTCTTTATTATCTTACGATATAGCAGGGACAAAAAATTATACTTTCACTACCGCATCGAATACAGGACCTGTTGCATACTTTCTGCTATTCTCTGGAAAGGGCGAATTGTTATCGATAATGGAAGCAAACGAATTAGGAAGAATCAGGACAGGAGCTACGACTGGTATAGCTACAAAATATCTAGCTCCTAAAAAAACCAAAAATGCTGCGCTATTAGGAACAGGTTTTCAAGCCGAAACACAGTTAGAAGCCATCTGTGAGGTGAAAAATTTAGAATATATAAATATATGGAGTAGAAAAAATAGCTCTCTTTATATGTTTTGCGATAAAATGCAGCCAAAAATAAAAGCTACTCTAAAACCTATTGAAAATATTAAAGAAACAATTGATAAAGTGAGTATTATAACAACTTCTACGAGTTCTCCTTCGCCTATCTTACATGGTGATTATATATACAATGGTACTCATATAAATGCTATTGGTAGTAATAGAGCAAAAGAGCGCGAATTAGATAAAATAGCAATTGATAAAGCTTCTTGTATTATCGTGGACTCCATCAATCAAGCCAAAAAAGAATCAGGTGATTTAATTCTTGCTAACAACAAACAAAAAACAATATGGAATCGTACTTATAACCTTTCTGATTTGATCACTTCAAAAATAAAGGGGAGAGTACATGATGATGAAATCACACTGTTTAAGTCTAATGGATTAGCAATAGAAGATTTAGCTGTTGCTTATCTTGCATATAATAAAGCATTAAAATTAAACATAGGAACAGCTATTTAATAAATAAAAAAGAGTTATATTAA
>Ga0079226_10004336_pt1 | contig 10838 bp, 8 predicted proteins | sample Poulit2014_FD_76345 | JGI IMG/M metagenome (GOLD analysis project Ga0079226, IMG submission 76345) | Agricultural soil microbial communities from Georgia to study Nitrogen management - Poultry litter 2014 | ecosystem: Environmental > Terrestrial > Soil > Agricultural land | place: USA: Georgia...
AGTTAAGGGCGCACGCGGGTTTACCCTCGTAGAATTGATGATCGTTCTGGCATTACTGGCCATCGTTGCCACTATAGCTGTGCCTAATTTCGTGCAGTTTATTCGCAATAATCAGGTGCAGGCCCAATCTGATGAGTTGGTTAAGTTTTTGCAGTATGCGCGGGGTCAGGCGGTAGCAAAAAAACGAGATTACACAGTTAATTTGAATACATGGCAAGGCGAGCATCAAGATGGAACGGCAAAACGTAGGTTGGAAGTTAAAGATAATATCGCGTTGAGCTGGGCTGCAGTAAGTGGCAATAAAGTTACTTTTAACGCTATGGGCATAGCAAGTGATGGGGTGTCTTTTGTGCTCTGTAACAACGGTGAGTTTGCTAATGGCTACCTCGTTGAACTTAAAGAAACGGGCAGGGTGCGTCGTTACGCGCGCGGATACAAAAGTGACACTGAAAAGCTAAGTAGTTGTAGCGCAGGAGAGTAAGCATGAATACCAATAAAGGTTTTAGCTTAATTGAAGTGTTGGTGACCATCCTTCTCACTACCATTGGCATCTTGGGTATGGTTGCGCTGCAGGTTAAAAGCATGTCTTACACTCAAGATACTGTGCATCGTGAGGCAGCTATTTCTGCAGCTAATGAATTGATTGAGATTATGCATGTGCATAGGGATGAGCTGTTTAAGCATATGCCTAACAAGGGCAATAATGCGTCAAGCTACGATTTTTATATTGAGCTAAAAGAAAGTACAGACTTGTATGCTAACGGAAAGGCGTCTTTTGTAGCAGGTAGTTGCGCAGAATTGCCTGAAAGTGCCTTAGAAGCAGCGAGATGCTGGTTAACTAGGCAGCAGAGTGTTTTGCCTGGTTTCGAGATAACGCGGCTGTGCCCTAGTGCTGAGCCTGATGATTGCCCGAGTAGCTTTAAAGGTTCGTCATTGCTACTAACTCTAGCATGGGATTCACGCGATAAGAGCTGCGGTGAGGAAGGTAACTCGGACAGATGCGAGTATTCAGTAAGGGTCGAGCTATGAAAAACTTTAAGCGCCGTAGTCTTGGATTATCTATGATCGAGTTACTGGTTGCACTAGCCATTAGTAGCTTCTTAATTCTTGGCATTACCCAAGTTTATATCAATAACAAAAGTAATTATGGCTTCCAACAGAGTCAGGCCGGCAATATGGATGCAGGTCGTTTCTTGCAAATGATCCTTGACGAACAAGTTAATAAAGCCGGTTACCGGCGTACACCTTTGCAGGGTTTAGGCACCGCTTTTAAGGCGAAAGGAGCAGAAGCTGACTGTGCGGCATACCCTAATAAAGGGGTGGTGACTAGACTTAGCGACACAGACGCGCAGGGGTTTTGCATACGCTATCAGCCGGCAGTTAATGGTGAGCTCATGTGTGACGGGAAGACATTATCGCTCACCAACACTAAAGCATTTGCTGAGCCTAGTGCGGGCGAGTATGCCAATGTGGTGATCAAGCACGAATGGGATGACGATTTACATTTAGGGAAAATAACTTGTAATGGTGAGGAATTAATCGAAGGCGTGGCTGATTTTGATGTGGAGTTTTTGCTTGGTGAGAACACAGAAAGACGATTTCGAGATAAGCCATACATTAAAGCGTCTAGCTATAATAGCAGCGACATCATACGAGGCGTTAAATACTCAGCTTTGCTTGCAAGTCGACCTAATCAACGTGGCGGCATGGACTCTGCGGTGTTTACAGTTTGGCTAGACAGCCGGGGGACGACTGTGAGGACTAAACTGGAAGATAATGATAGTAATCGAATCTATCAAGTGGTGAGTAGCACACAGGTGCTAAGGAATCTTGTGCCATGAAGACTTTAAATTATGCAAAGCAAAGCGGAGCAGTATTGGTTATTGCTTTGGTAATGCTGCTAGTGCTAACTCTACTGGCTACATCCAGCATGCGTGGTACTGCATTAGACGCACGGATTACAGGTAATCATAGGCTCGCAGTTGAGCAGTTAAATATGGCTAACGCTGCCTTGCGTGAAGGGGAATTGCGGTTGCTGGACCCGTTTAATGTTTTGGAAAAAACGCAGTATGTCGCTGGTAACTGCAGTTTGGAAAACACCCTAAACATAAGTGGTTTCAATAAACCATGCTTGGTTGATGAGAGCAGTATTAATATTGACCAGTATTTTGTACGACCTATTAGAGAGCTAGGTGCTGCGACTAACGGAAATGAGGAACTTCAGTGGATGCCATATCGCGGCTTGGATCCTAGTGAGGAGTTTGTGCAGGATGAAGGCGCTCCGAGCGGATATTGGAATGCGTTTTATATAAAGGCTGGTGAAATTGAGTCAGGCAAGGTGCTTCATGGTGAAGGTGAACATTATTTTCTGGTCACCGGCCAAGCTGACAACGAAGTTGCAGTCCAGTCTACGGTAAAAACGTTTTTGTTTGGGCTGAACAATTAAGGTGATTAAAATGAATAGGATTAACATTAGCAATATAGCAAAAACCGCTTTTGCTAGCGTGCTCACCGCAAGTGTTTTGTTGTCAGCTACAGCATATGCAGATGAAGCAATAGTGTCGCAAAAACCGCTGATGCTATCCATCGGGGTTCCGCCGAATATTCTTTTGACCCTTGATGAATCGGGCAGTATGTCGTGGGGCTACATTCCTGACACCAGTATGTCAGCCTACAAAAATCTGATTGGTGGTAATAGTAGGAAGCGTTACCACGCTCATAACACTAACCCCATGGCTTATAACCCCCATGTGGTGTATGAAATTCCGCCGGCATTTGATAGCAATGGTGAGCCGCTTAAGCTTTCAACTGATTTTTATGATGCACCCGCGAATGGGTTTGGCGCATCACACAACACCTATAATCCAAAGAGAAGCTTAGCAACGCAGTACCGGCCGATCTACGCGCATCGAATTCCGTTTGACGCCCCTAATTACGCATACCATCCGAATGACAGCAATGGCGGATGGACGAATAACAATAACGGAAGACAGAAATATACGGCCGCTTATTATTATGAATTTGATGGGGACTTGGTTCATACTCCAAGCACTTGGAATAGGGCTGAGGTTCTATGTAAAGACAGAATCGGCGATTCTGATGCAGGCGGTGAGCAGTGTTATCGCTACCGAAAAGTTGATAAGAACTCTGCCTATGATGAAAACCGCAAGCCCCTGTATGATGCGGACGGCAACCCCGTGGATGGTCGGCAAAACTTTGCCATCTGGTATTCCTTCTACCGCTCCCGTGCGCTGGCAACATTGTCTGCGGCCAGCATAGCGTTTCACGACCTGGATCCGCAGGTGCGCTTTATTTGGCAAAACTTAAAAACCTGTAGTTTCCAAGGGTTAAGTAAAAATGAGCGAAATAATCTCGGCATTTGTAATAACAATGGCTTGCGTCCTTACAGTAAAAAACACCGTGGCGAGTTTTATACCTGGCTACGCAAGCTCTACTTCAACGTAGGCACCCCGTTACCCGCGTCCATGAAGCGCGCAGGTGAGTTCCTGAAAAAAGACGTGGCTTGGCAGTTAAACCCAGGCGGCTCCGGCAACACTAAAAACAACACCTATGCGTGCCGCCCTAGCTATCATGTGCTGATGACAGATGGCATGTGGAACGAAACTGCATCATCACCTAGCGATTTCCGTAGCGATGATGAGAAGTTTAAAACGCCGGGCGGTTTTAAAAATGAGGCGGGGGAGTACGAGCAGTTTCCGCCGATGCAGTATGATAAAAATAAGCCGTATTATGACTCCAAGTCCACTACATTAGCCGACTTTGCGATGCATTATTGGGCGACAGATCTGCGAAGCGACCTTGACAACCGTGTACCGCCCCATGTTCCCTATAAAAATACTGATAAAACCAAAGAATATTGGGACCCGCGCAATAACCCCGCTGAATGGCAGCATATGACCAACTTTATTATGGGGTTGGGGTTAACCACTTCTTTGGATAACAGCAAAATCCCATGGGCAGGTAGTACCCATGAAGGGCAGGGCTATCAAAACCTACTCTCTGGTGCCGCGTCATGGCCACCAGCGAGTAGGAGTAGCGCAAACAACGTTTATGACCTCTGGCACGCTGCGATTAATTCGCGCGGTGAGTTCTACAGTGTGGATACCCCAGATGCCATGGTTGCAGCGTTTAACGATATTATTGGCCGCATTGCTGTGCGCCAGTCTACTGCATCCTTGCCCGCCGTTGCTAGTGTGATTGAAGATGACGCTGAGAATGAGGGGAGGCAGAAGCTGGTATCGTATTTCTATGAAAGCAGCTATGACAGTGACAACTGGACCGGTGATTTAGTTAAAAATAAAAAACATATCAGCTATCACAATAATATTAGGCGCGAAGAGGTTAGCGAAGAGTGGCGCGCCAGTAGAAAGCTGCCGAGCCACGATAAGCGTCAGATTAAAATGGTCAAGAATGGACAATTAGTGGACTTCAAAACAACCAATGCGACCACAGTATTGAAGAATGCACTGAAGCTTAATCCTGAAACAAACAAGTTCGATAATCGATGGCAGGATCGCCTTAACTACATACGTGGTGATCAAACGCATGAGAGTGGTAGTAATGCTTTTCGCCAGCGTGAGTCGTTACTGGGTGATTTTTTAAGCTCTGAGCCCGCTTTAGTTTCGGGTGCGCGTTATATTCCCCGTATTGCCAACAGCATTGAAGAGAACACTAAATATTCGGAGTTCGCCAGCGCGAAAAAAAACCGCCGCGCGCAAATTTACGTTGGCGGAAACGCCGGTATGCTGCATGCGTTTGATGCTAAAACAGGTGAGGAAAAATTTGCTTTTGTACCCACAGGAGTATTTGACAAGTTACACCATCTCGTCAATCCAGAATATAACCATTTTTACTATGTGGAAGGCACGCCTGTTATTGCAGATGTGTTTGATGGGAATAACTGGCGCACCATACTGGTTGGCACTTTAGCTGCAGGTGGCAAGGGTATGTTTGCGTTAGATATCACCAACCCGGACGAAATTAAGCTGTTATGGGAGATTGGCCCGCAAACACCAGGCTACGATGATATGGGCTACACCGTACCCAAACCGACAGTGGCACGCTTACATTCAGGAGAATGGGCGGTGGTCACAGGTAATGGCTATGGTGGTGATGGACATGAGCAGGGCAAAGCCTCACTTTATGCAATCAACGCTCTGGACGGCAGCCTAATACATCGCTTTGCGGTAACAGGTAAAGTTAAGCAGGACGGAGTGATAGTACCTAATGGTCTATCCGCACCGAAATTAGCTGATTTTGATGCCGATGGTGTGGCTGACTATGCCTATGCAGGTGATTTGCAAGGCAACCTGTGGCGTTTTGACTTGCTTGGGCACACCGCTTCACCCACCAAGACTCAGGGTTCCATTTATGGGGGTAAAAAAGAAGGCACAACCAAATTTAAGGTGTCATACGCAGGCAAACCGATGTTTACCGCAGAGTCAGCAACGGGCGGCTTACAACCGATTACTGCGCCACCTTCCATTGTCCGTCACCCACACCATACAGGGCACTTAGTGATTGTGGGTACCGGCAAGTATGTGGGTAGTGGTGATAAGGCCGGTATTACTGATTATGCGCAATCGGTGTACGGTATTTGGGATAAAAACACCAAAGCTGAAACGGAACTCGGCTCTTTAACGATCAGTAGAAACAGCTTACAAAAACAAGAGCTCTTAGAAGAGTTAGTTGCTGTGAGTGAAGCGCAGAGCTTTTCGCGTGAGGCGCGAACAATAACTAATAACGCAGTGAACTGGAACCAGCAGCATGGCTGGCGGTTAGACCTAAGCGTCGGTGAGGGTTACGCGGGCGAAATGGTTGTTAATGATATGGTGACCATTGGAGGGGTGGTTTTTGTCCCTAGTTTGGTCCCTAACGACGACCCTTGTGCCTCAGGCGCGGGTAATTGGGTGTACGCGCTCAACCCAGCCACGGGTGGTCGAATAGAGCGTCATGTGTTTGATGTGGGTAATCCCGACCCTGATCATAAAATCCAAGTAATAACAGGATTGAAAAGCGACAGCCCAGGAGGTATAGGATTAGTTCCAATTGCCAGCCCAAGCTCTGGAAACGGCGGAGGTACAGGAGGGCAGAGCGGTCAGGATGGCGCGATTGTTGGACCACGCGGCGGCCCAGTATATGTGTATATAGTGGGTATAGGGCGCATTATGTTGCCCTCTGCGGGTGGTCGTGAAACTTGGCGCGTCGTACCTAACCCTTAATCAGATAACAGCTAATTCAATGAGCAGGCTGTTTTAACTCGAAAAGAAGTGGTTGCTATATGAGAAACAATAAAGGCTTCACCCTCATCGAGGTCATGATAGTAGTCGCGATTATTGGGATTTTGGCTGCCATTGCTTATCCCAGTTACGACGAGTATGTAAAGCGTGGTAACCGCACTGAAGGACAAGCGTTTTTGCACGATGTGGCGGCACGTCAGGAGCGTTATTTTTCGCAGAATAATGCGTATATAACAGATGTTGACGATATAGATAAGTTAGGTTTGTCTGATGCCAACTCACCTACAGATAAATACATTATTACTCTTGCGGATGGCGGTGGTGGTTATACCTTAACTGCAGTACAACAGTTTAGCGACACCAAGTGCGGTAATTTAACGCTAAACGCACTAGGTGAAAAAGGCCGTACCGGTACAGATAAAACCGAGGATGAATGCTGGCGTTAATGACGACCGCCCCCGCGATTATGTGGTGGTAGCGTCATGGTTATATAGAGCCAATCGCCGGCATGGCCGGCTCCTACAATTTGGCGGTATGCTACCAAGTTTCTAGTCGGGATTTAACCAAGTCGCGCGGGTATAAATGCTCACCCTACAAGCTCAGCACAAAACCGTAGGAGCGGGTCATACCCGCGATTATGTGGTGGTAGCGTCATGGTTGTATGGAGCCAATCGCCGGCATGGCCGGCTCCTACATTTGGCGGCATGCTACCAAGTCTCTAGTCGGGATTTAACCAAACTGCGTGGGCATAAATGCTCATCCTACAAGCTCAGCGCAAAACCGTAGGAGCGGGTCATACCCGCGATTATGCGGTGGTAGCGTCATGGTTATATAGAGCCAATCGCCGGCATGGCCGGCTCCTACAATTTGGCGGCATGCTACCAAGTCTCTAGTCGGGATTTAACCAAGCTGCGTGGGCATAAATGCTCACCCTACAAGCTCAGCACAAAACCGTAGGAGCGGGTCATACCCGCGATTATGTGGTGGCAGCCTCATGGTTGTCTGGGGCTCAATCGCCGGCATGGCCGGCTCCTACAATTTGGCGGTATGCTACCAAGTTTCTAGTCGGGATTTAACCAAGTCGCGCGGGTATAAATGCTCACCCTACAAGCTCAGCATAAAACCGTAGGAGCGGGTCATACCCGCGATTATGCGGTGGTAGCGTCATGGTTGTATAGAGCCAATCGCCGGCATGGCTGGCGCCTACAATTTGGCAGTATGCTACCAAGTTTCTAGTTGGGATTTAACCAAGCTGCGTGGGCATAAACGCTCAGTCTACAAGCTCAGCACAAAACCGTAGGAGCGGGTCATACCCGCGATTATGCGGTGGCAGCGTCATGGTTGTATGGAGCCAATCGCCGGCATGGCCGGCGCCTACAGTTTGGGCGATATGAGACCAAGTTTCTAATTCGGTATCAGCACCTCTCCATCATGCTGCTTTTCTGCAAATGCTTTCATAATCTTCTTTTTTAACGCCGCTTTGGCATCCGTTTCCCCATGAATCAAACGCACCTGTTTTGGCCATTTGCGCATGCCGGTAATAAAGCGCACTAGGCTGGCTTGGTCGGCGTGGGCGGAGTAGCCGCCGAGGGTGGTGATTGCGGCGCGGATATCGATGCGTTGTTGATTGATATGCACATAGCCGCCCCGTGGGCCGTATTTTTGGATGTCATTGCCTAGGGTGCCTTGTGCTTGGTAGCCGACAAAGAGCACGTCGTGCCGTGGGTCGTGGAGCATGGCTTCCAGGTAGTTCACAATACGCCCGCCGCTGCACATACCGCTGGCGGCGATGACAATGGCCGGCCGTGCGGTATCGGCAAGGTGACGAACCATGCGCTGATGGTCACGGTGCGAGTCAATGGTGATCAGGTGTTTAAAATCCAGCGGGTTGCGCCCTGCATTGATACGCCGCTGGGCTTCTTTATCCCAAAACCCCTGCAGCTGCGCGTAAACCTGCGTAAAGCGGCTGGCCAGTGGCGAGTCTAAAATAATTGGAATGTCATGCCACACAGAATCATGTTCTGGTCCGTGGCTTTCATTGATCAGCTCATCGCCGCTGGTCACACAGCTTTGGCACCGCTTGCGGTAAAGAATATCTTCCAGCTCATAGAGCAGTTCTTGGGTACGGCCAATGCTAAAAGCTGGGATCAACACCGTGCCTTGATCCCGCAACGCATGTTCAATGGTGGCTTGCAGACGTTTGCGGCGATCACGGCGGTTTTGATGCAGGCGGTCGCCGTAGGTGCTTTCTAAAATCACTAAATCAGCACGGTAGGCCGGCTTGGGTGCATATAAAATCGGCGCATAGGGCGCGCCCAGGTCCCCAGAAAACACCACCCGTTGTTTGGTTTTTTGTGTAGGTTGTTGAATTTCTAGCTCAATATAAGCTGAGCCCAGAATATGCCCAGCACGCTGCAATCGAATGTTCACTGCCGGCAAAGGCGCTTTGAGCATGGGCAGCCACTGATTATAGGGCAGGGCAATAATGCGTTTGGCAACCAGCTGAATGTACCGTTCCACCAAGTACTGATCGCGGCTGACACCCAGCTTAAAAGCATCCTCCAAAACAATCGGCAGCAACTTAGCAGAGGGTTCGCTGCAAATAATCGGCCCAGTAAAACCAGCCGCCAATAAATACGGGATGCGACCCACATGGTCAATGTGCACATGGGTCACAATCAGCGCCTTGACTGTGGAAATATCAAACTCAATGGCCAACTGCTCACTGCTGGCGCGGCCTTCGGGAGACACTTCAGCACCTTGAAACAACCCACAGTCCACTAAAAAGCTGTTTTGATCATCAATGAAAATCTGATGACAGGAACCGGTCACGCCATTTTTGGCACCGTGATGCACAACCCTAGCTAGTTCTTGCATAGTCACGCCTAAATCGTTTTGGACAAGCATTCATTAAAACCCAGAGCGGATAAAAGGCAACTAAAGAGCGATAAACTGTGAACTGTTTAAAGAAAACGCATTCAAAAGTACCCAAGCAGAGCCTTTAGAAGACGCTTGCAGATATTTTTAGTCGCTAGCAAAGTAAAAGGTAGAGCAGCTATGCAGTTTGTTGCGCTAACAGCTAAACTAAGACGCATACATTAAATCAACAAGGTGCAGCTCAATGCGTAAGCCTTACTTTATTCTTCCGGCCCCCGTGGTGTATTTAGCCTTCTTTTTGCTGGCATGGGGGTTAAGCAGCCTGCGGCCATTGCCATTGCCCAGCACACCCTGGACCTGGTTTCTGGGCTGGGCAGCGATTGATGCTGGCATGTTATTAATGCTGTGGACGGCATGGCTGATGCTATGGCGCAAAACCACCCTCAACCCCTACGGTAAACCCCAGCAACTACTCACCGAAGGACCATTTCGCGTCACCCGCAACCCCATCTACGTGGCTGACACCCTGCTTTATATCGGTGCGGCGCTACTCTTTGCCGACTTGTGGGTGTGGATACTGTTACCCATTGTGGTGCTAGCGGTCAGTATCGGCGTGATTCGTCATGAAGAACGTTTATTAATGCAGCACTTTGGTGAGGATTACCGCGATTACATGAGTAAAGTGCGTCGCTGGTTGTGATGCTTATTAAAGTAACAAGCGCGAGCAGTCTAGCTGCACTTTGAACTAATTTGGGGCGCATTCTCCTTCCAATCTTGATTGGTGGGAGTCAAGCCCCTTTTTGATTTTCGATGTATTGCTTTACTAATTCCAGTGGTGCGCCGCCGCAGGTTACGACACAGTACGACCTCGACCAGAATACTGGCTTCCAGTAGTGCCGCTTGAGTTCTTCGGCAAACTCCGTCCTAATCCTTCTACTTGTTCCTGTTTTTAGCGCATTCACAAAGTCTGCTACAGCATGTTTTGGTGGCAACTCAAAAAGGACATGGATGTGGTCGGGTTCACCGTTTATTTCTAGCAGGCAGCCGCCCCACGCCTCTACGCGCTCTTTTGTTAGCTCCGATAGACGCGAAAGGATTGCTGGGGTAATCACCTTGTTTCGATATTTTGTTACCATGACCAAGTGGTAATTTATATTATAAATACAGTGATTTAGGGCTTTTAGCGTTGTTTTGCTCATAGTAACCAATTATAATTAAAAGTATGATTATGCGCAAATATACCTATAAGCTCTACCCTAAACCTAAGCAGGCCGAAGCCTTGCTTGGGCATTTGCGCTTACATCAACAACTTTACAATGCCGCACTGCAAGAGCGCATAGAAGCGTATCAGAAGTGCGGCATTTCTATTACTTACAATGACCAGCAAGCCAGCCTAACGCAGATACGGGCAGAACACCCTGAGTACAAGGCGTTGCCATGCACGTCTAAGCGTATGACATTAAGGCGCTTGGACAAAGCATTTAAAGCCTTCTTTACACGCATAAAGCGTGGCCACACTGCGGGCTTTCCTCGCTTTAAATCGTTAAACCGCTTTCATAGCTTTGAGCTGCTGGACACTAAATTCCAGCATGGCGAGCGTAAGCATGGCCGTTTGTTTATCAGGGGTGTAGGCCACATTCAGGCGCGGGGCAAGTCTCGGCTGTTTGGTAAAATTAAAACTTCTCAAGTGCAGCACAAGCA
>Ga0079226_10004338_pt1 | contig 10835 bp, 10 predicted proteins | sample Poulit2014_FD_76345 | JGI IMG/M metagenome (GOLD analysis project Ga0079226, IMG submission 76345) | Agricultural soil microbial communities from Georgia to study Nitrogen management - Poultry litter 2014 | ecosystem: Environmental > Terrestrial > Soil > Agricultural land | place: USA: Georgia...
AGCGGGAAAAAGCGTCCGGCTGAATGAAGTTTCACTTTATCCCGCATGTAATGGTCAGTAACCCGCCCAAAAACGGCGGCTGACTGACCCTAAATGCCCGATTCGGTTCAACTAACATTCAGCAGGGAAAGTACACCCTGCTGAATGAAGTTTCACTTTATCCTCCTTTTTGAACACGTACTGTAAGGAGTTTTTGTCATGAATATACTTGCAATGGATACATCAAACCAAATACTGGGTGTCGCTTTACTTAAAGATGGTCAGTTGATTGGGGAGATCACAACAAATATAAAGAAGAATCATTCGGTGCGGTTAATGCCGGCCATCAATCAGCTGATGCATGAAGTTGATGTGAAGCCCGAAGAATTGGATAAAATTGTGGTGGCAAAAGGCCCTGGCTCCTATACCGGTGTACGAATCGGCCTGACAACAGCAAAGTCTATGGCATGGTCACTGGATATACCGGTTGTTGGGGTGTCCAGTCTTGAAGTGCTTGCCTGGCAGGGTCGCTTTTATGATGCCTACATATGTCCGTTTTTTGATGCACGCCGGGGGCTCGTTTATACTGGTTTGTACGAGACCCGGTATAATAAAATTGAATTAGCGGTTGAGGAACAAAATATACTTATGGAAGACTGGCTGAAAACGCTGGCTGAAAGAAACCAGAACGTTTTGTTTTTAAGCCCGGATATCAAAAAGCACGAGGAACTGATCCAGTCTAACCTTGGTGATTTGGCTGTCATTCCGGACGGGCCATGTCATATGGCTGACCCGTCCCATTTAGCTTTTGCCGGCTTACATACACAGCCTGACAGCACCCATGCCTTAACCCCGAATTATTTACGGCTGGCAGAAGCGGAAGCGAACTGGCTGAAAAAGGAACAAGGAAAAAATGGGTGACGTGGTTATCCGGGAGATGGAACTGTCCGATATTGATGATGTTATGGAAGTTGAAAAAAATTCATTTGTGACACCGTGGCCTAGAAATATTATGATGCAGGAATTGAACGATAACATGTATGCTCATTATTTTGTACTGCTGGTTGATGATCAAGTAGCCGGGTATGCGGGCATGTGGCATGTGATTGACGATGCGCAGATTACGACGATTGCCATTACGCCTGCGTATCGAGGAAAGAAATTGGGAGAAACACTTTTTTTATATGTCATGAAACAAGCAATAGGGATGGGCGCCAAGCGGCTATCGCTTGAAGTCCGTGTTTCCAATATAGCGGCACAGCGGATGTACCGTAAATTCGGACTTGTTCCGGGTGGCATCCGAAAACATTACTATACGGATAATCAGGAAGATGCGATTGTTATGTGGGTGAATTTATCATGAGAAACGATACGTATATATTAGGGATTGAAACAAGCTGTGATGAAACGGCTGTTGCCATAGTCAAAAATGGCAATGAGATTATCTCCAATGTGGTCGCCTCACAGATTGACAGTCATAAACGATTTGGCGGCGTCGTACCGGAAGTCGCGTCACGTCATCATGTTGAACAAATCACAATTGTTTTGGAAGAAGCATTTCAACAAGCAAACATGACATGGGAGCAAATTGATGCGATTGCTGTCACAGAAGGACCGGGGCTTGTCGGGGCGTTGCTGGTAGGCGTTAACGCAGCAAAAGCGTTGGCATTTGCCAAGCAAAAGCCATTGATTGGTGTTCATCATATTGCCGGACACATTTATGCCAACCGGTTTGAACAGGAATTCGAATTCCCCCTTCTTGCTTTGATCGTTTCCGGTGGTCATACGGAGCTTGTCCTGATGAACGGGCATGGGACATATGAATTGATTGGTGAGACACGTGATGATGCAGCAGGTGAGGCATACGATAAAGTTGCCCGGATGCTGGACTTGCCGTATCCTGGTGGTCCACAGATCGATCGTCTGGCTGCAGAAGGAGAGGAATCGATTAATTTCCCACGGGCATGGCTGGAGGATGACAGTTTTGATTTCAGCTTCAGCGGGTTGAAATCATCCGTTATCAACAGAATCCACAATGCAGCACAACGCGGGGAGACAGTGAACAAGGAAGATGTTGCCGCCAGTTTTCAAGCGAGTGTTGTTGATGTACTGACAACCAAAACGTGGAAAGCTGCCCAAAAGTATCATGCGAAACAGGTGATTGTCGCCGGCGGAGTTGCGGCTAATCAAGGTTTGCGTAAATCACTGGAAGCAAAATTCGATCAAACGGACATCCCATTGCTGATCCCGCCGCTTAATTTGTGCACTGATAACGCAGCCATGATTTCAGCGGCAGGGTTTGTTAATTATAAACAAGGCAAGCGATCAGGCTGGGATTTAAATGCGAACCCGTCGCTGGTGCTCAGTTAATATCCACATGCTTATTCACAGCAATGTGGATATTTTTTATGAAAACTAAATTGAAAGTGTTTGAAACTGTGGGTAAAAAATGTGGATAACTCGGCGTTTTATTGTGAAAAATGTGTATAACCTTGATTTGAATCGGCAAACAAGCTTGGGATTTGTGCATAACTCTGTGGATTATGTGTATATAACGATGGTAAACGGCACTGTTTTGCTGACCAATTGTGTACCGTTATCCAGGTTTAAAGGAAAAACCCCGCTCTTGATAGGGCGGGGCTTTGACATCATCGTACCAGCTTCTGCAGCGGGCCGATGAAAAATCAGGTTGTTCCAGTACTTTCCAGTTATTCCTGTAAACCAGTCCATTCTTCCATTAATTGCTCAATCTCCTGTTTTAATTCGTCCGTTTGCTTCATGAGTTCCAGTGATTTTTGATGATCTTCATATACTTCCGGTTCGGTCATTTGTTGTTCAAGTGCTGCCAGTTCCACCTCAAGCTGTTCGATGGATTCTTCGAGTTCATTTATCCGGCGCTCTTTTTTTCGTCGTTCCCGCTGCAGCTGTTTATCTTCCCGGAATTTTGCCTTTCCCCGGCCCTCAGTCTGCTTTGCTTCTTCTGTCTGCATGAGTCTTTCAATTTCTGCTTCTTCCTGCTTTTTCTCGATGTAATAATCATAGTCACCCAGATAAAGATTGGCACCATCACGTTGCATTTCCACAACTTTATCAGCAATTTTGTTAATAAAATAGCGGTCGTGGGATACAAATATTATTGTTCCCGGGAAGTCCATCAATGCGGCCTCCAGGACTTCCTTGCTGTCAATATCCAAGTGGTTTGTCGGCTCGTCCAGCACAAGCAAATTGGCATGTTGCATCATCAATTTGGACAGTGACAGGCGCGCCTTTTCACCGCCGCTCAATGAATGTACGGTCTTCAGGACATCGTCACCCGAAAATAAAAAATTTCCCAGTACAGTACGGATATCCTTTTCGTCGACATCAGGATAGTCATCCCACAGTTCATCCAGAACGATCTTGGCCGAACTTAACATCTGTTGCTCCTGATCGTAATAGCCGATTTCAACATTGGTACCGATTTTAATGGATCCTGCTTTCGGTTCCAGATGTCCGAGAATCGCCTTTAATAAAGTAGTTTTTCCGACACCATTCGGGCCGACAAGTGCAATCCGTTCACCCCGCTTGACATGGATCGTCACATTGGAAAACACCGGCTCGTTCTCATATTGAAAGGCAAGCTTATCAACTTTTAACACATCATTGCCGCTTGTCCGGTTGATCTGGAATGAAAATAATGCTGATTTTTCATCACCTTTTGGCTTATCCAGCTTTTCCATTTTTGCCAGCTGCGTCCGCCGGCTTTGGGCCCGTTTTGATGTTGATGCGCGCGCAATGTTCTTTTGGATGAAATCTTCCATTCGCTTGATTTCGGTTTGCTGTTTTTCGTATGCTTTTAATTCTTTCTCATAATCAATGGCGCGCTGTTTCAAGTAAAAGCTGTAGTTACCGTTATATTTTTTAGCGTGATGCCGGCTGATTTCATAGACGATTGATACAGTTTTATCAAGGAAATAGCGGTCGTGCGAAACGATGACAACGGCGCCGGGATAACTGCTTAGGTAATTTTCCAGCCATGCCATCGTTTCGATATCAAGATGGTTTGTCGGTTCATCTAAAATCAGTAAGTCAGGCTTTTTCAATAACAGTTTTCCAAGTGCCAGACGTGCCTTTTGCCCGCCGCTCAATTCATTGATCGGGGTGCTGTAATCCACATCCTGAAAATTCAGCCCGGTGAGGACGGCCTTCATATCTGCCTCATACCGATAGCCGCCGTTCGTATCAAATGCCTGCTGTTTTTTGTCATAATCAAGAAGCAGCTGTTCATAATCCGCCTCGGAAAGCGTATCGGCCATGGTCATTTTTTCTTCCAATTGTCTCAGTTCCTGCTGCTTTACAAGTAACTGATCAAATACCGTGAGCATTTCATCCCAGATTGTTTTGTCCGACTCAAGACTGGTGTGCTGGGTCAGGTAGCCAATAGTGAGATCTTTCGGTTTGAAAAGCTCACCTTTATCATAGGAAAGTTCGCCTGCCATCATTTTTAACAGTGTCGATTTCCCAGTTCCATTGCGTCCGACAATCGCAATCCGGTCGTTTTCATTTATTTCAAGTTTAATATTCGCTAATATTTCATCGGCTCCGAATGATTTAGATAGATCATTGAGCTGCATTAGAATCATCGTTGTTCACTCCATTCCATCCAAGTGTACCGCATTACGATTTGGAAGGGCAATCATATTGTGAACTTAATCCCGCATGTAACGGACAGTACCCCGCCAAAGAACGTCGGTCAACTGTCCGTAAATGTCCGATTCTGTTCAACTAACATTCAGCAGGGAAAGTACACCCTGCTGAATGAAGTTTCACTTTATCACGACTTATTGATTTTTTTCTGATAGAATGAGAGCAGTAATATATATGTAAGCGAGGTTAAGAGATATGGGGGATTTTACACACTTTAATGAACAGGGCAGAGCGCGAATGGTTGATATTAGTGATAAACAGGAAACAGAGCGCGCAGCCACTGCTGCCTCGAGCATTCAGCTGACAAAAGACATTTATGACAGAATAACAGCCAACACGATGAAAAAAGGGGATGTATTGGCGGTGGCGCAAGTAGCGGGCATCATGGCCGCCAAAAATACATCTGACTTGATCCCGATGTGCCATCCACTAAAATTGAAAGGAACAGATATCTCCTTCAGCTGGAACATTGCAGATGATATATATGAGCTGCAAATTGAGGCTTTCGTTAAAACGAAAGGATCGACAGGTGTGGAGATGGAAGCATTGACAGCAGCTTCTGTAACGGCGCTGACCGTATATGATATGTGCAAGGCGCTTGATAAAGGGATGGTTATTGGCCAAACCTATTTAGTCACCAAAACGGGTGGTAAATCAGGTGATTACCATCGGGACGTGCCAAGGAGGGCTGACAGTGGATCAAAATAAAATACCACAAGCTACGGCCAAGCGGCTGCCATTATATTACCGGTTTTTAAATAACCTGAACCACCAGGGCAAAAAACGTGTCTCGTCAAAAGAATTGAGTGAAGCGGTTAAAGTTGATTCAGCCACTATCAGACGCGATTTTTCCTATTTTGGTGCACTGGGAAAGAAGGGGTATGGCTATAATGTGGAATATCTGCTCGGCTTTTTCCGGAAAACGCTGGATCAAGATGAAATAACAGATGTTGCGCTGATCGGTGTTGGGAATCTTGGGACGGCGTTTTTACATTATAATTTCCTTAAAAACAACAATACACGAATTGTGATGGCGTTTGATGCTGATTCGAAAAAAGTTGGTTCGAAGTTTGGCGGTGTTCCGATTTATCATATTGACGACCTGGAAGACAAGATGAGTGATGTCGAGGTGGCGATTTTGACGGTGCCGTCCGAGGAAGCACAAAGCATTGCTAACCGGCTTGTTGATGACGGCATCTCCGGGATTTTAAATTTCACACCGGCACGTATAACGGTGCCACCCTGGATACGTGTACATCATATTGATCTGGCGGTGGAATTGCAGGCATTAGTGTACTTTTTGAAGCATTATCCTTTGAAAAAATAAAAATTCTATATTGGCTGTCAAAGAGGTGGATAAAAAGGACCGACGTTTCGGGAGGAGAGATGATGGGCAAAATCGATTCAAAATGGCTAGTTGTCATGTCGGTGTTGTTCGGAACATTCACCGTCATTTTAAATAACAGCATGCTGAACCCGACATTGCCGACTTTTATGGAACTTTTTAAGGTGGATGCGGTTGCCGTCAGCTGGCTGTTGACGATTTTTATGGTGTCGATGGGGATGACCATGCCACTGACGGGGTATTTGGGTGACCGGTTTGGCAAGAAGCGCGTATACATAACCGGCTTATGCATATTCACGTTCGGCTCTATTATGGGTGCACTCTCACCTAACCTGGGGATGATTATTGCCTCCCGTGCGATTCAGGGAACGGCCGGCGGGCTGATGATGCCGATCGCGATGGCGCTTATTTTTAAGGCCTTTCCGAGAGATCAGCGTGGGCTTGCTGTCGGCATTTATGGTGTTGCGGCGATGGTGGCACCTGCACTTGGTCCGACTGTAGGCGGCGTTGTGATTGAATATTTCACATGGCCGTTTCTGTTTTTATTTAATCTTCCGTTTGCTGTGACAGGCATTTTATTTTGTTTGCGCTACCTGAAGCCTACAGCGAAAAACCCGAATTTGAAATTCGATCTTGTTGGATTTTTACTGATCACGACCGGGGTCGGCGCTATCTTGTATGCACTCGGTCGCGGTTCAACATTGGAGTTATTGCTGTCACCAATCAGCCTGGGGTGTATAGCTGCCGGCATCGTACTGATCGTGACATTTGTGAAATATGAAATGAAGCAGGAGCACCCATTGCTTGATTTGTCCATTTTCAGAATCCCGACCTATTCTGTTTCGATTGCCGTCACCGCTACTGCATCAATCGGCTTGTTTTCCGGAATATTTCTGCTGCCGCTTCTCATTCAGGAGGTATATGGGTTAGGTGAAATTCAGACGGGGTTATTGTTTTTACCCGCAGCATTGGTTAGTGGTGTGTTCATGACACTGGGCGGCAAAGTTCTTGACTTAAAAGGACCGCGTTATGTTGTTCCGGTCGGGCTTCTGCTGCTTGGCGTTTTTACACTCGCCCTTGGCTTTAACACGATGTCAACGACCTTTTGGATGATCCTCATTTTGCATTGTTTGCGTAGTGCAGGACTTGGGATGTGCAATATGCCAGCGACGACTGCCGGAATGAATATGATTCCGGAAGCCCGGGTTGCGCAAGGGTCGGCCATGAATAATGTCATCCGGCAAATTTTCTCATCCTTTGGCATCGTATTCTTCTCGATATATTACGAAGTGCGCCGCGCTCAACTGTTTTCGAACGCCATCGATACGCAAGAGGCCACATTGCAAGCATTGAACGAGGCATTCATGATTGCCGGTATCTTTATCCTGGTCATGATCCCGGTATCGTTTATCATGAAGGCACCAAAACAGGATCAGGAAACTGAAGTTGAGACATAGATGCAGGGAAATCAATAAAAAAGAAGCAGTGCATCACAGCACTACTTCTTTTTGTTGTTCTTTTTTATTTTAGAATGGATGATGAACATGCGAATGCCGACGCCAAAATCAAGTGTCGCAAAAAAGGCGAGCAGTACGGTGACGAAATTCCAGATCGTCTCGTCTGCGCTTAGTATGGCAACATATGTGAATAAAATACCAAGCAGGAAGTAAACGATCCCCATCGTTTTGGGTGATATTCTCATAAAAAATTAGCCTCCAATTATAATCATCTGCATTTCTTCCAGTTGTTTCATCATATTTTCGATATCTTCCGGATCGAGTGACAACTGCACGATAACGGAAATGGAATTCATAACCATGTGTGTGATGACTGGCACGATAATGCGTTTTGTTTTCACATAAAGGAAGGCAAAAACAAAACCGATCGAAGCATAGATTAAAATATGTTCAAGACCGTCGTGAATAATGCCAAAAATGAACGAGGAAAATGCGGCCGCCCAGAAAAAACCCATCCGTTTGTACAGTTCGCCAAAGATGATTTTGCGGAAAACAATTTCCTCCAGAATCGGTGCCACAATAGCCGTAATCACCATGAACAGTGGTACTGATCGAGTGATATCCATAATCATTTGCGTATTCTCCGAGCCAGGTGTTATACCTAATATGTAGGTTTCGATCGATGAAGCTGCGTAATTGACGAAGTAAGCCATAAATAGACCGGCAAATGACCACAGCACCATTTCTCCGGCAGATGCTGCATCCCGGTGCTGACCCGCTTTCATATCAGGCCGCATGAGCCATAGGACGGCGAAAAGCGCGGCAATGAAACTGAAAATGGACCAGTAGATATTCGATTCCACGAGTCCGAGCGGCGTCAAAGCATATAAGATGGGTGCAAATATAAATACGGAAAATTGCATGATAATATACGTTAAAATCACATACCAGTAGCGTTTCGGCAAAATATAACGACTCCTTTAAGTGTCTGTTCAAAAAGGAGGATAACAAAGGCCAAGAAGTTCGAGGCGGCGTAGTTTCGAACAGCGGGCTTCCACAGGGTGTGGTGACTTCTGCGCCACAGGACGTGGACGGTTTTAGCAGAAGGTCCCCTATTCGATGTGTCATTGTTATCGCACTTTTTGAACATCCTTTTCAATTGATATAGTGTATGCAGATATTTTCGATTCTAAAATACCAGTATCCATTTTAGCATAAATGACACATGCAATATAATAGAACGGGCTTGATCCGGCTGCAAATGAAATATCAAAAAATAGAACGCAAATACTTGCATTTTAGTACGGAATTATTTATTATATTAATTGGATTTAGCACTCACCATGTTGGAGTGCTAACAAGATCCTTCAAATACATGAAAAAAGAATTAAGGAGGTTGTCGGCATGATTAAACCACTAGGGGATCGTGTTGTAATTGAACTTGTGGAGCAAGAGGAAACCACTGCAAGCGGCATTGTTCTTCCGGATTCCGCTCAGGAAAAACCACAGGAAGGCAATGTTGTTGCAGTAGGTTCCGGACGCGCAGCAGATAATGGCGAAAGGGTTGCGCTTGAGGTCAAAGAAGGAGATCGTATCATCTTCTCCAAATTTGCCGGGACAGAAGTTAACTACTCCGGGAAAGAATACTTAATTCTGCGTGAAAACGACATTTTGGCTGTTGTGGAGTAAAACAGCTTAAATTAATGTCAGGAATATATAGAAAAATTAAGGAGGCGTTTTTGAATGGCTAAAGATCTTAAATTCAGTGAAGAAGCTCGTCGTGCCATGCTGCGCGGTGTTGATACACTGGCAGATGCCGTTAAAGTAACGTTGGGGCCAAAAGGTCGTAATGTTGTTCTGGATAAAAAATTCGGTTCACCGTTAATTACCAACGACGGTGTAACAATTGCCAAGGAAATCGAACTGGAAGATAATTATGAAAACATGGGTGCACAACTTGTGTCTGAAGTCGCATCCAAAACAAACGATGTTGCCGGTGACGGGACAACAACAGCAACTGTTCTTGCTCAAGCTATGATTCGTGAAGGACTGAAAAACGTGGCATCGGGTGCAAACCCTGTTGGCGTTCGCCGTGGTATTGAACAAGCAGTTGAATCAGCTGTTACCGAATTGAAAGGTATTTCCGAGCCAATTGAGGGCAGAGAATCCATTTCTCAGGTTGCAGCCATTTCTTCCGGTGATGATGAAGTCGGCAACCTGATTGCAGAAGCGATGGAACGTGTCGGCAATGACGGTGTCATCACCATCGAAGAATCAAAAGGCTTCAACACGGAACTCGAAGTTGTTGAAGGGATGCAATTTGACCGCGGTTATGCGTCACCATACATGGTGACAGATCAGGATAAAATGGAAGCGGAATTGGAAGATCCATATGTGCTGATTACTGACAAGAAGATCGGCAACATCCAGGAAGTTTTGCCGGTACTGGAACAAGTCGTCCAGCAAGGCAAGCCAATTCTGATCATTGCTGAAGATGTGGAAGGTGAAGCACTGGCAACACTCGTTGTCAACAAACTGCGCGGCACATTCAACGCAGTGGCTGTTAAAGCACCAGGATTCGGTGATCGCCGCAAAGCAATGCTTGAAGACATTGCAACATTGACCGGTGCTGAGGTCATCACGGAAGATCTCGGACTCGACCTTAAGAACGCATCGATCGAACAGCTTGGCCGTGCCAATAAAATCGTTGTAACAAAAGATAACACAACAATTGTTGAAGGTGCCGGCAAACCGGAAGCTATTTCCCAGCGTGTTTCCCAAATCCGTGCTCAAGCTGAAGAAACAACGTCTGATTTTGACAAAGAAAAACTGCAAGAGCGTCTGGCCAAAATGGCAGGTGGCGTAGCTGTCATTAAAGTTGGTGCCGCAACCGAAACAGAATTGAAAGAGCGTAAACTCCGCATTGAAGACGCGTTGAACTCTACTCGTGCCGCTGTTGAAGAAGGGCTTGTTTCCGGTGGTGGAACAGCGTTTATTAACGTACTCTCCAAAATCGGCGAACTCAATTTGACTGGTGATGAAGCGACAGGTGCCAACATCGTATTGCGCGCACTTGAAGAGCCAATCCGTCAAATTGCCCATAACGCAGGCTTAGAAGGATCCATCGTTGTTGAACGTCTTAAGGGTGAAGAAGTCGGCATCGGCTTCAACGCAGCGGACGGCGAATGGGTAAACATGGTTGACGCCGGTATCGTTGACCCAACAAAAGTTACCCGTTCAGCACTGCAAAATGCAGCTTCCGTTGCAGCGATGTTCCTGACAACAGAAGCAGTCGTCGCTGACCTGCCGGAAGAAAATGATGGCGGCGGCGGAGCACCTGACATGGGTGGCATGGGAGGTATGGGCGG
>Ga0079226_10004339_pt1 | contig 10835 bp, 10 predicted proteins | sample Poulit2014_FD_76345 | JGI IMG/M metagenome (GOLD analysis project Ga0079226, IMG submission 76345) | Agricultural soil microbial communities from Georgia to study Nitrogen management - Poultry litter 2014 | ecosystem: Environmental > Terrestrial > Soil > Agricultural land | place: USA: Georgia...
AAGTAACAGACAATTTCATGTATTCAGGGAGAAGGCAAACAGTGCGCCGCTAGCCAAACGCTAGTTTTAATTGCTTCGATGCTTATCTCTAACGAATTTTCGTTGTCCGTTAGCTAAAAATATTAGGGTGCACATGCGTTTTACCTAAGTGGACAACAAAGAGCACCCAATCCTTTAATAGTTGTAAGTCACATTGTTCAAATTTCACTTATGTGATGATTATTATTAATAATTTGAAGGAGGGTGCATTCTTATGCTCAAAATTCGTGATTTGTTTGAAGTACCAGCACTTTTTGAACTTGCTTCACATCCTGAGGTGTATCCATATTTACGTCATAAAGCACAATGCATCGATGAATTTTATTTTTTAACAAAACAGATGATTGAAGCTGAAGAAAATGGCTTGCTCATTAGTCGAACGATTTTAGATGAATTTGAACAGCCAATCGGTACTATTAATTTATTCGATATTCGAGAGAAGAGTGGCTTTTTAGCTACTTGGATTGGCCAGCCCTATTTCGGGCAAGGTTACAATAAAATAGCCAAGCAATTATTTTTTGATGAACTATTTTTTCAACATGGGATTGAAAATGTTTTTATGAAAGTAAGAAAGACGAACGTCCGATCTCTCCGTGCCGTTGAAAAATTAGGCTATGTTATTGAAGCAGGACAATTATTTCCAGATGTTTATCAAGCTATTAATTTAGAAGAAGATATTTATCATTTATTCGTTATTACTAAAGAGCACTATACCACTTACGTCCAATTTACACAGCATGAGAATGAAGCAAGTGCAGAGATTGTTTCATAAATCATTTATATATTAAAAGGGTTCTTTATCATTGATTATTCGCTTGTTGTAACTTAAGCTGGACGCTTTCTGCGAGCATGGCCTCAGCCTCCGCGAGAAAAACACTCTGTGGGGTCTTCGGACTCATGCTTTTCTCGCTAGAGTCGCCAGCTTGCCTTACAATTTATGAATAGCTTCTGGTTTTTATTTTTCATAAGGACAACCCTTTTTCTTATACAAGCATTAAAAGTCGTTTAGTCAGCAGAGACTAGACGGCTTTTTTAATCTTTATTTTTTCTCTGTAAGCAGATAAAAGGACTTGGATTGTGTCATTTTTTTATGAGAATTTAGGTGATTCACCACTTATTTCGAATATTAATGATCATAATCATAGCGAATGGATGGTAATTTCTTATTTATCCTATAAAATAGAAGTTGGCTTGCTGTTTTAGTCTTGATTAGTAATGTTGGTAGAAAAGGAGTTGTCCAATTTGAATTATATTATAGTAGAATTAATAACAGCATTCGGAAAAATGTTTTTAAACCCTTTAATTTATTGGATTATTTTTATTTCATTTTTAATTAGTAAACGAAGAACAAAGGATGAACAAATTCAATTCAATCGCGAATTATTCCCTATTGGTGCTGAATATTATCAAACGGGTAAAATTATGATTATAAGCTCCATCCTTATTTCAGCCATTACTTTCTTTTTGAATACGACCTTCGTAAATGAAATTATTATTTTCTTAAGTATTATTATCTTTGTTTTAAGCTTTGCCTTCGGTTTTAAATTATTATCGGCAGCTTATTCTCTAGGTTTCACCTTTTTATTGTTCAAAGTTCTTGAACTATACAATAATGATTTATTTTCATCAGGGCAAATTACATCGCATACCTTTTCAAGTATCGCCCTATTAATTGGTCTATTTTTATTCGTGGAAGTGGCGCTTTATAAGGTTATTACGAACGAAAATGCTTTTCCTGAGATACTTAAAAGTAAACGTGGTAGTTGGTTCGGCATGCATCATATTCAAAAAGCGACTTTTCTTCCTTTTTTAGTATTCATTCCAGGTAAAATAACCATTGCTTCACTACCTATCGTTCCCTATTTCACACTAGGTAGTGAAAATATTAGCTTTATGTTTATACCATTTGTACTTGGTTTCCATCATATCGTTAAGGGAGAACTACCTGAGCTTGTTCTTAATAAATTGCGTTATTATAACTTTTTACTGGCTGGACTTGTAGTAATCGGGGCACTCATTAGCTTCTATTTACCAGGTGTAGCAATCGGTGCAGTCCTTTTAGCAATTATTGGTAAAGTTTATATTAATGGATTGATTGATAAAGAAGACTCCGAAAAAGAAATGAAGTTCGTCGCTTTAAACAATCAATTGTGCATTTTTGCAATCGCTCCAAAATCACCTGCCGATCTACTCGGTTTAAAAGTTGGTGATACAATAACGAAAGTTAATAATAAAGAAGTTCATTCTTTTGCAGATTTGGAAGAAGAACTGGCTAGTTTAATTGTTTTCCCTAGTTTTGAAGTAATGACAAAGAATCATGAAGTGCGTCAAATAGAAAATACAAGTTATAAGGGAAATTTATCTGAACTAGGTATTATATTTCCTTTAATAAATCATGATGAAAACAAATAATTAGTTAATGAGGAGGAATATAAATGATTGGAGAAACAATCAATTGGTCGCTCATTGCACCGTTATTAATCATCCAAGCTTTATTAACATTTTTTGCACTAATCGACTGGGTTAAGCAAGAAGAAACACGTGGTCCAAAAATCTTATGGCTTTTTATTATTTTATTCGTTAGTATGCTTGGTCCTGTCTTATATTTTGTCATCGGGAAAAAGGAGTGATTACATTACATGTTAACTGTAAAAAACCTCAGTAAGCAATTTAAGGATCACTTAGTTATTGATGGAGTTAGTTTTACCTTAAAGAAAGGTGCCTGTACAGCCTTAATAGGCCCTAATGGTGCAGGTAAAACAACCATTTTACGTATGTTAACAGGATTAATTAAGGCGAGTGAGGGTTCCATTACCTATACAAACAATACAGGGGATTTCCGTCACTTAATTGGCTACTTACCACAATACCCCAAATTCGATGATTGGATGACGGGTGAAGAGTTTCTTACTTATTGTTGTAAACTGTATGGATTATCTAGCGAAGAGACGGAAGGACGTACAAGAAGTTTGCTAGAACAAGTCGGTTTAAGCGATGCCAAGCAAAAACGAATTAGTACTTATTCCGGCGGTATGAAACAAAGGCTCGGTATTGCTCAAGCACTCGTTCACCAACCAAGTATTTTATTTTTGGATGAACCTGTTTCCTCACTCGATCCGATTGGGAGAAGAGATGTACTAACTCTAATGGAAGAGCTTAAGGAAAATATGACTATTTTATTTTCAACCCATATTCTTAATGACGCTGATGAGATTAGCGACAGTGTTATCGTATTAAAAGCCGGAAAAGTTGTCGAAGATGGCACGATGGAAAATTTACAGCGGAAGTATACAACGTCTAAAATCACACTTCAATTTGAACGAAATAACAATGATATAGTAAACCAAATTGAACAACTTTCAAAGGTTACTTCCATTGAATCAATCGGACAATACATACACGTCTATGTTAGTGACCTTCATAGTGCTCGCAAGGAAATATTAGAATTTACCCTAAAAAACAATTTGCGGTTAACTGAATTCAGAATAGGACGTGTATCTATGGAAGAGCTGTTCGTAAAGGCGGTGAATTAAATGAGTCAGTGGCTAACTATTTATAAAAAAGAAATGCTCCATTTTTGGCGTAATAAACAACTTATTTGGCTACCTCTCGTCATGATGCTAATTGGCATTATCGATGTGATTACTTATTATTATTTACCCGAAGTCATTGAACTTTCAGGTGGTCTGCCAGATGGTGCCGTTTTCGATGTTCCCGCTATTAAAGGACACGAAGCAATTTTAATGGGCCTCGATCAACTATCCTTAATGGGCTCCTTAGTTATCATCGCCATCTCAATGGGGACCATTGCAAATGAAAGAAATAGTGGACTAGCTGAAATTATGTTAACCAAACCAATTCATCACTTTAACTATGTAACTGCGAAATGGTTCTCTCTGATTACCATTACTATGTTTTCTCTTTGCCTAGCTATTGGTCTTAATTGGTATTATACAAATATTTTGTTCGACACCATTTCTATCAAAGCTCTTTTACAAACGTGTTTATTCTATAGTTTGTGGTTTGTTTTTATCGTCACAATTGCCGTGTTTTTTAACTCTTTTCTAAGTAAATCTGGGCTCGTTTTTGCTTTTACAACACTTACTTTATTTATATTAGCAATCATAAACACTGCCTTTGGACACCGACTTCCTTATTTTCCAAATCAATTATCTAATCACATCGGTTCAATGTTGCTAACGGGAGACATAACTAAACAATTACTTATAACGAGTAGTCTTATCGGCTTCCTAATCCTTGTTTTACTTACTGCTGCAAGCTTTATTTTCAAGCATCATAAATTGTAACTAGCTAACAATATAGACTTCCGTAATTTCAATACCTAATCTCGTTAATTTTTCTTGTAGTAAAGCCAAGAACTGTTCCTTTAGCTCATCCGACACGACACTAGCGTCCTTTTTAAAGGTTTGCTCATAGTTCAATAAAATTAACTTTAAAATCGTTTCACTTTGTAATTGAACAAACTGCTCTACATCTTCGACCTCGAATAAAACCTTTGCCGTATCGACAACTTTATAAAAAAGAATTAAATGAATTAAGATGGTCTTAGTTGGCAATTCAATAGAAAATTTACTTTCAAATGTATTTACCTTTAAAGACATTCGCTTCTTTTTCGTAAAAGGTATGGTATATTTGAGTCCTTCTTGCCGAATGGTTCCTAAATATTTACCAAACAGCAAGATTATTTTTGCTTCATTCGGCTTAACGATGGTTAGACTAGAAGCAATCGTAATAATAAGTAGAGAAAATAAGAAGACGAAGCTAAGCTGAACTTCTACGATATTAAGCAAGACCAAATAAATAAGCAAAATGATTAAAATGATTGAAAATAAGCCATTCCCTGCCCATGCATCTCGTTCAGTTCTCATAATAATACCCTCCTTATCCCTAGTTTGGCCAAGAAAGGGTATTTTTATCAAAATAAACTGGTTTACATATTTGCTTGTACAAAAAATAGTCTTGTCCTTATAAAAATGAAACCAGAAGCTATTCATAAATAGTAAGGTAAGCTGGCGACTCCAAGGGGAAAAGCATGAGTCCGAAGAAGGAAGGCAAGCTAACTTCGGCCTTTGCGGCCAAGGCTTGCACAGCACTTGCCCTGGCGCCCGCTAAAAAGCGTCCAGCTGAAGTTACAACTATCGAATAATCAAGCAAGACGATTTGATAAAAAACCACATATTTAAACAAAAAAATGCTAGTGATGATTCACTAGCACTTCTTTTAATGAGTTTATTTCTGTTTAACCACAATCTCTTCATTTTCTAACACTACAATAACGTCTTCTACTTCATCACTTTCTAAAATTAAGTCAGTTAACTGATCTTCAATATTCGTTTGAATGACGCGACGTAATGGTCTTGCACCGAATCTTGGATCATATGCTAATTCAACGAGTTGCTCTTTAGCTTCTTCTGTTACTTCAATAGTAATAGCATTATTTTCAATTGTATTTTCAAGTTCTGCAATCATTAAATCAGTAATTTCAAGTAAGTTTTCTTTCGACAATTCGTTAAAGCTAATAATCGCATCAAAACGGTTTAAAAATTCCGGTTTGAAATAATCACCTAAAGTTTCAAAGGTTTGGATCGATTCATCTTCTTGCTGGAAGCCGACATTAATTGGTTTAACGCTTGTTCCCGCATTACTTGTCATAATAATCACTGCATCTTTGAAACTCACTTTACGACCGTGAGAATCCGTTAAATGTCCATCCTCCATAATTTGTAAGAACATGTTCTGCACATCAGGATGGGCTTTTTCAATTTCATCAAGTAAAATAATTGAATACGGATTACGACGAATCTTCTCTGTTAATTGACCTGCTTCTTCGTGACCGACATACCCTGGTGGTGAACCGATAATTTTAGAAACAGTATGTCTTTCCATATATTCACTCATATCAAGTCGAACGAGCGAATCACGGTCACCGAATAATTCTTCAGCCAAGACTTTAGATAGTTCTGTTTTACCGACTCCCGTTGGTCCAACGAATAAGAAAGATCCAATTGGGCGATGTTTTGATTTTAGGCCTGCGCGGCTGCGGCGAATCGCTTTGGCAATACTGTCTACTGCTTTATCTTGTCCGATTACTTTGCCGCTTAACTGTTCTGCAAAGTTTTGTAATTTTGCTTGTTCATCTGCTTGCAATTTGGTAACAGGAATACCTGTTTTTTCTTCAACAATTTTCTCAACATCATCTACGCTAACAACTGAACTTACTTCTGTTTCATTATTCGAAGCCTTGTCTAATTGCTTCTGTAATTGAATTTCCTGATAACGTAAATGTGCTGCTAATTCATAGTCTTCTTTTTCTGCGGCAGTCTCTTTTTCCTTAACAACCTCTTCCAATTGCTTCTCTATAGTTGCCGTATCTTGTGATGCATTTGCTAAGTTTAGTCGCGAACCAACTTCATCCATTAAGTCAATCGCTTTATCCGGTAAAAATCTATCTTGAATATAGCGATCTGATAAGGTAACAAAGGATTCGATTACTTCATCTGAATATTCGACTTCATGATACTGTTCATAACGGTCCTTCAATCCTTGTAAGATTAAAATTGCTTCTTCTACAGTTGGTTCTTTAACAATAATCGGTTGGAAACGACGTTCTAAGGCTGCGTCCTTTTCAATTTGACGGTATTCCTTTAATGTTGTCGCACCGATAACTTGGAGTTCACCACGAGCTAGAGCAGGTTTTAAAATGTTACCCGCATCCATTTGTGAACTTTCGGCCGTTCCTGCACCGACTAATAAGTGAACTTCATCGATAAATAAAATTACATCTGGACGTGCTTTCAACTCTTCAATTAATTGTTTCATTCGTTCTTCAAATTGTCCCCGAACACCAGTATTAGCTACGAGTGAAGCTACATCAAGCACATATACTTCTTTATTCATTAATTTAGCCGGAACGTCGCCCTCAATAATCTTAAGTGCTAAACCTTCCGCAAGTGCTGTTTTACCGACACCTGGTTCCCCGATTAAAACAGGGTTATTTTTGTTACGACGATTTAATGTTTCAATGGTACGTTTGATTTCTTCATCACGACCAATAACAGGATCGATTTTACCATTACGAGCTGCGTCGCTAACGTTCGTTCCTAATTCATCAAGCAAACCGCCACCCTTTTGGTTGCCCTGTGTCGTTTTTGTCCTAGCGCCGCTTTGTCCTGCTCCACCCATTTGACCTTGGAAAAACGGATGTGAGAACATATCGCCACTTTGGAAAAAGTCTGTTGGATTACCAAACTGACCTTTTACTTCTTGAAAACAATCTGAACAAACATGTACCTGCTTACGTTCATGGTTCATCTGAACTGTTAAATTTACTGTCGCTCTGTTTACTCCGCACTGTTGGCATTTCATCATTGATTTCCTCCTTTAAAGAATACATTCATATATTGTCTTTAAATTCATTTGTAAGATTTACGTCAAATAGGCTTGTTTTGACTTTGACTTTCTTTGACGTTAATTACATTATATACTGACCTTCTTTGACTTTCAAGTCCTGTGCTCATATTTTTTAAAAAAAATTATAAAAATTCCGTAGTGTCTTTCCTACACTACGGCTTGGTTTAAAATAATATTCCTTCGCTTAACTCTTCAATCATTAGTTCATCTAGGCTCTTAAATTGATAGCCACGTTTTTTTAAAGCGACGATTGCTTTTTCTAATGCAAGCGCATTATCTTCTGATACAGTATGAAGTAATATAATAGCACCCGGATGGACTTGCTTCATAAGTTGATCGTAAGCATATTCCCAGCCCTTTTGCTTATTTACTTCCCAATCCTTAAATGCCAGCGACCAGAAAATATGAATATATCCGAGTTCTTCAATCCATCGGAGAGTTTCTTCATTAAAGGTGCCGCGGGGAGGACGTACATAGACAGTTTCTTTTTGTGAAGTTATTTTTTCAATTGCTTTATCTACTTTTTTTAACTCTTCCTCAATTGCCTTTTTATTCATTTTTGTAAAATCAGGGTGGTGGTAAGAATGATTTCCAATAATATGACCGTCCTCTACCATTTGTTTCACGAGTTCTGGTTCACTTTCAATGTAATGACCTGTAACAAAAAAAGTAGCGGCTACTCGGTGTTTTTTCAAGACAGATAAAATAGATGCTGTATAGCCTTGTTCATATCCATTATCAAAGGTTAAATAAATTTGCTTTTCCTTGGTATCTTGCAGGTAATAAGCTAAATGATTGGCAATCATTTGCTCATACTTGCCTATATCTGGCCGCCTCTCATCCGTCGACGGTTTAAAGCCCCAGCCATATCCCTGCACAGATGGCACTTGAATAAAGAGAAATAGTAAAACGAAGTAGATTATTTTTCGTCCCATGGTCAAATCACTCCTCCTCTTTATATTTGACCATTTGACAAATTTTATGTACAAAAAATCCTCTCATTAATATAGTGCTTGTACAAGAAATAGCGTTACTCTTATGAAAACTAGAAGCTATTCATAAATGGTAATGTAAGCTGGCGACTCTAGCGGGAAAAGCATGAGTCCGAAGACCCCGCAGAGTGTTTTTCTCGACGAGGCCGAGGCCATGCCCACTAAAAAACGTCCAGCTGAAATTACAACTATCGATTAATCAAGCAAGACGATTTGATAAAGAACCTATATAATGAGAGGACTGATCGCTTCTTATAATAATTTATTCTCCGATAAAGTTCGGTTTACGCTTGTTTAAAAAGGCATCGACACCTTCTGCGTGGTCTTTTGTACCGCGCATCTTTAACTGGCCAACTTTTTCCCTTTCTAAAGTGTCACGCAATAAGTCTGCTTTTTGTCCATGTAAAAGCAATTTCGATTCAACCAGTGCTAAAATAGGTGAGGCAGATAATTTTGCTGCTAAATGTTTTGCCGCTTCTAGTGCATCTCCATCAGTCATGACATCGACAAAGCCATAGCGCTTCGCTTCTTCACCCGACACTTGTTCTAAACTCCACATAAACTGTTTGGCAGCATGTACACCTAAACGCTGTTCCAAGAAAAAGTGTGCCCCACAATCTGGGATGAGGCCGATTCCTGCAAATAAGACTCCGAAACGTGCTTGATCATTTGCTACAATATAATCAGCATTTAGGGCAACACTTAAGCCTAAGCCTGCAGCCGAACCATTAACAGCTGAGATAACCATTTTAGGCATTAAATAAAGCTCCATTGCTATATCTGTAACCGTATCCATAAGACCGTTAAATTGTTCAATCTCAGTCATTTTACGCATCATCTGGATATCGCCACCAGCACTAAACGCTTTACCTTCACCTGTTAAAATAAGCACACTATCATCATTGTTTTTTACTGTTTCTAAATGATTCGAAAGTTCATGCAATGTTTCAACATCTAATGCATTATAACTTTCTGGACGATTCAATGTAATAATTGAAACTCCATTTTCACTCGTTAATTTAACTTTTTCCATACAAAGAGCACCCCTTCTATTTAATTGTAAAATGAATGCGTATTCACTACCTCATTATAAACTATTTACAATTGAATGAAAAGGCTTCTCTGCCGGGATATTTTTTTATTTTAGTGTATAGCTTAATGATAGGTGATTTTGGATTGGAATCCAGGCGCCTATTTCCTGTTTCGTTACGTTTTTTATTTTCAAATGGGCATGTGATCCTTTTGAAGCGAGATAAATGTCACCATACACTATTTTCCCTTTTTCTTGCATGGCTGGTACGTAAGCTTCAAGTAGACCTGTTTTTTCTGCCTCTACATTATAGAGATGGTTGAGCTTTGTATTTACTCCCACCCGTGTTTCATAGGCAAGTGGGAAATCCACTTTTTCTTGTAGCTTTTGCAAGATCATTTTTTTAATCATGGATTGATGATCAATTTTATTCGTTAAGGCGCCTTTCACTACTTTATCCGTTTGTTGATTGTAGCTTAACTGTTGTACTCCATTTCCTCCACTGTTGCTCAATTCATTGCTATTTATGTGCATGTAATCCCTTATAATCTTAGTGTCTTCTGATTGATAGTGAAGGGGCCAGCGTCCTAAATAAATGTTAGCGTCATAACCAAATGAAATAGGGGTCGTTTTAATAGTCGATTCATTCAGTATTTTAATTATTTCCGGATTTTCAATATTCACATCTACTTCCTCGAGTAAATCCTTTGTAAAACTATTCGGCTCCACTATTTCAATATCTTCCGCAGTGTTAGCATAGGTGTTTGTCTTTTCAATTGATAGGACGCTATTTGGTAAAGTTAATGATTTATTTTTTGCCTTTTTAGCCAAGAGACCATCAGTTGGTGCTATTAACAAAAGACCATAACAAAATATTACTAGCCACAGCGCTTTACTCATTCGCTTCATATAAAAACCACTCCTTTTTCAATATTATTTGTAGAAGAGCTGTTTTTATACAAAGAAAAACGTTAGTAAACTATTGATCTTGCTAACAGTTTACTAACGGTTTATATCTTACTTATTCAGTTGTTGCTTTCGCTGCTTTCTTTTCGGTAAGAACAGCGTTAATGACCCCACCCGTTGTAATAATAATTCCAGATAAGTAAAACCAAATCATTAATACAATCACTGTTCCTAGACTACCATAAGTTATTGAAAAATTACCAAGCGTTTCAACATAAAATGAAAAGCCATATGATGTTACTTGCCATGCGACTGTCGCAAATAAAGCACCCCATAAAACATAATTTTCCTTTAACTTTTTATTCGGTCCAAATTTATATAGTACATAAAAGATAATAAAGAACATCACGGAAGTAGAGACCCAACGAAGTAAATTC
>Ga0079226_10004341_pt1 | contig 10835 bp, 8 predicted proteins | sample Poulit2014_FD_76345 | JGI IMG/M metagenome (GOLD analysis project Ga0079226, IMG submission 76345) | Agricultural soil microbial communities from Georgia to study Nitrogen management - Poultry litter 2014 | ecosystem: Environmental > Terrestrial > Soil > Agricultural land | place: USA: Georgia...
CGGAAAACGAATTCACTCGACGGAGCTTTCATCAGAACACGTGGAAGAACTCGTTGCACGCGCTCGTCCACTCCCGTTGGGCGATTATCTTTCCCCACGTAGCCAAAGCATGCCGTGGCTCAACTCTGAAGCGGTCCGCGCAGCACTTGCTAGTCGACGCCGCGAAACCATCAACGTCCTACGCACCATCGATGCCGAGCGCAACACTGAGCTTGCCCGCACATTATCTGTTTATTTAAGAAAAGGCGGGCAATTAAAACAAACAGCCGAAGCTTTGAATATTCACCGGCACACCGCACGCAACCGCATTGCTCACATTGAGCAATTGTGCGAGACCGATCTTTCTGAGCCGACCGTTTTTGCTGAGCTCCTTTTCGCCGTCGTCCAAGGTTCAGACTCTGGCTCGGATTAACTGAAGATAAGTTTTGCTGCAACCTCGGTGAATACTTTTACTCCGGCAAGACAATCTTCAGGCGAAGTGTACTCAGCTTCGTTGTGAGAGATTCCGTCTTTGCTAGGTACAAACAGCATTACGGTCGAAACCAAATCTTTCATATTGGTGGAATCGTGACCAGCCACCGTAAAAATTTCTTGGTGCGAAATACCAAGTTCCTCCACTACTTGCCTACTGAGCTCAACCCCGTCTCTAGGATAAGGATTAAGATCCCAATGGTGCGTTTGCTCTTTCAGAATTGACGTCTTGGATTCATCCTCAGCAGCAAGAATTATGGAGTCTAGCTCCTGCTGTGCTGATTCGAGCACTTCTGAGCTTGGTGAGCGTAGATCAACGTTAAACTTCACTTCACGGGCAATTGTTACGGGCGAGTTTGGCTCAAGCGTCAACTGTGAAACCGAGGCCTGCAACTCTCCTGGCTGGTAATTGTCAGTCAACCGTCGTACCGATGCAATAACTAGTGATGCTCCAAAAAGCGCATCCTTACGATCTGCCATGAGAGTTGAGCCAGTATGCCCTTGCTCTCCCTTGACCGTTAGCTGGAATTTACGAGCTCCCCACGTCGCCGTCACTAACCCAATCTGATTTCCTGATTTCTCTAATTCTTTCCCCTGTTCCACATGGATTTCGGCATACTCTGATATTTCTGGCGCCGTTTTCACTGGTCCCCAAGCAGCTTGGGCGATTGCCTCTTTCACTGTGGTTCCAGCAAGATCTGTAGATTGCAATGCCGTCTGGAGTTCCAATTTCCCAGAGAATACTGAGCTGCCCATCATAGATGGCGCGAATCGCGAGCCTTCTTCATTAAACCAATTGATGACGACGAGATTGCGCAAAGGTTTTTCTCCAGTTGAATTGATACGCTCCGCTAATCGTGCAGCGGCATGAGCACCAGCGAGTACTCCATAGGCACCGTCGTACCGTCCGGCAAGGGGCTGGGAGTCTAGGTGAGATCCAAGGCCCACAAAGGGTAACGCTGGATCGAATTCGAAAAGACCAAACTGATTGCCGATTTCATCGTAAGTAACAGTTGCTCCAAGCTCTTTGAGGAGTTCTTCAAACCACTGACGATTCTTTAGGTCTCCGCCACTTGCGGCTTGACGCTCAACTCCGCCTCCGGAAGTTGCACCGTTTGCGCTCAAAGCCTCGAAGTCATTTAAGAAGCGTTCGTTCCAATCCTGATTCATCATTATCCCTTCCATATCTGCAGTTTGAGTCGCGTTTTCTTTAAATCTGGCCATGAACTACTTCGCCCCCGACTAGGGTCGCGACAATGTCGATGTCGCTAATTTTCTGTGCTTCAACATCTAGTGGGCTATCACTCAACACCACCATGTCCGCGAGCTGACCAGGTTTGATTTGTCCCTTCTTCCCAGCCCAACCTGTCGCATAAGCTGAACCAGCTGTATAGGCGTATAAAGCTTCAGCAGCAGAGATTTGTTCATCGGCGCCATAGACTTGCCCGGTTTCAGTCTCACGGCGCACGAAAGCCTCAATGACTTTCAGTGGCGAGCCATTGGCAACTGGGCGGTCTGAACTTCCTGGCAAAACCATCCCTGCATCGAGTAAGCGCTTTGCTGGATAGGACAAATTAGTTCGATTCTCACCGATCTTGGCTGCCATAGAGTCACCGAATTCCCGTATAAAACGAGGTTGTGGTACCAAAATGATTCCATGCTCTGCCATCTTCTTCACCTGGGAATCCTGCACCACACCACCATGTTCAATACGGTGCGGCATATCCGGCTTTCCAAAGCGACAAGTTGCTTCACTGATGATCTCAATTGCAAATTCCACCGCAGCATCACCAATCGCATGCAGAGCTAACGACCAGCCGACCGACGCCGCTTTAAGAGCCTGAGATTTCATCTCATCCACATCACCTTGGAAGTACCCATGGTGAGAACAACACTGATAATCCTCACTCATTGCAGCAGTAGTTCCTAAAAGTGAGCCGTCTGTAAAAATCTTGGTCGGCCCCATCTGGAGCCATTCATTGCCAAACCCAGTGCGTAGGCCTGTATCAATACCGAATGCAGCCCCTTCGCTTTGATGCCCTTCTAAGACATGCAGGGCATCAATAGTCGGCATCAACTGCATCCGAGTAAGCAAATGTGCTTCTTGGTAAGCAGCAATTTCTCGCGGAGTGTGACCAATCCATCCGCCCGCAACTCCTGCATCTGTCACCGAGGTAAGTCCTTCAGCAACATAGTGAGTACTTGCTCTCTCGAGAGCTTTCACAACATCAGCCGTTGCTTCTGGCTGAAGAATATCCTGAATGATACGCATGGCGTTTTCATCCAAAAGTCCCGTGGCTTTGCCATCATCACCAGTGACAATCTCGCCGCCATCGATTACTTGCGGGGCAGATGGATCAACGCCTGCAATTTCCAGGGCTCTGGTGTTGACCGTATATGCATGCCCAGAGTTGTGCTTTATGAGTAGCGGCCGCCCGCCCGTAGCCTCATCAAGTTTTTGAATGTCCAATTTGGCACCTGCGAGATAATTCGGGTTGAACCCTGAGGCAATCACCCAATCTTCTGCAGCGTTTGTAAAATTAAGAGTTTCGTCTTTGGGCGATTTTGCAATGGCTTCGTACACGCCTTCTGGCGTGGTCTCCTGCGCCAAGTCTATTTCGAGAAGCGTTTGCCCAAACCACACTGTATGGGCATGCACATCATTAAATCCTGGCACGATAACGGCACCTCCGGCATCAATCCTTTTAGCATGACCGAACTGGCGAGCAGCCTCATCTAGCGCAATAATCTTCCCGCCGAGAATAGCTACTGCTTCAGCACTAGAGTTTTGCGGATCTTGGGTTAAAAATTGTGCATTATCAATAATGGTGATGGGTGATTGTTTTAGGGATGCTTGCATCAAGACTCTAAACCTCAGCTTTTGTTTGTGATCTAGAGCTCAAAGTAGTCTCCGTGCGACACAGATTGGGCTTTTTCTCGAGAATACGTAAATTCTCCAACTAATCAGCGCTATCGTTGTGCATATGCACCAAAGTAAATGGAATGACCTAATCGCTCAAGCTTTAAATGACATTCCGCAGATTGTCGAAGACTTTCTCCAAGAGTTCAACGAAGTTGGCCCTTACGGCGATTCTGGGATTTCCAATTCCGAAATTCGGGCAACCGCTTTTGAAGTATTGACGTTACTTTTACGCGCAACAACCTCTGCCGAAGAACAGACAAACTTAAAAGAACACGCTGAAAAATTCGGGCATCGCCGAGCCCGACAAGGAATTGACCTACCGCTTCTGGTAGACGCTATCCATCTGGACTTCAAAATAATTTGGAATCACCTAAGAAAGATCGCCGGTGATGAATCACTTCCCGTGTTAATTGAACACGTGGAGAAGCTAAATTACGTCGTGACTGAATACGCTTTCTACGTACGCGCTTCATTCCAACGTGAAGAAGCTCGCACAGCCCAAGACTTCCGCATAGTTAACGCCCGTTACCTAGACCGCTTGTTTTCTTCCGATTCCCTCGGCGAGCGCGGCCTCACCGAGATTTCACATGTCCTTGACATCGAAGAATTTACACAGTGCGAAGTGGTGGTCTTCCACCCAACCATCGCTGACGAAGCTCACTCAGCACTAGAAGAAATATCCGCATCAGGCAGAATCTTTTGCCAAAGCTACGGAACTAGTTATGCCGCCTTTTGGAAAACACTTGACCCCGAAGTCGAGAAGCATATACAGACAGTTAAGCATCTTCCTGGCATCCGTTTTGAGACTGTTGTTGGCCTTGCTGAAGTCCGACAAGCAGTTCGCGCTTCCTCAGTAGTATTTAATTCCTATGGATGCCCTAAACTCCTTGAGCCAATCGCCAACGTAATGTGGGCAGTCGCACGCAGAGCTTTAGCTTCCGTATATGGGCGTCGCATCGAAGAAATTTCCGACTATGTAAAAACTCTGCAAGACAGTGGTGATCCGATTCTTGCCACCGTTGATGCCTACCTCAAAACCGGCTCCATCAAACAAACCGCCCAGCAGTCGTTTTGCCATCGCAACACTGTCATCAACCGAATTAAACAATTCTCCACCTATTCTGGACTAGACATCACTGTCCCCAAACAAGCCGCGCTTGCTTTAGTTGCGCTCTCCTCACACCAGTAAACATGTGCATTAGCACAAAATTAACGCCTTGAAATTTGCTGTTTCCCCGCTTTTAATCCAATCTCTTGAAACCCACGTCACAATTACTAGAGAGTTGAGACATAAACAATCAACATTCGAACCACACAAGGGGATCACACAGTGACTTCATCGACAAACCATCATTCGGGTTCGAGCCCGACTTCACCGGCCGATCTCAAGGAACAAATTGCCCAAGGTGCGGAAGTTGAGGTTGATCCCAAAGAGGTCGGCCGCATTGCTCGCGCAGCCTTCGTCGGAACTGCCCTTGAGTGGTATGACTTCTTCCTCTTCGGCACTGCTTCCGCGCTAGTCTTCAATCACCTCTTTTTCGCGGGAGTCGGTGGAGCAAATGCAACATTGGCCGCGTTCGCTACTTTCGGTGTTGGCTTTTTGGCTCGCCCACTGGGCGCAGTTCTGTTCGGACAGATCGGTGATAAGTATGGACGCCGTCCGGCTCTAATTCTTTCTATTGTTGTAATCGGTGTAGCTACAGGTGTCATTGGTCTTCTGCCTACTTATGGTTCCATTGGGGTTTGGGCTCCAGTCATGCTTACGGTTCTCCGCCTGTTACAGGGCGTTGCTGTCGGCGGCGAGTGGGGCGGTGCCACAACCATGGCTATTGAACACGCTCCAGAAGAAAAGCGCGGACGTTACGCAGCATTGGTGCAAATCGGATCTCCAGTTGGCACATTGCTTTCCTCAGGTATCTTCGCGCTAATCCTCATGCTTCCAGAAGAGTCAGTGGATTCATGGGGCTGGCGAATTCCATTCCTCATCGCTTTCCCATTTCTTGGCGTCGCGCTGTGGATTCGTATGAAGGTCGAAGAATCCCCAGTTTTCGAAGCACTCAGCGCAGTCGAAGAGGACGACAAGAAGAAGGGATCACTCAAGGATCTCTTCCGTGATTACCTGCCGCAATTAGCGCTTGCGACCGCAGCTGCATTGCTGGGCATCGGCGGATTCTTCGTAATGAGTACTTATGTGCTGAGTTACGCTACTGAGTCTTTGGGACTCGACCGCCAAATGGTTGTCAACGCAACTCTGCTGGGAGCTATCTGCCAGATCTTCATTAATCTCTTTTTCGGCCGCTTAGGAGAGAAATTTGGTCCGGGCCGAATTATCGGTTGGGGTGGCGTTGCCACTGCTCTGCTCTCTTGGCCAATCTGGAGCATGATTGATTCTGGAAACGCTATCGCCTTAACCTTCGCAGTGTGCCTTGGAATCTCCGCTGTAACCGTGACCTACTCAGTGTCTGGTGTGCTCTTGTCTGAGCTCTTCCCCGCTGAAATGCGATACTCCGGCGTCGCCATCGGCGCCAATATCGCCGGCGCAATCTCGGGCCTACTCCCATTCTTAGCAACGTGGATGAACTCCACCAATGAGCAGCCAAGTTCTATCCCAGGCATTGTCATCTTGATTATCGTTGCGCTTATTACTGCAGTCGGCGGATTCGTCGGTGAAAAATACCGCCTTAAAGATAACGTCGTGCGCCAAGAAACTTAATCTGCCAGGCACTCTTGCTCCTAAAATTCTGAGTTCTATTGAAATTTGAAAGGCCTTATCAATGTCTTCCACCAGCAGCACCATGCACGTTGGACAAGCCATCGTGTCAGCACTGCAAGCCCACGCTGTAAAGAGAGTTTTCGAAGTCCCAGGTGAAAGCTTTCTCCCAGTGCTTGATGGGCTGTATAAGACCGATATTGAAACTATTGTCTGTCGTCATGAAGGCGGCGCCACCTACATGGCTGAGGCTCATGGGAAGCTGACAAATACACCCGGTGTAGCCATGGTTACCCGTGGCCCTGGTGCAGCAAATGCCTTCGTAGGTATTCACACAGCGTGGCAGGATGCCACACCACTGGTGCTGTTTGTCGGATTGATTCCAAACTCTGACCGGGACCGGGAATCTTTCCAGGAATTCGATCCGAAGGCTTGGTTTGGTTCTCAGACAAAGCGGGTCTTTGTCCTCGATGACCCAACACGCACGCAGGAAATTGTTGCCCAAGCTTTCCACTCGGCGACTTCGGGACGACCAGGCCCAGTAGTCATTGGACTTCCAGAAGATGTCCTATATGAACCGTTCGACGGCATAGAAGCAGCACCGATTCCAGTAAGCAGTGGCGCGGTATCCACCGCAGACATTGAATTCTTGCAACGAGAATTGGACAACTCCCAACGACCAGTGCTCTATATTGGTGGCCCAGGTTGGACGCCAGAATCAGCACTGGCGTTAACTAATTTTGCGGAGAGTAACAAGATTCCGGTTCTCCATGATTGGCGGGTTTCAGACCGCGTTGCCTTCAATAGCCCAGCAAACGCAGGGTGGCTGGGCTACGGCCGCTCCGATGCCGCCGCTGAGCTTTTCGAGAACGCAGACTTAGTCATTGGTATCGGCGCGCTGTTTACTGATGTACCAACCGACGGATATAAGTTGCGCCAGTCTCCTGCTGCGAAGAATATCTTTATCAACATCGACACATCACTCCAAGGAAATTCCGGTCCAGTGACTCACCATATCGTAGCTAATCCAACCGAATTTGTGGCTTCTCTTCCTGCTCTTTCACTCGACAGTGATTCCTCCCGCGCTGGGCGGTTCGAAAAAGCTCGAGCAGACCATGCTGAATTCTCCACGCCCGATACTAAATCACCGTTGCGGGACACAAAAGAAGGGACAGTAAATTTGGAGGTGTTGTTTGAACAGCTCCAAAAACAATTAGATGAGTCAGCTTTGTTTACTTTCGGCGCAGGTAATCACTGCATCTGGGCACAGCGTTATCTGCCTACTCAGGAGTATCCTTCACAGCTCAGCGTAAAGAACGGCTCAATGGGCTATAGCGTTCCAGCAGCTGTTGCTTCTGCGCTAGAGGATCCTTCGCGTACTGTGGTTACGATCGCAGGTGACGGTGAGTTTTTAATGAATTCTCAAGAACTAGCAACCGCTGTTCAATATGATGCACCAATCTTGGTCATTGTGGTATCCAATGGAGAATTCAGCACCATCCGCGATCACCAAGAAAACCACTTCCCTCGCCGCATTTCCGGTACACAGATTAAGAACCCAGACTTCGCGATCGTTGCTGAAGGCTACGGGGCTTGCGGACAAACTGTTTGCTCAAATAGTGAGGTCGAATCTGCTATCGAGCACGCGCTCAAAGTAGTTAAGAAAGAGAAGCGTTCAGCACTGATTAATGTAATCACAGACAAACATTTCTCACTTCCTGCAAATTAAGTCCTGGTGAGTAGGCGAAGAGAGGACTTCGCACGCGAAACTTCCCCAAGCACTCGCAATCATTGCTTCTGGGACTTGGGGTAGTAGCGCCCTCACCCGCAGAGATAACTTAGGTTATCTCTGCAAGAAGATGTCCGGAATCGATTTCCCAAGCTTCGCAAGTTCGTTGTTGATCTTCGAAACCAACTTCTTTGCATTCTGGTATTGAGTAGACTCAGTACCGTAACGATCTTCAATATCTTGTAGGCGTTCATCGAATGAAACTCGCTGTCCCGAGCCATTCACACTCATATCTGCAATGTTCAAGATAAGCAGTTCATGAGTAATTTCTTCCACGTGTGGATTCCCATGTCTATAGACTTCTTGTGCATACTTAAATCCCATAGGGTCGAGTATCGTTCCTCCGACCTTTTCATGCTGTTGTTGGTTAGATGAGTACTCATATCCGATGTCATGCACGAAACCTAAGACAAACATTTCTCGCGATTTAGAATCTGGCCAACCAAATAACGATTCTGAAAGCTCAGCACACACTCTCCCTACTTCTCGGACATGCAGGAGACGGTTGTCATCGATGCCAATAAACTCTCTTTGATGGGTGCTCATGATATCCGTTTCTCTCCGGTGCTAAAGAAATGCAACAAATCCGAAATTCTCCGTCTTTGTGAATCCGCCATTCCAGTTGACATCAATTCGGAGAACGGAACCCAAGCGTAGCTTATTGACTCGTGGTCAATTTCGACATTTGAATCAGCAGATTTCCCAAGAAAAACGACTGTAAATTCCTGCCGAACTTCGCCGTCCGAATATTCGATCTTCACTTCAGGGTTGGTATATGTCCCGAGTACATCTGTGATTTCAACTTGAAGTCCAGTTTCTTCTTGCATTTCCCTTACCGCACAATTTGGCAAGCTTTCTCCGAAATCGAGTGTCCCACCAGGAAGCGTCCAATTGCCACTGTCTGCACGCTGAACCATGAGGAGACGGTCATCCTCGCAAACCGCTACCGCTGCGGCTGGTCTGATTGAGTTTGCCTCTGGTGCCTTCGGATCTTCAAAATAATCGCGTCTTAGGGTCTTCAGCTGCTCTTTCATCCAAATCTCAATCTGCGGACTTATTTCGATTAAGTGCTTGTCGTTTATCGATGGAAGCTTGATGAATAAAATTTCAGTTCCCCGCTTCGACTTCTGCACATATTTAGTATCGGGCTTAATAACAAAGAAGTCACCAGCTTTGAAGTCAAATTCTTTGCCGGTGTCCAAATCTCTATATCTAGTCCATCCTGAAATCATGTACTGAAATTCCGTAGCTTCGTCGTGGAAGTGAGGAGGCTCCACCGATTCGGATTCATACCGAGTGATACCGATTTCTAAATCTACATTGGGAAAATACTCCAGAGCCTGAGGCCGCGCAAGATTCCCTACTAGGTACTGACGCGTCGTGCCTTCGAGCGCTTTGTTTATCTCAGCGTTTGAAATGCTTTCAATCATTCTTGTTCACCATTTTCCGAGTTGTTCTGTTGAGCCTCAGAGTCTTATTCACCAGTGTAACGACACCTACAAATACCAGTGCCAAAAGTACGCTGGCTATACAAAGGACTAAGACCATCAACGAACTCGGTACATGATCTTGTTCATTCAACCCGATAATCGACATTGAATAGAACGAAATAATTAATGTTGGCGCAAAAAAGATTGCACTAGCAATTGTCAGGAAGGTATTCGTTCTTTGCGCAGCTTCAACATTCTTTTGATCAGCTACAGCTTGAACCGACTGGGCGGTGTTGGCAAGCAACTCTGAAGCGCGGTAAAGCATCATTCTGCCATCATTTATCATGCGATTAAGCTCCTCCAACCGCTTGGTTGCCATCTCGAGCAGTTCCGGATTTTCCAAAAAGATCTGGTTGCGCTTTGTCCTACGTTCAAGATTCCTAGAGGCCAAAGAGGCTGTAGTAATAAACTGTGAGAGGATTCCAATCTCCTTTTGTGCAATTCCTAGCCTGCGCGCAGCTACGTCAGAGTCCCCGCTGGTTACAATTTGAAAAGGTTGATTCTCCCAAAGCTCAAACTCGATCCTCCAGTTTTCTAGATTGTATTGCTCATACTTAATTGGAATCTCCACTGCTTCGAGGAGGTTTCCAACATCGCTCTTTCGCAGGTAATATTCGGAACCCCTATTGAGCCAAATGCAGTAATGTGGCCACCTTAGATTCTGTTTTTGGTCCACATCAAGTGGCTCATAAAGGGTGATCGTTCCGTTGGGTAGCTGAAATATTCGACACCACCGGTGCAGGGACCTAAGCGGTTCATCCGGATTCCCAGACCGCGCTGGCAAGTTTTGGGCTAAAAGGTCCACACTAGGAATGCTGTTTCCCTGCTTGTCCAATAATTGAGCATCACTCCTATTGGCTGACACTCTTTGAATCATCGTGCTGACAGATTCCACCAGCTGCTTCGCTAACGACTCTTCGACTAGATGTGAAAGCGTGGCGACGGCTTCCTCAAAATGGTGAGCATTCAGCGCGACTTCGATTTCATACGCAAGCACGTCGTCCCATATCTCAACTGTTTTTTCCTGCGCTTCATCAAGATCAATCGTCGATTCGCCGGTCGCGGTATCTTGGAACTCAACAAGTTGATTCTCGAACTCTATCTGACGTTTATGCCACCCTGAAGCAATAATCCTTTGATTCCCGCCGGAATACTCAACCTTCGCCAAAAAGCTTAAGCCTTCGTCCCAAAGTTCTGGCTTATCTTTGTATACACGGCTATATTCACTCATCTTAGCCCTCTTTCATCGCCAATCTCACAGTTCGATAGTACTGATGACTGGCTTTCTTCGATTCGATATAAAAGCAAACTTCTAACGAACAGTTAAATCAGCATCGCGACAGACAGCAGCACAACCACCGGTGCCAAGATACATCCCAGGATAATGAAGGTTGACCATTTGATATCCACCCCGGCGCGGCGTAGTTGGTCGTGCCATAGTAGCGTCGCCAA
>Ga0079226_10004342_pt1 | contig 10834 bp, 8 predicted proteins | sample Poulit2014_FD_76345 | JGI IMG/M metagenome (GOLD analysis project Ga0079226, IMG submission 76345) | Agricultural soil microbial communities from Georgia to study Nitrogen management - Poultry litter 2014 | ecosystem: Environmental > Terrestrial > Soil > Agricultural land | place: USA: Georgia...
CCTCTTCTTCTTTAGTTAGTCCTCCCTCAATTAATAAAGAATTAAACATTTTTATAGAGGCAAGTGGTGTTCTAATTTGATGAGAAATGTCCGTTACTAAAGATTTAACTTTCTCCTTTTCAATATTTATGCTATCCATATTTAATTGTAATCTTCTAGACATTTGAGCAAATTGAGATTCTAGTCTGGATAATATTCCTTCCTCGTCAATATTTGATATAGTTGAAAAATCTCCATCCATAATCCTATCTATATCAAAAGACACTTTTTCTAATTTTTTCATTATATATTTTAGTACACGTATAAATAAAACAATATTTAATATTAAAATTAAAAATATAATAATTGTATTCCTTAATATAAAATTAGAAATTAAACCTTCATTAAGTTTTACATTGTAGTTTTGTAATTGTTTTATAAAAAAATAATTATTTAAAACTACAATAGAAGATATAAAAATAAGACTTATCAATAAAATAATAAATGCTCTTTTAATTACAGGATCCTTTCTAAGTATCATTCTCCAAAGCACCTCTCATTCCAAATATATCCTATACCTCTTATAGTTTTTATATATCTAGGTTCTGAAGGATTGTCTTCAACTTTTTCTCTAAGTCTTCTAATATTTACTGGGAGAGTACTTTCATCTAAAAAATCTCCTTCTAAATCCCATAACTGGCTAAAAAACTGTTCCTTTGTAATTACCTGTTGAGGATTATCAATAAAGTATTTAAACAATTTAAGTTCTGTTTTAGATAAAAGAACTTCTTCATTATTTTTATATACTTCCATGGTCTTTGGATAGTAAATTATGTCTCCGCACTGAATTTTTTTATATCCGCCTTTATTTATTCTTCTCCTTAAAACTGCATTAACTTTAGATATAAGAACAGCTAAACTAAAAGGCTTCGTTATATAATCATCGGCCCCTAAATCATAACCTGTAACTATATCTACTTCTTGAACACAAGCTGTGAGAAAGATAATTAAAACATCTGATGTTTTTCTTATTTCCTTACAAAACTGAAAACCATCTCCATCTGGTAAGCCTACATCAAGTATTATTAGGTTAATATCTTTCTCCTTAAATATATCTCTACCTCCCTTAAGGGAGTCTGCTGAATAAACTTTATATCCTTCTTTTTCTAATTTAAAGCTAATACCCCTATTTAAAGATTCATCGTCTTCTATTAACAAAATATTAGTTTTATTTTCCATAATCATTATCCTTTCCTATTCATAAGTATATTATATAACAAAAATCCTTCTCATAAATCATAACCCCCTATTGTTATAACATAATATTTTATGGTACTATATCTATATAATACCTAAAGGTATAATATTATATAAACCTCGGTATAAATTTCCATGTATAAGGGAGGAATTCGATGGTTAATAAAAAAGTACTAATACTTGTAATTATTTTGTTAATAGGCCTTGGCATAATTTATAACACATCTAAACCAACTTTAAAGGAACATAGACTAGATGAGCTAAATATAAATGTACATATTAATGAAGATGGTAGTGCTAAAATTATAGAAAAAAGGAAGGCTCATTTAGTTGAGGGAACGGAAAATTTTATAATTATAGAGAATTTAGGAGAATCAGAAATTAAAGATTTTGTAGTCAAGGAAAATGGAATTATTTATGAATATGATGATGATTGGAATGTTTATGCTTCTCAGAGAGAAAAAACTAATAAGAATGGTATAGTTAAAACCCCCTATGGTTATGAATTATGTTGGGGCATTGGAAAATATGGTGAACATAATTATGAAATTGAATATACAGTTACTGATTTTATAAGGCAATATGAAGATAAACAGGGAATATTTTGGAGGTTTATAAATGACCAAACCAATATCCCTCCTAGGAATGTGTCAGTAACAATTGAAAGTGATAATAGGTTTGTAAATGAGAATTCAAATATTTGGGCTTTTGGATATAAAGGTGATATACATTTTAGGGACGGAAAAATAGTTGCCACTAATTCTAAAGCTTTTAATGATTCTAATTACTTAACTATATTAGTTGAACTTAAAGAAACTATGTTTGAAACAAATTCAATAGTAGATAAAAGCTTTGAAGAAGTTAAGGAAAAGGCTTTTGAAGGTAGCGATTATAGCCTTTATTCCCCTGCTCCTTCCTCAGGCTTAAGTTCTTTTTCAGACAAGTTAGCTAAAATATTCTTCAATAATATTCTTTTAATAATAATTCTCTTTAGGGTGATTATATCTTTTTTTAATAAAGGGAAAGCATTGACCCGTAAAAAAGTAACAAAATCTAGGAGATATAAACGACAATTCAAGGGTGAACATTGCAAAGAATTTCCTTTCAAGGATAACCCTACTAGTGTATTCTACATCTTATATGAAATGGGTCTATCTAAACCTGAAGATTTAATGACAGCCTTTATATTAAAATGGATTAACCAGGGTTGGATAGAAGTTGTAAATGTGGAAACCGGCATATTTTTTAAAAAAGAAGAGTCCGCTCTTAAACTTATAGAACCTGCTTTGGAAACAATTACTTTAGAGGGAAAATTCTATTCTGCCATGGAAACAGCTACAGATGATAATTTTATATTAAGAAAAAAAGCCCTTAGCAAATGGATTAAAAAAGACTATAGTAATTACGCTACTATGAAAGTATGGGAAACAAGAATATTAGAGGATTCCTTAATCAAATTAAGGGATAAGAAATATATAACCTTTGAAGAAATAGGCTCTTTTACCTCAACTAAAATTGATTCTCAGTTTACACATAAGGGAATGGACGTGGAAAATACTATACATAGGTTTATAAATTATCTATATGACTTTTCATCATTAAACCAAGATAGAACAACAAATGTAGAAAATTTAGATGACCTAATGATATGGGCTGGACTACTTGGCATGACAGAAGTTCTTTCTAAAGAAATTAAAAAAATTTATCCAGATTATGAGTCTGAAAGCATATATGGGAAACATGGAATTCATATAGTTAAATCCCTTACTGAAAATGCACATAAGGCTGTTAAAAATACAATTCCAATCCGTGGCCCACGGGGCCCTAGGCCACATGATAGAGGTTACCATAGACACTGGGACGATTTTGATAATTTTGGTAATGGTAGTAGTGGTAGTAGTGGCAGTAGTGGTGGCGGTGGCAGCAGTAGTAGGGGAGGTGGCGGAGGCTCCTCTGGCGGTGGCAGTGGTGGTGGAACAAGATAATATTAAGTAAAAAAAGAAGGTAAATAAATTATAATTTATTTACCTTCTTTTAGTTAAAAGTCCCTTATATAGGACCTATAATAGGTTATCTTCTCATATCCTAATTTAGTATATACCCTCTCTCCAGCAGCAGAAGCCTGGAGAATCACCACAGGACTACCTGCATCAAAGCCTGCATTTGTCGATTCCTGTACTATATAGCTTCCTAGTCCTAAACCCCTTCCACTTTCAATAGTTCCAACATAATAAATTCCTGATACATCTCCTGAGATTACAGTAATTGCTGCTGACATAGGTTTATGACCTTCATATATTAAAAAAGACTTTACATTAGGTGCACACAATGTAGCTTTTGTACTAAACATTCTTTGTCCAACTTCATCTGATTTATCAAAAGCGTCTTTCGTTACAGAAATAAAATCCTTAATCTCTTCATCTGTTTTAACTGTTTTTATCTCAAAACCAGATGGTAAATCTACTGTTTCTATTCTATTTGTCATTATCATTCCTGCAGAGCCTGGTTGTCTCTTCGGTTCTAATCCTTTTTCTTTTAAAATTTTTTCTAGATTATAATCTTCATGAGCCCTTACCCACACTGAATAATTACGTTTTAAGGGACTGAAAAATTCTTCCGCTTTACTAAACATTTCTTCAGCATATTTATCATTTAAACAAAGAGCTCCATTAAGATGTCCATCTTCATTATCTATCCCAATAGTATATATTATATAATTGTCAGTCTCATATAATTTACCACCTTCAATATTTTCAACTCTATGTTTAATAGAGTCTGCTAAATTTTTATCCGCCAATTTTAATAAGTATTTTTGATCTTTTTCCTCCATGTTTAGCCTCCAATATTATTTATTATAATGATAAACTTGATCTATTACTTTAAATCCTTACTTTTCATATATTTTTCCCGCTTTAAAATTATTATATTGAAGATATGCATCCTTTTTTTCATTTAAAATACCCAGCCCATCTTGATTAATTTCTCTAATCATTTAATTCCCCTGTTAATTGAATTATCTCATCTATTATATTACCTATATGTTCAATAGTATTTAGTAAAGGTTTATCTGTAGTTATATCCACCCCAGCCATCTTAGCTAATTCTACTGGTGTTTTCGTTCCTCCAGCCTTTAAGACTTCTTTCCAATCATCTAATGTTTTTTGCCCTTCGGTTAATACTCTCTTACTTACTTCAGTAGCTATAGTAAGGCCTGCACTATAAGTATATGAATATAGTCCCATATAATAATGGGGCTGTCTCATCCATGTTAATTCTGCACCTTCGTTAATTTCTACAGCATCTCCCCAGAATTCTTCTAATATTTCTCTCTTTATTTTATTCAATAAAGGTGCTTGTACTGAACCACCAGAATCTATTATCTTATATACTTCTCTTTGATAAGCTGCTTCTAATAAATGGGTTACAAAATTATGATAGTAAGTATTAGATATAATTGATGATAAAACCCATCTTTTCATTCTTTTATCATCAGTATTTTTCATTAAATAATTTGCCATTAACATTTCATTCATAGTTGACGGTGATTCTATGAAATAAAGGGATGGCCTGGTATCAAATATATTTTGATGTTTATGCGCTAAATAAAAATGGCCTGCATGGCCAAGCTCATGGCCCAATGTGAATACTTCTCGCATTGCTCCAGTCCAAGAAATTAAAATATATGGGTGACTACCATAAGGGCTTGCACAAAATGCTCCTGTTGATTTACCTTTGTTTTGAGCAAAATCTATCCATCTTTCATTAAAAGCTCTTTTAATCATTTCTAGGTAGTCTTTGCCTAATACTCCTAGTGCACCATTTATATATTTTTTTGATTCTTCAACTGATACCTTTGGTTCAAAATCAGGGTCTATTACCAATTTTAAATCAGCAAAAGTCATCTTTTCTAAACCATGAACCTTTTGAATTAATTTAGCATATTTTCTCATATGAGGTGCTAAATATTTCATAATTAAATCTATCTGCCTATTATATAATTCTCTATCTATTTCTTGGGGGAATAATAAACTATCAATTACGGAATCAAATCCTCTTAAACTTGCTATAGTTTTTTCTTTTTGTACCTGAATTTGATAAGCTGTTGCTATTGTATTTTCATACTCTCTTAATTTTTTAGAAAAGGCATTGAAAGCTGTATGCCTTATTTTTGTATCTGTTTCATATTCCCATTTTCCTTCAAACAATGTAAAACTTAAAGGATATTCTTTCCCATCCACTTTAAATGTACCAAAGTCCATATCTGCTAACTTAGAAGCATTATAAACTTCATAGGGAGCTTCTAAAGTATTTGAAAGAGCTGATAAAGTTCTCTCTACTTCTGGGTGAAGAGCATATTCCTTTTTCCTCATTATTTCTTTTAAGTAATTATAATTTTCTTTCGATTCTTCCATAGCCTTTTTTATAACTTCTTCATTGGCTTCTATTATTTCTGATTCTATAAAGCTGGTTTTACTATTCAGATTAGAAGCTAAATTCATAAATTTAAATTGTCTTTCTTTATTTTCTGTATTTGTTTGATCCACTTCTACTGCAAGAAAAGAATAGTTTCCTGCAAGCGTAACTAGTTCAGCTAATGTCTTATATTCATCTAAACATTTATTAATATTTCTAGCAATATTTAATTTTCCCTTAAATTTCTTTTCAATATCATCTGTAAGTTTCTCTATCTTATTTATTGTCTCCTTAAACTCTTCCTCGGTTTTAAAAATTGCCATTAGATCCCAAGTTAAATTTTCATCTACATCTTTTCTTTCTAGTAATTCTTTAGCCATTTTAATTCCTCCCTTTTCTAAAAAATTGCGCCTATTAATACGGCTAGTGGACATATTTCTGGGCACATTTATTTAACTAGTCGTATTTTTTTAGCCTATATCAAGTACTTCTGCCTCTCCTATTTTTATTAGCTTTGCCTTCATTAATAAGAGAATTTAGAATGTATAAAGCTCTATTTTTTGAAACCTTTACAATTTTTCTACTTCTTATCGAATCAAATCACCTTTTTTCCAAAACTTTAACCACAATCTCCTTATTATTAAATTCTCCATTATCTTTCCGATTTCCTTCTTTCATAGTACTTATTAGACTCATAAATTTTATTTTTTTCACTTGTTCTATAATTTGATACCCGAAAGTTATCACCTATTTCTTGAAAAATAGACTTTTCAATACCAATTTCCTACACCTATCAATCATCATTTATGTATATATTTTATATTATACCATCTTCATAATCTAAAAAATTAAAACTATTCTGCAAATTAAAAAATCATAAATACTCAATGCAAACATTTTCATAATATGATAATATAGATATGGAAGATTTCTCAGATTTTAAACAGTTTGTGACATAATAAACAAAGTATATCTAAATTGTTAAAAGTCACTTAATATTTTACACAAGGAGGAATATTTAATGATTATTGGAGTGCCAAAGGAAATTAAAGAACAAGAAGACAGAATTGCTGTTACACCTGCTGGGGTTGATGCTTTTGTTAGAGCTGGTCATAGGGTTTTAGTAGAGGCCAATGCAGGTATGGGGGCTAGTTTCACTGACGAAGAATACTCAAACCTAGGTGCAGAAATTGTATCGGACGCTTCTAAAGTATGGGAAGAAGCAGATATGATTATGAAGGTTAAAGAACCACTAAAATCAGAGTATAAGTACTTTAGAAAAGATTTAATTATTTTTACTTACTTACATTTAGCAGCAGAAGAAGAATTAACAAAAGCCTTAATGGAGGCTGGAACAATTGCATTAGCCTATGAAACTGTAGAAAATCCAGATAGGTCCTTACCTCTTCTTACACCTATGAGTGAAGTGGCCGGACGTATGGCTGTACAACAAGGTTCTATTCACTTAGAAAAAACTCGTGGAGGAAAAGGTCTTTTAATAGATGGGGTACCAGGAGTTCCTCCTGCACATGTAGCAGTTGTAGGTGCTGGAATTGTAGGTACTGGAGCTATTAGAAGAGCTGTTGGTTTAGGAGCAAGAGTTACAGTCCTTGATATAAATACGGACAGACTTCGCTATTTAAATGAAGTATTTATGGGAAGAATAGAAACTTTATATTCAAACAACTATAATTTAACAAATGCTATTAAAACAGCTGATTTAGTAATAGGGGCCGTTCTAATTCCAGGAGCTAAGGCACCAAAATTAGTTACAGAAGAAATGGTTAAACTTATGGAACCAGGAAGTGTTCTAGTAGACGTAGCCATTGACCAAGGTGGATGTATTGAAACTACACATCCTACAACTCATTCTGATCCAATATTTATGAAGCATGATGTAGTTCATTATGCAGTAGCAAATATTCCAGGGGCAGTTCCAAAAACATCAACATTAGCCCTTACAAATGTTACTTTGCCATATGCCCTTAGAATTGCAAACAAAGGGTGGAGACAAGCTCTAATAGATGAAGAACCATTGAAGAAGGGTGCAAATATATTAGAAGGCAAATTAGTTTATAAAGCTGTAGCAGAAGCTTTTGATCTACCTTATACACCAGTAGAAGATGTATTAAGATAATAAATAATTTTAAAAAGATAGCCTTTAAATTTAGGCTATCTTTTTTATTAACATTTCCATGCTTTTAAAACAAATATTTGAGTAAAATATATTATAATAAATAAAGAAATTGAGTTACAAGAAAAAATTTATAAATTTATGAATTACCTTAAAAATGCTTCATCATTACATGAGAATGAAGATACAAATAACGTAATCTAAAAATGTACTACTGCAGATTAAAATACTACTAATTTATAAAATATAATACTACATATATCTTACTACAAAGTTACAATCTAACTTTATTTAAATTACAATTTTATAAGATATCAACATAAAAAATTGCCAACAGAAAACAACTAATGTTGTAAACCGTTGGCAACTATATATTATTTTTGTAAGGTTGTATTTTACATAGTTTGTAATCTTTTAAAAGACTACATCATTGGCATTCCGCCACCCATTCCAGCCATATTTGGATCCATTCCAGCCATTGGTTCTTCTTCTTCAATATCTATTACTCCAGCTTCTGTAGTTAATACCATTGCAGATACTGAAGCAGCGTTTTGTAATGCTGAACGAGTTACTTTTGTAGGATCTACTATACCTGCTTTTATCATGTCTACATAATCTTCTCTTAATGCATCGAATCCTTTACCTTCTTCTAATCCTTTTACATGTTCAACTATTATTGAACCTTCTAACCCTGCATTTGAAGCTATTTGTCTTACTGGTTCTTCTAAAGCTCTTAATATAATATTTACTCCTGTTTTTTCGTCTCCTTCAACTTCATCAATAAGCTTTTCAACTGCTGTGATACAATTTACAAGCACTGTTCCACCACCAGGTACTATACCTTCTTCAACTGCTGCTCTAGTTGCTGCTAATGCGTCTTCAATACTTGATTTTCTTTCTTTAAGTTCAGTTTCAGTTGCAGCACCAACTTGGATTACTGCTACTCCACCTGATAATTTTGCAAGTCTTTCTTGGAATTTTTCTTGGTCAAATTCTGAATCTGATTCTTCAAGTTGAACTCTTATTTGATGAATTCTTTCTTCAATAGCTTTTTCATCACCTTCACCATCAACTATTGTAGTGTTTTCTTTGTCAATTTGTACTCTTCTTGCTTTTCCTAACATGTCTACAGTTACATCACCTAATTCTTGGCCTAAATCTTCAGCAATTACTTGACCGCCAGTAAGTGTTGCTATATCTTGTAGCATTTCTCCTCTTCTATCGCCAAATCCAGGAGCTTTAACAGCTACACAGTTAAATGTACCTCTTAATTTATTAACTACTAATGTTGCTAATGCTTCTCCTTCTACTTCTTCTGCAATAATCAATAATGGTTTATTTTGTTGAACTACTTCTTCAAGTAATGGCAATATTTCTTGGATATTTGCAATCTTCTTATCTGTAATTAAAATATATGGTTCTTCTAATTCTGCTACCATTTTTTCAGTATCTGTTACCATATATGGAGATATATATCCTCTATCAAATTGCATACCTTCAACAACATCTAAAGTAGTACCCATGGATCTTGATTCTTCAACAGTTATAACTCCATCATTTCCTACCTTTTCCATTGCTTCTGCAATTAATTCACCAATTTGTCCTTCTCCAGCTGAAATTGAAGCTACTTGAGCTATAGCTTCTTTACTATCTACTTCCCTAGAGAATTTTCTTATTTCTTCTACTGTAGCATCTACTGCTTTATGTATACCTCTTTGCAGTATAATAGGGTTCGCTCCAGCTGCTACGTTTTTAAGTCCTTCTCTAATTATTGCTTGAGCTAATAAAGTTGCTGTAGTAGTTCCGTCTCCAGCTACATCATTAGTCTTAGTTGCTACTTCTTTTACAAGTTGTGCTCCCATATTTTCATATTTATCTTCTAATTCGATTTCACGAGCTATAGTTACACCATCATTAGTAATTAATGGTGCTCCAAAAGATTTATCTAATACAACATTTCTTCCTTTTGGTCCAAGAGTTACTTTAACAGTATCAGCCAATTGATTTATACCTTTTTCCATTGAACGGCGAGCATCTTCACCAAATTTAATTTCCTTTGCCATTTTACGTCACCTCTCCTTAAAAATTATTTATTCAACAACAGCTAATATTTCGTTTAACTTCAATATAGTTACTTCTTCTTCATCCACTTTAATTTCTGTACCTGCATATTGAGAAAAAATAACCTTATCTCCAACTTTTATTTGTTTACTTTTCTTGTCGTCATTTTCAATATCTTCACCTATAGCCAAAACTTCAGCTAAATTAGGTTGTTCTTTTGCAGAACTAGGAAGAACAATCCCACTTTTTGTTTTTTCTTCTGCTTCTACTTTCTTTATTACTACCCTATCACCTAATGGTTTAATGTTCATTTATTTTGCCCTCCTTATATAAATTTAATTTTTTCCAATTTGTTAGCACTCAATCTCATCGAGTGCTAATACTTACAAATAATATGTTACTTTATAAGAAATATGTTTTCAAGTCCTAAATTACTTAATATATAACTATATTTAACCCTATACATAGATTTTATTCGTTTTTCTTCTTTTTTCCTTAAATATCTTCTTATAAATCCATTAATTACTCATTTCCTTTCCTAAGACAATATTTTTTCTTTAAATAATAATATATTTCCACAAAATAAATAGAATCCCCTAAATTTAAAGAATTCTATTTGATTATAAACTAATTATATTTTATCCTATTTATATATATAGATCGTATTATAGTAAAGTATATCATTTGAAACACTAAATATCCTAACATTACTATCAGCCCATTTTTAAACAAACTTCCCATTAGCAAATTAGACAAAGACTTTAATGCGAAAAATGAATGTAAAGTACTTACTATAAATGGTAGAAAAAATATAATTCCTATTTGTTTAGTTATTATTTTATTTATCTCTTTTTCTGTAGTTCCTATTTTTTTCAGAATATTATATTCTACTTCATCCTGTTTTATTTCATTGAATAGTTTAAAGTATATTATACTACCAGAGGCTATGAAAAATAAGAAAGCTATAAAAAATCCTATAAATAGAATTAG
>Ga0079226_10004343_pt1 | contig 10832 bp, 6 predicted proteins | sample Poulit2014_FD_76345 | JGI IMG/M metagenome (GOLD analysis project Ga0079226, IMG submission 76345) | Agricultural soil microbial communities from Georgia to study Nitrogen management - Poultry litter 2014 | ecosystem: Environmental > Terrestrial > Soil > Agricultural land | place: USA: Georgia...
ATGTTTTTGTTATACAATGTTTTATTATTTACCCCAGCTACACCTAATCCTGCAATTTTGGATAGCTTTAATTGGTAGCATAGAAATTTGCCAGCCCTTTTTTCGTTATGATTGATGATTCGATAGCGCGTGTTTCACACGGTAACTATCTCCAGTAAAACTTTAGCCATTGTTCACGCTCTTCTTTCGATTTGCGGCCGCGCTCTTTAGGTACAGGTTTTAGTTTCTCTTCTTTTGGTGGTAGCTTGATCACATGCTTCAAAATGCGTGGCAGCGATGGCAACTGTGTCATCTGTGATAAACCCTTCAGTGATCGCTTAAAGGATGGTTTTTAACTTTTTACGAGTCGTGAATAAGAAGCTTCTGAAGGCACGCTATCAGAAACAAGGAAACAGCAGTTAAATTTAAAAGCAATGTCATCATGAAGAAGTTTCACGAGATCTTTAGTTGTTGGGATCCGTTCTACATTTCTCACAAAGGTGGAGATAATCATGGCGGCAACATTCAGTTCTTCAGGCGCGTCAATCCGTGATTTTTTTAGTTACTTTATGGTGAAGCGAATCTAAATCTATTGCCGAAATAATCTCTTCATATTTTGGGTAGGTTCCATGTCGTATAATTCTTGGATGCCAAATAAGCTAGTTTGTCGTATAATGGTCATAGGAAGTACTCCTCTAGTCTTTTATGATTGTATAGTCAACTACCATTATACGAGATTTGGGGAGGTATTTCCTCTTTTACGTTCTAAATCCCATGGGGTACAAGGGCTGGCAATTATGAAATTCATTCAATGGCATGAATATTACAGTTCCAATTAAACCTTTTATAGAAAAAGAAATTTGACGAATAATGTATTATAATATTTGGGGAAGCTATAATAAAATGTTAGTAGGGGTTGTATATGAAGTTATTTTCGTTTTTCAAAAAAAATAGAAAGAAACCAAAACAAAAATATAAATTAAACGTAATACAAACAGAAAGTCAATTTATAGTTAAGGGTATTTTTAATTTGGAAAATTACTTTGCTCAAGAATTATGGGTGTTTTCCAGAGATACCAATATAGGATATAAAGTGGGAAAAATTAAACCTGCTAATGAGTTTGTATTTAATGTATCTTTAGATACTTTATTCGACATATTAGAAAGTAATTATGGCAATGTGTATGATTGGTATTTTAAAATATTGAGACCATATTCTTCACTAAGTGAAGCAAAAAAAGAATCTGACAACATTAAACTTGTTGAAAAAAACGGGGAAAAATATACAGAATATTTCATTCGAGTCGGAAGATTTCAAGATACAAAAATAGAAGGGTTATCCTTTTATTATCAAAAAGACAACTATTTAATTAATTACCTAACAACAAAAGGAAATCTTTCTCTTGTAATTAATTCACAGCCAGGTTCCCCAACTAAAGTGCAAATCGAAAAAGTGAAAAAAAATAAAGATACATTAAAAATACAAGGGAAACTTTTTACAAGAAATTCTATAATAAATAATGGGGAGGTTGTCCTAAAGGGCAGGGAAACAACTACAGAGCTAACTTCTAATACAATTGATTTGACATTATTAAAAAGTGATGTTGAGAAAAAGTTTGGTCTAAATAGGTATCTTTATACAGCTGAAATCAATTTAGTTAATATGAACTACGGGGTTCTTCCGGAAGAGGACATTTATGATTTATTTTTCAAATTAAAACTACATGATAACTTTGAACCTAAATATGTACGTGTAGGAAGACCAACATTCAGAGCAAAGTTCTTTTTATCGGATCTTTATGCCAAAAACAATAGTGAAGCTATAGTTATAAACCCGTACTATACATTTAAAAAGTTTAATTTATCTTTTGAAATATATAAATTTCCTGTCGAAACATATAATTATATGAGAAAAGTTATGCGCTGGTCCTGGTTAATCCGCCTATTCGATAGGAGCAATACATCACTTGTTGGTGAGAGAACCTATAAAGCACAAGATACAGGATATGCCTTTTTTAAGCATATGAGGACAGAGTATCCTGAACAAAATGTATTTTACGTAATTGATAAAGACTCACCAGAGCGAAAAAATGTTGAACGGTTTGGCAATGTGCTGGAGTATAAATCTAAAGAACATATTCGACGTACAATATTAGCAAAAAAAATTATTGCATCGCACCATCCTGATTACTTATATCCAATAAGGACACCAACTTTTAAAAGAAAGGTGAAAGCTGATAAAGTTTTTTTACAGCATGGTGTAATGGGGACAAAAAATATGGTTGGTAATTATGGGAAAAAGGCTGCCGGATTTGATACGGACTTTTTTATAGTTAGCTCTGATTTTGAAAAGGAAATAATTGTAAATGACTTCGGTTATGATTCTGAGAATGTATTTGTAACCGGATTGTCAAGGTTTGATACGTTATTTAAAAAGGATGTTGAGAAAAAAAGACAAATTTTAATTATCCCTACTTGGCGAGACTGGATTATAACGGATGAAATGTTCTTTGATAGTGAGTACTATGAACGCTATGAAAACATGATTAATAATAAAGAATTACATGGCTTAGCAGCAAAATATAACTTCAAAATTATATTTTGTCTTCACCCAAATATGCAGAAATTCAGTAAGTACTTTGAAAATGACTCGGTAGAAATAATAAATCAAGGAGAAGTAGACGTTCAATATTTAATTAAAGAAAGTGCATTAATGATAACAGATTATTCTAGTGTTGGGTTTGATTTCAGTTTTCTTCATAAACCGGTATTATATTATCAATTTGATCGTTCGAGATTTATTGGGAAAAGGCCTTCCCATTTAGACCTAGACAACGATTTGCCTGGAGAAGTTTGTTATACAGAAAATCAAATTCTCAAGCTTGTAGAGGAATATGCTGAAATTGGATTTAAAATGAAGCCGAAATATGAAAGACGGGCAGACAAATTTATTAATCATAAGGATCAAAATTCATCAGAAAGAATATATCATGTAATCCGTAATAATAAGGTAAAAAGAACTTTTTTGGATAATCCAAAAGTTGCAATGTTGTTACAAGTGTTATTTAACAAGTTCAGAAAAAGCAAATATTATTTTCCAAGTATGAAGTTATTTTATAAAATAGGTTCTATACTTATTCCGGTAGATAAAAAGTTAATTTTATTTGAAAGTGGTCTTGGTAAGCAATTTGGTGATAGTCCCAGAAATATATATGAGGAAATTCTTGAGCAAAATTTGGAGTATAAAAAAGTATGGGTGTATAATAAAAGTCACCGTTTTAATGACAAGTATACAATACGCATCAAGAGATTAAGTCCTCAGTATTATTACTACCTTGTAAAGGCCGGATACTGGGTGAATAACCAAAATTTTCCATCCTATATTAAAAAACGTAAGGAAACGGTCTATCTACAGACTTGGCACGGAACCCCCCTCAAAAAAATGTTGTATGATATTGAAGAAGTACATGGGAGAAGCGATGATTATGTTGAAAGGGTTGGAAATGCAGTTAAAAATTGGGACTACTTAATATCTCCGAGTGACTACGCTACACGGGCATTTAAAAGTGCATTTAGATATAAAGGAGAAATACTAGAGGTTGGTTATCCTAGAAATGATCTATTTTACCGAGAAAATAAGGGAAAAGTTATAAATAGCGTACAGAATAAACTACAACTTTTGGATGGTAGAAAAGTGATACTATATGCACCTACTTTTCGCGACGATCAAACATCAAAGAAAAGTAAATTTTTATTTGATATTAGTATGGACCTTCATAAGATGAAAGAACAGCTAGGCGAAGAGTATGTTGTTTTATTAAGAATGCATGTAGTTATAAGTAATAAGTTGGAAATTGATGATTCATTAACCGACTTTGTGAAAAACGTTTCGAACTATCCAGATGTACAGGAATTATTATTACTGACAGATATATTGATTACCGATTATTCATCTGTAATGTTTGACTTTGCAAATACTAAAAGGCCGATGTTGTTTTATACTTTTGATTTGGAAAAGTATAGAGATAACCTCAGAGGTTTTTATATGGATTTTGAAGAGGAAGCTCCAGGACCTCTTGTTTTTAATACCGAGCAGATCATAGATAAAGTATTGAATATTGATAAAGTGAACCAAGAATATCAGTCAAAGTATAAAAAGTTTTATAATAAATTTTGTTCTTTAGAAGATGGAAATGCAAGCAAGCGTGTGGTAGACAGGATATTCTAATTTACACAACGTTTATTTAAAAGAGTTAACAAAAGCATGAAAGTATCTTGGAGGTTAATGAAATTGGAAAATAAAAATTGGTTACCTCATCTTAAAAACGAAATGATGATTGGAGCGCGTAATAACAATCTTTGCTCTTACCTTATCGCTTTAGAAGGTTGGAGAAGGGGATTAACACTTAAGTTTTACTCGAGGAAAGTAAAAAAGGCCAGTTTACATGTACCGGGATGTTTATACTCACTAAGTTCTGATGACAAAACCCACACTTTTTACAAGTCAAAGGGAATGGATGTCAAAGGAAAAGCTTTTAGTATTGGTGATAATAAATTCAAAGCAAAGAAGTGGTTAGCTAAACACGGTGTCCAAGTACCTGAAGGTGAAAAGTTTTCAAAGGAAATTAGTAACGAAGAAATTATTTCCTATGCCAACAAGCTGGGTTTTCCGGTAGTTCTAAAGCCAGCAAAGGCTGCTCAAGGAAAAGGTGTTATCGCAAATATTAAGAATGAAAAATTCCTTGAAGAATCACTTTTACATGTTCGATCCGAACTGAACTATCCAGATGTTATTGTAGAGCAATATGTAGAAGGAAAGGAGTATCGCGTTTACGTCATGAAAGATGAAGTTATAGCTGTGTTAAACAGGGTTCCTGCTAATATAATTGGTGACGGTATTCATTCAATTAAAAAATTAATTGAAATTAAAAACAAAGAAAGAAGAAAAAATCCGAGGTTATTCAGTTGCCAAATTAAAGTGGATTATGAAGTTGAAAGTTTACTAAAGAATACAAGATATACACTTGATAGCATTCCAGAAAAGGATAAACAGATATTCTTAAGGGTAAAGTCTAATATAACCAGTGGCGGTGACTCTGTAGATGTAACAGATGAATTTCCGGAAGAAATAAAAAAAATGGCAATAGAGGCTTTAAAGTCTGTACCGGATTTTCCACATGGAGGGGTAGATATCATAGTAGATCCTAACCGTCCTGTTGATAAAGCAGCCTATGTGATTGAACTGACGCCAGTCCCACAAATTGGGTCATTAGTGTTTCCTATGAAAGGAAAGGGACGTGATGTTCCATCAGCAATTATTGATTATTATTTCCCTGAAACTAAAAACAAAAGAAATAATAATCCGAACGTTTATTTTGATTTAAAAGATGTTCTTGCTCCTTTAATGTCTAAAAGTGCCAGTGAGATTACAGTTTCCCCAGTACCATTGAATCTTTCTTTTGCAAAAAAGTATAATATGACTGGAAAGGTCCAAGGTGTTGGATTTAGGAGATGGATTAGAAAGAAGGCTTTAGAATCTGATTTGTATGGGTACGCCCAAAACCTTAGGGATGGAAGTCTCGATGTTGTTGTAGCAGGTGATGAGGTGATGGTGAATAAATTTAGAGATACTTGTAAGCAGGGACCTAAAGCTTCTAAAGTTAAAGAGATATCCGAAGCTATGTGGGAGCGACCGATTAAAATAGGCTTTGAAATAAAAAGCAATCCCAAAATTAAAAAGAATAAAGAGCAAAGGCCTGAACAGGCGCAAGTCAATGGAGAGCAAGTCAAAAAGAAAAAAACTTTTGCTCAAAGACTGAAAAGAAAAATTAAAAAAGTATAAACAAACGCTGCTAAAAAATAAGAGTCTGAAAGTAAAATAAACGTGTAGCCTCATAAAAATACCTGTTTTGAAATTGAACAGGTATTTTTAAGGTTTGTTTAATTATTGCTATAATATTATACAGATTTGAAATTGATATATAATGAAGAGGAATTGTCTCTTTTAGGGCGGAGGAAGTTCCTGACTGGAAGTGAGTTAATATTGAAAAATCAAATAGCGAAAAAAATAAAAAGGTTATTGAGCAAAGTCAAAGTGAAAAAAAATCCAAGCTTTTATGTAGAAAAAGGACGAGCTTTATTAAAGGTAGGAAAGAGACACGAAGCATATAAGATATTTAATAAAGGTTTGAAAAATTATCCAGATAATTATAATCTTCTTAAAGAGTTGGCTTATTACGCAATGAGTGAAAGAAGCTGGAGAGAAGCAAATTATTATTGGGATATTATATTTAAGCTAGATGAAAAGGAATTACTACCTCAACTATATCTGGATTTTGCCAAATCCCTCTTATCAGACAATCAAGTCGAAAGATCTATTGATATTTTATCGTTAGGAATAACTCTATGTTCAGATAATAAGAAGATCATTTCAACATTAGCGGAATTGCTAATGATTGATAAGGAGGAAAGTAATTCCAGAAATTGCTTTCCTCCTTCAGAGTTGAGTGCGGACAATAAAAAGTTATTTAGCAGCTATGTAAATAGGGCAATTTATAGCCGGGATTGGGATACAGCTATCCAAAGATTAGAAAATGTGAGTAAAGTGTATAGAAAAAGTATATCTAGAAATATTTTAATAAAATTATCTATGTTATACCAAATAGTTGGAAACACAGATAAAGCAAATAATATCTTTTTATATTCATTAGATCATTACCCAGAAGAAAATAAAAACGATAAAAAAGGATATCGTAAAATAGTTTTATTTGATAATGGTGAGAGTAGGATAGAGTTTTATAAAAAGTTAAGTAAAACAGACACTGTAGTAATAACATTTGATTCAATAAACATGACTTGGAGAAATCCATCCTTTGCATTCAACTTACTTATAAAACAAAATGTAGATATTATTGCCATTAGAAAAAGGCGTAAGTCGACATACCAACAAGATTTATCATTAGATGATTTTTTCAACGCTGTTCATTTGTTGGCAAAAGGGTACAAGGATAGAGTTGCGTATGGATTTAGTCTTGGAGCATATGGATCACTATACTATGCATCAACACTTAATTGTCGAATTCTGGCTCTTTCACCTAGACTATCTATACACCCCATATATGGGAAGACAAAAATGATTGGGAAGTTTGAATTTAGACATAACGAACTACCTAACTATAATCCGAAAATATCACCAATAATTGTTTATGATCCAAAAAATAAACTGGATAATTATTATATAAATAACGGACTGATTGCATCTTTCCCAAACGCACATAAGATAGAAATCCCGTATGCCGGGCATGGTATGGGCCCTCATCTCAAAAATATGGGTGTATTAAAAGAGTTCATATTAACTGTAATAAATGATAAAAAGGCACCGACATATAAAAAAGAACTAAGAAAAAGGTCAGCAACATACTATAGAGTTTTAGGTGATGCATGCTTAAAAAGAAATAAGCCGAATTGGGCTCTGAATCTAGTTGAAAGGGCACTAAATTTAACGCCGGAATCTAATTTATGCATACGATTAAAAATTCATGTGCTAAAACGATTGGAACTTTACGAACAGGCAATTCAATTCGCACAAACATCAAAGGAAATAGTTCCAGCGGATAGAGTGATCAGATTACTATTAATTGATCTTTATTTTCTTATAAGTGATTTTAAAAATGCGGAAAGGGAAATTAATATAGCTATTAAAAAATTCGGTGAAACCCCTGCACTTTTAAAAAAGAAAGAACAGATACAAAGCTGAAATTTTATGAATGATCAGTTGGTGTATTATTTTGTTGCAATGAAACCAAGCACTTCATTCCAATATTTTAGTAAATGTCTTATATTAGTTTAGGGTTAAGCTAAATAATATGATAAATTAAGGTGGTTAGGAATAATGAGTATAAAGAAAAGGCTAATAAAATTAAGAAGAAGTAAATATATAAAGAAAATACTGAAGTCTATATTCTTAACTGCCTCTAAACTTCCTGTTTATAAGAAAGTAATTGTGTTTGAAAGTTTTTCAGGTAAGCAGTATAGCGATAATCCGAAGGCCCTTTATTTATATATCAGGTTGAATTATCCGGATTATAAGCTATATTGGAGCTTGGATAGATATTATAAACATAAATATCAAGACGAAAATCTAGATATTTTATCGCGCTTTAGTTTGAAGTGGATTTTAATAATGGCAAGGTCTGAGTACTGGATTACAAACAGCCGATTACCTTTGTGGATACCCAAGCCAAAACATACAAATTATATACAAACATGGCATGGAACCCCTTTAAAAAAATTAGGTGCCGATACTAAGGAGGTCCATATGCCGGGTACAAACACTACTAAATATAAAGAAAACTTCTTAAAAGAAGCGAGTAAATGGGACTATCTCATTTCGCCTAACGCTTATTCAACTGAAATCTTTCAAAGAGCATTTGATTTTAATCAAACAATAATTGAAAGTGGATATCCAAGAAACGATGTTTTATACACAAGCAATAGTACAACTGAAATAAATAAAATAAAAAGCAGGTTAAATATACCGATCGATAAAAAGGTTATTCTTTATGCCCCAACGTGGCGGGATAATGATTATTACAGTATTGGTAAGTATAAATTTAGTTTGCAACTGGATCTGGATAAATTGAGAGATGAATTTAGAGGAGAGTTTATTATTTTACTTCGTATGCACTATTTAGTTGCGGAGAAGTTTGACTTGTCTTTGTATAAAAATTTTGTATATGATTTTTCAGCACATGGCGATATTAGTGATTTATATTTAATTTCGGATGTTTTGATTACTGATTACTCTTCTGTTTTTTTTGATTATGCCAATTTACGAAAACCAATATTATTCTTTACGTATGACTTGGAAAAATATCGTGATGAACTCCGCGGTTTTTATTTTAATTTTGAGGAACAAGCTCCGGGACCCCTTTTAAAAAGTACAAATGATATTATAACTTATTTGGAGCTAATTCAAAATGGAGATTATCAATTATCCCCGGACTTTGAAGCGTTTTACAATAAGTTTTGTTATTTGGAAGATGGGAAAGCAAGCGAGCGCGTAGTTACGGATATATTGAGTAATTAAATTATGGTCATGGTTTATACTAAAAGGAGCAATCCTATTATTTATTGTCTTTTGGGATTGATACTTGTATAATTTAATAATGTACAACTGTTATATATTATTTAACGCGATATATAAGAAAGGAAATACCTATGAAATCCGCATTAAAAGTTCTTAAAGAACAAAAAGATCACTTTTACCTCATTAGAAGGCTATCTTTATATGAATTAAAAAGTAAAAATCAGAACAACTACTTAGGAATTGCATGGGAAATAATTAATCCCTGTATTCAAATTTTAATATATTGGTTTGTTTTTGGGACGCTAAGAGATAGAGCACCAATAGAAATAGGCGGAGAAGCAATTCCTTTTTTTAGTTGGCTATTAGCAGGATTCTTTTTATGGATTTTTTGTTATCAATCCATTATACAAGGTTCAAGATCCATTTATTCAAGATTGCGTATGCTTTCAAAAATGAATTTCCCGATGAGTGTTATACCGAATTATGTAATTTTTTCTCAATTTTATGTTCATCTAATTACATTAGTAATTTCCATTATTTTATTGCAATTTATGGGCTTTTTCGCAAATATATATTACCTTCAGTTTATCTACTATATGTTTGCAGCATTCAGCTTGTTATTCGCCATCTCCCTGATCACATCTACAATATCGACGATAATAAGAGATGTTCATATGTTTTTAAGTTCAACTTTGCGCATGCTTTTATATGTGTCAGGGGTGTTATGGCCGATAAGCAGGCTAGCGGATTTTCCTATTATGATTACTATTTTAAAGCTTAACCCAATATTTTACTTAATTGAAGGTTACCGCTCAGCATTTTTTGGAACGGAATGGCACTTTATTACACACTGGGAGTACACGTTGTATTTCTGGGGATTAGTAGTTATGTTATTTTTATTTGGTTCCATGTTACATGTTAAATTTAGAAGGCATTTTATTGACTATTTGTAAAGGCTTGTGGTGACAATGGAAAAATCAATTATTGTTAATAATATATCAAAAAAATACAATTTATATAATGGAATAAAGGAGCGTTTATTAGACTTAATTACACCTAAAAGCTACGGGGAGGAATTTTATGCCCTTACAAATGTAAATTTCAAGGCTGAAAAAGGAGATGTAATCGGGTTTGTCGGAATTAATGGCTCTGGTAAATCCACTTTGTCTAATATTATAGCGGGAATTGTCCCCGAATCATCCGGTACTGTAAAAGTTAATGGGGAAGCAGCATTGATTGCTGTTTCAGCAGGACTAAAAGGAGATCTAACCGGAAGGGATAATATTGAACTGAAATGCTTGATGTTAGGTTTTAGTAATGCTGAGATTAAAGCACTTGAACCAAATATAATTGAGTTTTCCGAGCTTGGTGATTTTATTGATCAACCTGTAAAATCATACTCCAGTGGAATGAAATCTAGGCTAGGATTTGCCATATCGGTTAATGTCGATCCCGATATCCTGATCATTGATGAAGCTTTATCCGTAGGTGACAAAGCATTTGCCGAAAAAAGTTTAGATAAAATGAAGGAATTTAAGAACCAGGGTAAAACAATGATTTTTGTTAGCCATTCTATAGGTCAAATGAAAAAATTCTGTGAAATACGCTTGTGGATGGAATTTGGAAAGGTTAAGGAATTCGGGTGAGTTGAAGAAGTTATACCAAAATATGAAGTCTTTTTAAAGAAATGTAAAAGCATGACTAAAATGGAAAGAGAAGCATACAGAGTTGGTGTATTTATTGAGCATGTAGATGAGCTTTTAAT
>Ga0079226_10004344_pt1 | contig 10830 bp, 5 predicted proteins | sample Poulit2014_FD_76345 | JGI IMG/M metagenome (GOLD analysis project Ga0079226, IMG submission 76345) | Agricultural soil microbial communities from Georgia to study Nitrogen management - Poultry litter 2014 | ecosystem: Environmental > Terrestrial > Soil > Agricultural land | place: USA: Georgia...
AGGGCTTTTGTGTTGAAGGGTGATATATTCAATTATTTTGTTTATACTTGGAAAAATTGCGACGTGTAAAATTATAAATCATTAAACTAATTTTATTTAATTATTAAACTAATTGTTAATTATATATTTGAAAACATCTTTACTTTGTATTTATATTATCCTATTATTAAGAAGGTTTGGAAAGGAGTAATAATTTTGCAAAAAAAATTATTACTTACTTATGCTAGAGCTATTTTTTGTTTGATCATTGTAATCTTACACAGTATGACAGGTTTTTTAAATGACAGTAATATAACTTATAATCAAAAAATGACTTATAGCTTTGTTCAAGTTTTATTACTGTTCGCTACACCCTGTTTTATTATTTTATCTGAGACTCTTTTAGGTATGCGCTATTCAAATTATATACCTAAAAACTTTTTTGGGAAACGAATAAAATACATTTTGATTCCTTATTTATTTTTTGCATTTTTTGTTTCTTTTAATTTGTATTTTGATGGTTCTTCAGACAAATCAATATGGGAAATTATATTAGGTATAGTTATACAAGGAAAGTTTTTCGGATGGTTTATTTTAGTGATATTTCAATTTTATATTCTTCATGCTTTATTCTATAAGTTTTTAAGCAAAGTTAAACCGATATATCCATTAGTATTTTCTTTTATCATAAGTTTTATACATTCTTATTTAATGTATAATAATTTATCATATTTTCAGTGGTGGGATTCAATATATCCATTATTTACTAGAACAATAATATTTTATTGGTTATTTTATTTTATTGTTGGTTTTTATGTGGGTAAATATTATGATCAAATTTTGATTTTCTTGAAAGAAAAAATAAAATATTTTGTTATAATTTGGCTACTTGCAATTGTATATATAGCTTTTAACTTTTTCCACTTAAAAGTTTACTTGAATGAATCTAACCGGTATGATTTATTATTATTTTCTAGTTTATCATTTTTATTTATAATTTATTTTGTTAAAAAGTTTGGGAACAAAGAAATACCATTTATGATGATGGTAAGCGAAGTTTCATTTTTTATATACTTGTCTCATCAGATCATTGTAGATTATGTATCTAAATCGTTGGCAGCTTTTGTTTATCATCCTATATTATTTTTTATTTTAACTACAACTTTCACACTAGCTTTTAGTAAAGGATTAGCAATACTATTTTCTTTTATACCATATTTCAGATTAGTAACAAGCAGAAATTCTTTCAACAAGATGACTACAAATAATTATTTAACCATCAATAAATAATTATTTAACTTAGAATTTAAAACGCCCCTTTCAAAGTATATATATGTAATACTTTGAAAGGGGCGTCTTTTTATAGTGAATTATTTCAGAAAATGCTTTATTAATCAATGAGCACTAAACTTTTTGTGTAGTTTTATTTTCTGACTGTAAATATTCAGCTAACCCTTTTTCTATAGGATAATTTGGAGTATATCCTAATTCTTCTATAGCACGTATATCTGCTAGAGAATGCTTAACATCTCCCAATCTCTCTTTCTCAAAAGTATAATTTATTTCTTTATTATAATTAGATTGGAAAGTTTTGAATATTTTCACCAAAGTGTTGGCTACTCCACTACCAATATTGTATATATTACCAGCTGCATTTTCATTGCTACTTACTAAAGAGATAGCATTTACTATATCTTTGACGTATACAAAGTCTCTAGTTTGTAATCCATCTCCATTAAACGTAAATGTTTCGTCAGTATCAAACTTATTTTTCATAATAGAAAGAACACCTGAATATGGAGATTTCGGATTTTGTCTTGGACCGTACACGTTGAAAAATCTTAGACTTACTGTTGGCAAGTTATATAAATTATTATACAACTTTAAATACTGTTCACTGGCATATTTTTGGATAGCATACGGAGATTCTGGATAGATCATGCTATCTATTCTTTTAGGTAAGGAAGGGTCATTTCCATAAACTGCAGCAGAAGAAGCAAAAATAATTCTTTTAATATTATTATTAAATTGCCTATTTATATCCAAGAGATTTAAAGTGGCATCCACATTAACTTGATTAGAAGTAATTGGATCTTTTACAGTATCTACAACACTTACTACTGCTGCTAAATGGATGATAATTTCAAATTGATATTGTTGTACAATTTCTTCCACTTTTTTATATTCTCTAATATCTAAATTAAAAATATTATCTTCATTAATAAATGGAATATTTTTCAAGTCACCTGTTGAAAAATTGTCCAGAATAAATACTTCATGTCCTTCAACATGAAAATATTCTGCTACATGTGATCCGATAAATCCAGCTCCACCCGTTATTAATATATTCAAACTCAAACACTCCCGTTTCTATCTTTTTATAAATTATTAATATGATTAAGTGGAATTTATTTATACAAAATTTTAAAACCATATTAATTAAAACTGTACAAAAAATATACAAAACATAATATTAATAATTTTAACAAAAAATTAATAAATGTCTACTATATTTCTGAAGATGAGTTTGTTTTCTGATATATTTACCTAAAATATATATGAGTGTTAAGGGGATATAATTCTTTTGGCTAACTAATTTAGAAATAACCTTTTAACTTTTTGTAGTTTATTATAATATAGACTATTAATAAAAATATAGAGTCAACATCATAAATTAAGAAATTTCATCTTATTTTTAATTAGTAATTTAAATCTTAATTCTTTCAATTAAATTAACATAAAAAAATGATATAATAAAAAGATGTTTTAAAGGAATTTATAAATGAATTAAGTACAATAATCTTTTTGTAACCTTTGTACTATAAATGTTAGTGAAAAGATTAATTAGTAAAATTTTAAGAATGGGTGATTTAAGAAATGAATAAGAAGCTTTTGAGTGTTATAGTTCCTGTATATAATGTACAGGGATATTTGCATGATTGTGTCGAGTCATTATTGGCACAAAACATCGATAAAGATTTATATGAAATCATATTAATAAATGATGGTTCTAAGGATAAATCGGGTGAAATAATAGATAGATTTTCTCAAAAACACAAAAATATTAGAGGGTATCACTTTGATAATAGTGGATTAGGAGCTACAAGAAATAAAGGTATAGGATTAGCTGAAGGGAAATATATCGCATTTCTTGATAGTGATGATTTTATTCCTAAAAAAGCATATTCTTCACTATTAGAATCTGCAGAAAATAATAATGCAGATATTGTTACGAGTCCAGTAGAAAGATTCGAAGACGGAAAATATACAAGGTCTGGTTTACATAAAAAAGTAGATTTCACTCCAAAAATAGGAGTAGAATTAACTAATGCTCCTAGCCTTTTATATGATACTACAAGCACGAATAAAATTTATAAATTAGAATTTTTAAAGGAAAACAAATTATATTTTCCTGAAGATATCGTTTATGAAGATATATACTTCACAATGAAATCATATCTTAATGCTAGCACAATTAATATAATAGAAGACATTACTTACATATGGAGAATTAGAACTGGCGAAACTATATCAATTTCACAAGATAGATTTAACATACAAAGCTATAAAGATAGGCTTGAAACTTGTTTTAATACTTTAAAAGAATTTAGAGCATACGGAAATCCAGAGATTGCTGATGAATTTGAAAAACGCATAATAGTTTTCGATATTCCTTTATTTTTCCCTGAATATAAAAATACTGATATAGAATATACTAAAACATTTACAGAAATAACACGGAAATACCTTCAATATCTAGATAATAGTCTTATACTTTACTGCGATTATCGAAAACAAGTTATTTATCAAGCAATTAAAAATGACGATAACGAATTAGTTTTAAATTATAGCCAAGATCGTGTCAGAACTATGAAATTGGAACTCGATAATACTATTAAAGCTACAGATGAGTATTTGAATATCGATTATATCAATGCCATTAATTTTAATAATAGTGATATTTTGAAAACTAAAGTAATGAACACTAATTTAAATAATAATAAATTATATATAACAACGAACATTACTTCTAATTTAGTCAGTAATATTCATTCAGATTATCTTAAAGCCTTTATAATTAATAGTAGTGATAAAACCGAAGTAGTTATAAATAAAAATGATTCTTCGCTCTATGAGATTATTATAGATGTTGAAATATTAACAGAATTGCATAAAAATGGACAAAATAAAATAAAACTAGTTTATAGTCATAATGATTTATATACAGAAAAAATATTGAGTGAGCCAGGTAGTTCTAAATATGAATCAACTTTAATGATGAAAAGTGGAAATTTCAATTATAGGATTAATTATACTTTTGGATGGGACTTATTTATAGAAAAGCAGAAAATTGATAATGTTTTTGAAACTGTAAATATCATAGACAATAAATTAATTATCTATGCCAATAGAATAGATAACGAGTCTACATTTAAATTAACAAACTATCGTGAACAAGATATAAATGCTGAAGTAGAGGGTAATCAAATCATATTTAATTTAAAAAACATAAAAAATGATAATAGGTTATTCGAGCTTAATGTTAAAAAGAATGGTTTAAATTCATATAATTATAAATTTGTGAAATTACCTAGATTCTTTAGATATTTAGATGCAGGAGAAAACAATGAATATGTACTACGCATATATAGTAATCATTCTATATCTGTTAATATAAAAGGTAAGCATACAAAATTAGAATCTATAAATAAAAAAGAAAATAAATTAATTGTTCAATATATTAGTCCTTATATAGATAAAGAATTAAAATCAAATTTATTATTAAAATCTACTAACGGTAAAGTAACTAAAACATTTGAAAGTAAAAAGCTTAAAAATAATGTATTTGAAACGGAAATTGAACTTGAAACTGATAATATGAATCAATTCCTTACTTATGGTATGTTTTTATTCACAGTTGATTACTATAAAAACGATAAATTATTACCTGAATCTTTGTTATTAAATGAAACGAAAAAAGTAGAGTTTCCGTTTGAGTTTACACATGGAAATAGAATATATAATTTTGTTTCAAAAAATGGTCACCTTGTTTATTTAAATAAACAACAAATATTAGGGAAACTTTATGATACTAAAAGGAAAAGGGATTCTATTTATAAATTTTTATATCCATTATTTAGGCTTTTACCGTTAAATAGTAATAAAATTGTTTATTATTCTTATTGGGGAGATCAATACGCGTGCAGTCCTAAGGCAATTTATAAAAACGTTTTAGAAGCAAAACCAAAATTAAAAAACATATGGATCCTGAATGATACTAACATGCCTATAGAAGGTAAACCTTTAAAAGTGAAAAAAAATTCTTTGAAGTATTGGTATCACTTAGCGACATCTAAATATTTTGTTCAAAATACTAATATGCCTGTTTGGTATAAAAAACGACGCAATCAAAGAGAAGTACAAACATTCCACGGAACATTTATGAAAACAATGGGATTTGATACGCCTGAATTTAAATTTGAAACTAGACAGTACAAAATTGATGAATTTCAAAAAAAAGTCAACAATTGGGATTATGTTTCTGTTCCATCTAATTTTATGGAGAAAAAGGCTAAAACAGCATTTAATACAAATGTTTATCCTATAAAGTCAGGATTCCCTAGAAATGACATGATATTTGAAGCATTAAAATATAAAGATGAAACAAAAGAAAAATTAAATATTTCAAGTGATAAAAAAGTGATTTTGTATGCTCCAACTTGGCGAGAAGGGAAAACATCAAATATTGAATTGAATGTTAAAAAAATGCAACGAATTTTGGGTAATGAATATGTTTTACTTGTTAGAGCGCATTATATGGTTAGCAATAATATGAATATTCGTGAAAATTATCCATTTGCAATAAATGTCTCGAATTATCCTAGTATTGAAGAACTATATTCTATTAGTGATGTTCTTATAACAGACTATAGTTCTGTTATGTTTGATTTTGCTTACCTTAAAAGACCAATGATTTTTTATGCGTATGATTTAGAAAAGTATTTATATGGAGAGAGAGGAGTCTATTTAGACTATAAAAACATAGTGCCTGGTCCATTAGTAAGAACTACCGAGGAGATTATTGACTCGCTTGTGGATTATCAAGGACTTAATACAATGTACAAAGATAAATATGAGAATTTCTATAATGAATTCTGTCAATATGGTAGAGAAGGAAATAGTTCCGCTAAAGTTATTAATAAACTTATTAAGAAATAAATAAAAAATATATGCAATAATGAAAATTCTATTTTATTGTATATTGGATAGACAAAGGGGAAAATTAATGTTAAATAAAGTGAAGAAAATTGTTAAAAATCAGTTGACTAGAAAAGTAAAGTTTTTATATGAACCTTATAAAATAAAAGCAAAAAGTGAATATACTGCTAAAGTAATGCAATATGCAAATCTCTATAATAAAACACAAGTTGATAAAAACTATATTATATATCAAGTTAGAGATGGGCAGAGCATGACTGACAGTCCTTTTCAAATTTTCAAATATTTATTAGAAAATAATGAATTCAAGAATTTTTTTCATATTTGGGTGGTCAATTCAATAAAAAAACAAAAAGAGTATACTAAAAATTACAAAGATATAAAAAATGTTAAATTTATTGTTAAAGAAAGTAATGAATACTTATATTATTTAGTGAAATGTAAGTACATCATTAATAACGCAACTTTCCCTGCATATTTTACTAAGAAACAAAACCAAGTATATATTAATACTTGGCATGGTACTCCTTTAAAACATATGGGCTTTGATATAGAAAACAACATAGTCGGAGCGCAAAATACTATGAAAAACTTTTTAAGCTCTGATTTTATAATTACACCAAATTCATATACAACAGTAATTTTAAAAAAAGCTTTTAAGTTAAAAAATATAAACGATGACGCTATAGTCGAAGTAGGTTATCCAAGAATTGATGCTACATTTAATACAAAAAAAGAAGAAATGCTACAGTATTTGAAATCGGTACATAATAATAATATTGATGATTCACCAATATTATTATATTCTCCAACATGGAGAGGGGAAAACGTAAATGCCCCAGATGATAATATTGAGGAATTAATAAAAACTGTGAATTCATTAAATAAAAACACTGATTATCAAGTTTTATTAAAAGTTCATCCGTTTATTTATGAAAAGGCAAAAAGTTATTCTGAATTAAATCCATATTTAATCGACGATAATGTTGATACTAATGAATTATTGAGTATAGTAGATTTACTAGTAACCGACTATTCAAGTATATTTTTCGATTTTCTAGTAACAAAAAAGCCTATAATTTTTTATATACCCGATTACGAATTTTATCAACAGAATAGAGGATTGTATTTAGATATAAATTCACTACCTGGTCCTTCAATATATAATGTTAAAGATCTTATTAACACAATAAATAATAATAATGATTTAAATAAGAATTATAGCAACCAATATAATTCTTATTTAAATAAATATGCTAGTTTAAACGATGGAAATGTTACCAAACGAGTTGTTAATCATATCTTTAAAGATAATAAAGTAGAATCAACTCAAAAAGATAATGAAAAGGAAAGTATATTAATTTATCCAGGTGGTATGAAAAATAATGGTATTACTACCTCAATCGTTAATTTATTAGATAATATAGATTATGAAAAATATGATGTTACTATTTTTATCAACTATAATACTAATGCAGAAGTGATAGAAAACTTAAATTCTGTTAATGAAAACGTTAGAATTATTTTACGTAAAGGCCCTTTGCTTGCAAATATAATGGAATATTATCGTAATTTATTAATACGTAATAGAGGTGTTAAATCTTTAATTGAAAAGAAAGTTTACCCTAAAAAATTATATAAACGTGAATTTAGAAAAATATTTGGTAATTCTACTTTTGATTATGCAATTGATTTTAGTGGTTACGCTATGTTTTGGTCTGAATTAATACTCGCAAGTAATGCAGTAAAAAAATCAATATATATGCATAGTGATATGAAAATGGACATGAACAGAAATATTAATGGGACAAGACCTCACTATCTTAATTTAAAAGGGGTTATATCCCTATATCCTTTTTATGATAATTTAGTTAGTGTTTCTGAGATAACTAAACAAATAAATAAAAATAAAATAAGTAATTTTAAAACTAGAAATAAATTTGCTTCTTCAAACAATACTATTAACGTTAATAAAATAAATAAACTTATTAATGAAAACAATGACATATTTATAAAAAATAATAAAGAAGTATTAGTAAAAGAAGAAAAAGGAGCAATTTGTAGTATACCATTCGAAAAAAGTGATTATAAGATTATGGCTATGGGTCGTTTGTCCCCTGAGAAAGGTTTTGAAAATTTAATAATATCATTTAAGAAGCTTGCAACTAATAACCCTAATGTTAAATTATATATTCTTGGAGATGGACCACTTAAGAATCATTTTACTAACCTTATAAAGTCGTTGAAATTAACAGAAAATGTTTTTTTATTAGGCCAAAAACGAAATCCATTCTTTATCATGAAAAAGTGTGATTTATTTGTACTTCCATCGTTTTATGAAGGTCAATCAATGGTATTGTTAGAAGCAATGACTGTGGGTATAAATATACTGGCATCTAATATCCCAGCGAATGATTATGTTCTAGAAAATGGTAAATATGGGATGTTAACTGATAATGATATAGAAACCTTAGAAAATAGCATTCAAAAATTCATAGATGGTAACTATCCAGAGTATGAAACTTTCAATCCCAATTTATATAATAAAGAAGCTATTAAGCAATTTTATAATTTATTATAATAATGTAAAATCAACAGAAAGAGTTGACATAAATTGAAAATATATAGTGATAAGGATACTTTGATTTTTGAAGATATAAATGAAAGGGAACTATACTTGAAAAATGAAGATAGATGTTTATCTATTAAAAAAAATAATAATACATTTATTTTGACAACAGATGAACTATTATCGTTAGATATTTCAATAAATGAACCCTTAAGTTTTATTAATGGAAATAACGAAGTAATTAAAATAGATTCTTCAATTTCCAATATAGAATTTAGTAAAAACACCTTTTTGAAAAGTAATGAAGGGAACTATTATATATATATAGATAAATATGATTCATTAACCATAGTATTTAATAAAAAACCATCTTTATTTAACACATATAGAAATGATTGTGAAATTATAAGTATAAATTCAAAAACGAGCAATTTTAAGTTTCAATTTTCATGTAAATACTTTAAACCTACAAATATTAATATGCATATTAAAACTAGAAGTTCAAAAATTGAAGACTCAATTGAAGCACAATCTTTCGACGTTACGGAAGTTGATAATAATATTTATGTTGTAACTGTAACTGTATTGCTTAATTCTAATATTATTAAAAATTTAACAACAAATTATATTGATATTAAAAATTACAATTTAGAAGCATATGATTTGTTCTTTAGTTATCAAATAGAAGAAATGCCCTTATCTAATTATGGCCCGAGAATAAAAAGTAGTAACAAAAGTATATTCAATGAGAATGATGAAAACTGGTTAGAATTTGATGATTCTTCAATGTGCTTAATAAAATTTTATTCAACTAACCATGATAATTTGTCTTGTCGGATATTTATTATACCTAAACTGACTTATATGTATTACTTGAATTTAAGATCATATGAAACACAAAAAAGAAAAAAACCAATTATACTTTGTATTGAATACCCTGAAAAAGCACAAGATAATTCAATGTTCTTTTTTAAATATCTAGTAAGTAATTATAATGATAGATTTGAAATATATTATTTGATTTCTAACAATAGTAAAGATAAAGTTAATTTATTTGGATATGAGGATAATTTAGTAGAATATCAATCCATGGAACACCTTAAAGTATTTAATAAAGCAGATGTTATAGTCCATACACATACACCAAATTATTCTTTGCCTTTTTTAACAAATTTTTTAGAAAATAAATTAAAAGCTAAGAAAAAAATATTTTTGCAACATGGTGTAATTGGTTCAAAAGATGTAAGTCAATTGTATGGTAGAACAGAAGATAATGAATTTACAAATTTATTTGTAGTATCTTCCATGCGCGAAAAAAAAACAGTTGAGAAACATTATAATTATCCAGAAAATGATGTGATTCTAACAGGTTTAGCAAGGTTTGATAATGTATTAGAAAATAGAGGGAATTCTATTGTAAATGAAGAAAGTCTATTAATAATGCCTACATGGCGTAAAGATCAAGATTTGCTAAGTAAAGATAAATTTTTAGAAACAGATTTTTATAATGTATATAATAGCCTGTTGAAAAATAATGAATTTATCAGTTTCTGCAAAAATAAGAATATTAAAATGAATTTTTATTTACACAAAAATTTCCAGAAATTCTCTAATTTATTTAATAATGAACATGTGAATATTATTAGAGAAGGCGAATGTTCAGTTAGTAGATTACTAGAAACAAATAAAGTTTTAATTACAGACTATTCAAGTGTAGCTTTAGATTTTGCACTTATGCATAAAAAAGTTATTTATTATCGCCCCAAAGTTTTATATACCGAAGAAAGTTTTAATGAGGACACAAAATTATTACCAGGTAGAATAGTAGCGAATGTAAATGATTTAATTTTAGAATTAAATTCGTTAGAATTTGATAATGAATTTGAAGAGAAACTTGATAGTATTTATTTATATAAAGATACAAAAGCTTGTTATAGAATTGCTCAAGAAATGATTACTAAATTTAATATTTGAACATTAAATTGTTAGTATTAACTCTATTCTTGGGCTTGATCATTGAAATTCATCTATATTAATTATATAACTATAAAACAAGCTCTAAC